>Ga0116230_10004735_pt1 | contig 13339 bp, 8 predicted proteins | sample S1TSphfallax_3_FD_88678 | JGI IMG/M metagenome (GOLD analysis project Ga0116230, IMG submission 88678) | Host-associated microbial communities from peat moss isolated from Minnesota, USA - S1T2_Fd - Sphagnum fallax MG | ecosystem: Host-associated > Plants > Peat moss > Unclassified | place: USA...
GATCATTCATCAAAGTTCATAAGTTGTGCACAAGTATATATTTAGTTATTTGCAAATCCAAATTGTATGAACCATTTTCCCATAATGCAAGATGCAAACATGTGCATCAAGCTATGTGCTCTAAAGCTTGTAAATGTTTATCCTTTGCGAGGTGAACATTTTTTAGTTGGAAATATTTTAGAACATTATGGGACAGGGGTTCAAGAACTTGCAAATGTTTCACTCGTGATAGAGCTACATACAACATGTTTTTCTTTGATTTTCATCGGGATGGATGTAAGAGTAGTCCAAGGATAGCTCTTGTAAGGGTTAGTCCTTAGCATTTGTCAATTGTGAGAGCAAAAGTAGGGACAATGGGAATTTGTTCAATAGAAACAGTGAAACTTCAATTTGGAATTTTGATGAATACATCTTGTTCCAATATTGGGTGGATGCCAATAATGTTAGGCAAAAATTTAGGATCTAAAACTTGGTCATGGCCAAGCAATTTTATGAAAATTGTTGCAGGTCATGTGGATGAAACATGAACTATGTACCCAAAACTTTCATCAATGACTTGGTGATGTGTAATTACATTTCCTGGCAACTGGTAGCCAATGACATGACCTAAGGTGCCATTAGCAACTTCCTCCGGTCTAGAGTTTTTTTTTGTGCACATGACAGGCATTCTTATCTCAAGTTCCAAAATCATTGGCAAATGACTTATTTTGTCATCAAGTAAGCATTTGAGGCTTAGATGTTCATAAACAAAAAAAATCTAATGGCAACCCTAATGACAAACATGGAATTGTATTGGTGGAATTCCCTTTGTATGGCAAATAATTTTGCACATGACTAGTTAAAGGCGACTTGAAGCAAGTTTGATGTAAATAGAATAGGCTTGAATTCAAAAATGGTTGCTACAATATTGAAGTCTATATGTCTCAAGTTGATGACATCGACATTAATGCACCCCCAAGCTCCTTGATGGAGTCAACTGTGAATCCAAAGGTGAAGACAATGGAAGGAGAAAGAGTTGGGGCGCGCTCCCTAGCTTGCAGCACTTTGGGGGTAGAAGGGCATGCTGGAGCTATGGGATGGGGACTAGGAAGATTAACAAGCAACTCAATTAGTTACATGGACCTACACAAACCAAACCACAAGTTGGTTACTTGTCGCAACCCTAGTTTTGGGCTCGTGACCAAGGCAAAGGGGTTGCAAGGTTGCGGGCCAAGAGGAAGCCCGGGAATCACATCACATACTCCCAAGAGTGTAGGAAAGTGTGAAGGAGTGAACCCTCACACTCCCAAGGCAACTCCCACTTTGGGAGATGGAGTCCCGGTGGATTCCCGAATTTTCAGAGAGCAATTTCAGGGGTTAAAACTCAATGACTTGTCACATTCTTTATATCATTGGAAAGTTCTTAGAACATAGATGTCTAAAATGGGTTCGCATTGCTCATTTGGACATCTAAAACACAAGTTATGGCCAAAAGAAGGGTCGGGAATCAAATTACTAGTTTGACTCCTGACCAGAAAAAATCAAGAATCGACCCGATTTATTTGGCTACAAACAACATGCAACATACCTTGAAAAGTTCTTGACAAAGGCTACAACTTTCCTTTAGATCGCACCTCGATCCGAAGTCTTCTTGCAAAGTTATGCAGTTCCAAAGTCGCGGGAGTCCCAACTGGCGTGATTTCGGGACTCTCACGCGGGAATCCTGGGAGAGAAAAGCCATTTGGATGTAGCCCCCGTGGAAAGGTGCAGAGTATACTATAAGGGGGAAGGTGGTGGCTTCCCCCAAGTCTGGGCCGTGGTGAGTCTTGTGTGTCCATGTTGCCCGTGGCTCATCCTAGCACCAAAGGTGCTCCAACTATGCACTAACCACCTTGTGTGGGTTGTGTGTAGGCCCGTGTGAGTGAGTGAAGCTTGTCAACTCTTCCTAGTCCCATCCCGGAGCTTCAACACGCCCCTCTACCCCTCAAAGTGTTGTGAGCTAAGGAGCGTGCCCCGACTCCTCTCTCTTCCGTTGTCTTCTACTTGGACTCACTTTCAAGTCCTTCAAGGAGTTGGGAATGCGTCACAAACACTTAACAATCCAAGCATCCTTGGTAAATATCCAAATTAATGGAATGTATTGTTTGAGAATGACCTAAATAATTGGTCAATGTCAAAGACATGCTTGAACAAAATCAATTTGATGACAAAAGATGACATGAAAATAACAAAAAGACATGAAAATGAACAAGAAATGACAAATTATTAATGTTAAACAATAAGTGCTTTCAAATGGCATGTTGAAACACTAAAGATGTTAGGACATTGGATAAGATTTTCATTTTCATTTTTGGGCAACATGAAGTGCCAAAGGGCATTAAGGGCACAAAATATGACATTAACGACCATTCGAGTGTCCAAAAATAGGTCAAGGGACATTATCAGCATTAGGGTTCAAATTATTACTGTTTAAATCAAATCATGAAGGGTGTTAAAGCCCATTGAGAAGATTATTGGGAGAGTCTATTGGGAAGTGCTAAAAATGTTTTTAAAATATTTTTACATCAATTTGAGGGGGTGGGGGATGGAAAGGATATTGAAAACAACAATGGTGCCAAGTAGAACATTGAGGGACACCATGGCATCCTTTTTTTGGATACATTGGACAAGTTGTTTTTTTTTTAATATTTAAAATCATGTGTTTAAAAAGTAATTTAACCACCAAATTTCTCTATGGGGTTGTAGCTTATAACAAAAAATGTAAAGGAGTCTTGGACACTTCAAGTTCATGTCATATTTATACCAAATTTGGCTAAATTATATTTTGGATTATCGACAATTTAATTCCATCAAAAACATGAAAAAAAGCCTTACATATCAAGGGTTTTGAAAAGATTAATATTTTCAGTATGTGAAACTTAAATTTCATGTTCTAGAATTAATTGAAATGAAAATATTAGTTATTAATAATAAATTAATCATTTTAATATAATAATAATATGATCCTATATTAGTCAATTGTTATTGGTAATTCAAAATTATACAAAACCCAAATGCAAATAAAAGTTATATAACCTTGGATCAATCCAAAGCTTTTTCTTCGGCATGTTTTTGTGATTTAAAAAAAACAATTTACCACCTAACAATATATTTATAAAACTTTAGAAAGATTTTTTTAATATTAATTGGTAGGAATGTATCTCTAATTGGATTCATTGATTATTTCACTTATATTTACTTTATTTGATTTTTCATAATTCATTATCTTTTCTATAGAAAAACTAAACTATTTTTTCAAAATTAAGTTTACTTCATGACCTTAGCGAATTTGAAAATCTTTAACTTATTTATTTTCATTTTCTCGCTTGTAATGTGTGATTTTTTCTTTTTATTTCATTCATAATTCATATAGAGCCTTTGAAATTTTCCATATTTTAATAGTCATAAATTAATTGCATTTTATAAGCAATGTAACATACTAAAATAAACGTTATGATAAATTATTGTGTTGTAATAAATTGTTATATTTCCAAATTATGGCAACTTATAACAAATTTCAATAACATCATCATATTATATTTCAAAATAGGTTTTATTCAATAGGATGGCAATGAACAACTATTTTCCAAATGAACAAAAAGATGCACAACATAAAATTTTGATCATTAACATATTAAAAGGAAACAACAAGCAACATCATATTCAAATGTTTGGGAAAGCATGGGCAAGTTTTTATTTTTCAGTAGCAAAACATGCATCAAAGAACAAATGTTCCAAGTAATCATTGAAAATATAGATGCATATTAGGTGCATATTCGGTATTCAACTCAACTACAATTGCACAAGAGCCTTTTTCATTCCTAAATCTCTTCAATTTTTACAAAGTTAAGCCAAATGTTTTGATAACATACATGTAGAAATATCATGGTGCAAGATTTCATAACTTTCTCCAACAATGTGGGCAGTCCATGAATACTCACAATGTTTCATCCTCCCATTATGATGAAAAACATCCTATACATTAGCATGCCCAAAAAACAAGCCTGCACTTATAGGAATAACATATAGACTTGTTTGAAGCACACTCTCAATGCTCTAGTTTTGGGCCATAATATAGTTTCCTTGTACAATCCAACTTTTCCAACATCATAACCCCAAAAGAAATATAACAATTGTACACATCAAAAGTATTAAGGATTAAAATCAAGTATTCAAAATTGTTAGTGTAATACTTAATGTGGTGTTGCAATTAGGCCATGCCCACCATGCACATATCCATGCACCCAAAGCTGATCAATCCATTCTTTAAAGCATGAAGTTCAACTTCCACCAATCTAGAATGTTGGACATTGTTATTAGCACTTAGAGTCCACACATGTAGCCTCAAAATAATAAAAATCCAATTAATGATTGAGAGTAATGTTTAGTTACAAAACTTGGTCTACAATCCACATTTAGGTCAATATTAAAAAATAGATGCTAGATTTATCTCTTTTTCACTTGTTGTAGATGGAAATTTTGTCCCCTTGTAAAGTGTTCAATACTTTGACAACAATGATTATAAATGGCTTCTTACATGATTCAATTAAAGATATTAATGCCCGAGGTGAAAAAAAATTGTTCAAACTAGATCAATCTTTTCCAAAAACATGGGATACAAATGGTTCAATTATAAGTTTACATAAGAAAATGGACATTGATCAATGAACAAGTATGAATTTTGACCTTGTTTGTATTATGGTCAAGGTGCAGCTGATGAAGTCTTCAAAACATCATTATCAAATAAGCATAGTGGGGAGAAACTCCAAGTGCATTTGGCATAACATGGCATGGTACCCCAATAAGCATAGCCTTGAAACACAAAAATAATAGTTGTATCGTACTAAATGTCAAGATTGAACTCACATGCAAATACCATGGTCCCAAAAAAGGTTGTTTTCAAAGGTGATTATGCAAATAAAATTGTAAAAAACAATGTGTTAGCCTGAGTCATCATCTTTGGAATGACAATTCACATGTAGAGAATCCTCGGGCAACGCATTGTTTATGATCACTATTGTCGAGATGCATGTCACATGATTCACCATTGTTGTCCATTGTAGGATTACCATAAACACACAAGATGCCATCCATTGCAACAATAGCATCATCATCATCATCATCATAATTATGCAAGGATCAATCCTTCTAGCCCCTTGCAATATATATATATATATATATATATATATATATATATTAGCCTCTAGGGAAGAGGTTCAATTGTTTTACAACAAGAAAATGGGTTAATTGCTAAACAACATAATACCAATCATGAAAACCAAGAATGTAGTACACACCCATCAATACACATGCACCAACCACTCCAACTATAGTAATAGCTTTCAATAGGGAAACACTATAGGTTGTGTGTCAACCCATGGGTGTGTCTAGTTTTCTCTTAACATCCCAACTTGTTCTTGGAAAATTCAAAAACACATATCAGATCTTCATGAATAGAAGCAAAAATGAAAAATAAATAGAAAGAAAGAAATCCCATATCCAACTTAGATTAACAAGAATTTGAAATCCCGTAGATAAAAATTAAAATTGTGCAACTAGAGTGTGTAGACTACCTAAACATATATAACCCATGTCAAGTGCTCTACATGAGGCAAAAAACCAGCAAATCAGATACAAAAAAGAAAAGGGAAACAATACTTCAAGTAGATAAAAAATTCTAACAAGAAAAAAAGGAAGAAAAGAGAGATATAAAAAGAATCATATATATGATAATGTCCTTTTTTCATTGAGTTCTACATGAGTCAACAAAAATACAAATGGATTTTTACACAAAAAAAATTCAAGTATTCAATGTTTTTTCATATGTTCATATCAGCTTGAAACTTTTTCTAGGTCCACTATAGTGAAAGAAAACTACCAAATTATTGTTGGAATTGTTTTATATATCAATAGCTTTACACCAAGTAAATTGCAACAAGATACCATGACTTTTTTTTTGTCAATAAAAGTCTTATAATATCTAATATTACTTCTTATAGCTACTAAATCCCAAAATCAATCTTTTGATATCCATCCATGTTATCTCCATTCTCATTCATTATTTCAATTTTATTGTGATTGTCAATTTTTTTCTTTTTCAAAGATGGACCACTATCATGCTTTTCATCATCAAATGAAGGCCTTAATAAAGTTTTTGAGAGCATAAGACCACTATCTAACTCTTGATTGTTAATCCATGTAAATTTCCCTCCCACATAGAATTTAGATGATATTTGGTTTAGTAATTCATGATAATATTCTAAATAAAAATCTCTTGCAAAGTGATTGAATACTTTGCTTTGATTTTGTCATTACTGAATTTTCCTAAGTTTCCCTTTTCTCCAAAGTTTACATAATTTGCAATTCCAACAAAAGTGACAAAAAGTTTTTTCTTTGATTCCTTATTTGCTAATGTTGAATGAAACCCTATTTTGAATCCCATCTTAATGAATTCATAATTTTCAATATTCAAAAATTAAAGTTGATTATTTTTAATTTTCTCATATTGTTCTTGTTCAATTGCCATCTTTATAAAATTTTATGTCATCTACAATGCAAAAAACATACAAGATTATATTATAGTAGTGGTTTCTTTATATAGTAGAATAATGTTAACTTCCTAAACCACCAAAACTTACATCTCTTGGACTAACCTTTTCAAAGCATGACTACTACCCTTGGTGTAACCCTTCCACCTTCACTTTATTTGTTACTTTTGATATGTCATGACTAGAGGTATGGTTCTTGTTTGGTTTGGAGTCATCTCCTATTTACCCTAACCTTATCAATCACTTTTTTTACCTCTTCAAGAAGACATGGTTGCTTGAATTGTTTTAGAGACATGGGACCATTCACCAGATAAAAGAGCTAATTGTGTTCAAAACCATGTGGTTGTAGACTTCATGAATTTCATATTTATTCAAAGGATGTAGGTTTGGAACTCACATAATTGCATGCAGAAGTGAATATATATCGACCCAAGTAGGTGGTGAGGACTACATTAAGCAACACCACATGTGTTTTGAGGTGAAACTCCTAGCCTTCGATTTTTGTTGAATCATTGTCGTGTATAGAGGTGGTGGCGATATTTGAAGCATGCATTGCATCCTCCAATGATGACCGAATTGTTGGGGACCTAGATGAAGTCTAGGTTTCCACATATAGTTTCAAAAAACTCTACTTGTTTTTTAATTCTAGGTAGAACATTAGTAACCGACCAACCCTTGGAACTGCAAAAAATTAGCCAAGAGAGAAAATAATGAAAGAAATATCATGCAATGAATAAAGTCACACACTACACAAGAAGATTACAAATTTTATAGAACTAGAGTGACAAACGGATCTTTAGAATTGCATGACATGTTAAGATGTAAATCACACAATCTATATAAAGAAACCTTCTTTGACTTGAGTGTTTGGGAATGGTGTTCCATATACATCATGGCTGGAATTAGATATACCTTTTAACTTCAACGATGGTCATGATTGAGTTGCCTTTGGTGAGACTTGTGCCAACTAATAAGAGCCGATCATTCCCAACTTTCCATAGTTACATACATTGAACAATTTTTTTAGCCTCAAATTGGAAGTTAAAAGGGTCAACACAACAGATGTCTAACACCACAGATCCATTGGGCTGAGATGAATTTGACCTCATTACAAATAAAAATTTGGATTCTAAATGACAAAACATTTGTCATGGTGTCTTTCCAATAGGTAGATGTTGTACATTGAGTTGCTTTAAATGCTCCATCTCCACCTACTTAACACAACTAGCACCGCCCAATTTGTAGTTAACCAACACATCATTCATTATAACTCAAAAAACAATAGAGATGACCCAAGGGGTAGAAATTCCTACAATAGGTAGTTGACAAAACCCATAAATCTAGATATGAGATGCATAAGTTTGAATAGAGATATTCAATGTTCATTGCCTACAATAAAATGTTTTAAAGATTTGATGAAACCATTGATATATCTAGAGTTGTAATTGTAGCACAGGTCAAGGATCTCCTATCATTGTATAATTTACTAAACAAACTAATTGCCTATGTGAAATGTGGCCACAAAACAAATAGGGGGAAAGGACTAAAAGAACAAACCAAGTGTAAGTTGCAATCAGCCACAAAGAAAATGTTGTTGGGATAGTAAAAAAAGCTGATGAGTGTTGCATGTGTGGATGGTGGGAAGGAGATGGATGTGTAAGCGATTTGTTAATTATGTCTAGCTATTTGTAACAACCAAGGCCGGTCACTAAGAGTGACTATGAAAGAAATAGGAGATACACCTATTCTTTGAACTATAATTAGATGCAAGGTAATTGGTAATGCATCTTCCTTGCATGCTGCCTCATCTCTACTTGAAGAATTCTCGACTATAAACTATTCCCCACATCCATGTTTTCTTGATGTCGCTTGCAAGAATGAGAGGGGTGCTACTAAAGTTGAGATTAATGGCCATTTGTAACGTAGAAGGATGCCATTTTTTAGGCCAACAAGAATGTATAAGCAATCAAATTGAGAAAGTTTGACGTTATTTGGCACACACCCACTACGTGTTGTACCCATGTAATTCATCAGAGGAGTAAAGTTTCTCCCATGAATGATTGACATGAGCATGATTGAAGGCTTGTGTGTTCCAACCAGACATATCTTCACAACTTCAATACTAAAAGGATTTTGGCCTTGTGCAATGTCTTCAACTATTACAACAATTGAAGGTGGAAGTGGGGAAGAAGACACATTCTCTTCTTCTAGAATGGAAATGCATGACAACTTTGACATGATGCCCCAACCCAATGTCACAACTTACAATTGAAATTTGTTAAAAAGAACAAAAGGCATAAATAATAAAGTTTTGTTGCATAATACATGATGTTTGTCCATACTTGATAGGTAGGAAGTGTAATGTGCAACTTTTCCACACTAATCCCATTGCGTATAATGCAAACCCAATGAGTTCCTTATTAGCATAGGGATGCAATAGTCTTATACATATTAAACGTGAGCCATGAATTGGTTTGTGTTTCCATATTTATTTTTCAAAATTTAAGCTATAAGCAACATAATTTCTCATCTTTTATACACAAAGTGGTGTGAAAAGTGTAATGAAGCGACCTTGTCAACCATCGAGTTTCTTGTTATAATAGACGTGGGAAAAATCACACACTTGTCCTCAAATGTAGCCATTGCCATTGCACACCCCTTGAACACCAAAAAACCATCTACATCTAAAATTTTATATCAATTTCAATCTTGCTTGCAGTCATTTGAATCCAAACAAATGAAAATATGAAAAACCTTGTAAAGTTGATGCCATGAAAAAAGAGTGGAAAAAAAAATGATGCAAATCCTTTTCAACATTGCTATCTAGATCAAACTTGTACACCTAGATTCAATTGCAAATGCTTGACCCAATTCTTGTGTTTGGTCTATAGGATGTGTGAGATGACCTTGTGAAACTACCAAGAATATGAAAACACAAGTAATATAGATTTGTAGGTAATCAATTACTTATTCTATTTGAGCTCAATGGAATTATTTTTTTACATATGGAAACATCAGTAGAGTTAAACCCAAGCTATGAGATCTCTAACCTCAAAGTTGGAAAGAAAATCAATTTTTGCCCTTGGCTGGAGAAGGCTCCTTGAAGACAATGTAAAACCATCTTTGCATCTCCAATAGTTTGAACCAACAACTATTACCCAACACATACACATTCACAATTCAAGAAAATGATACAATATTGTCTACCAAGAATAATATTTTGAAATTATGTAAAAAATAAATATTGGAATTGAGTATGTTCCAAGTGATAAAATATACCTCTTCAAGATCAGAAGGATGAACATAAATTATATTATTGAGTGCCTTTAAGCTCAATGCCATGACTTCCTTAATAGACAATTTTTGTGTTGAAAATATAACATAAATAAATTATTCAAGATTAAATTGAATGTACACACAATGTACATTCTTTGAACTAAGTTTCTTTTGACAAATAGGACGTTTATATTAATCATGCCATAAATACATTCCTAACAAAAAATGTGACCACAAATTGTTGAAGTTTTTAATTTAATTTCGTCCTTGCAAATTGGACAACTTGTTTTTAAATGTTTTTTTGTGGATTCAATATTCACATTTTAATCTTCATTTTAAACCCAACTTTTGGATAATCTCGTGAAAATTCAACAATTTTCTATCCTTAATATCATGTGCCATCTAGAGACCTGCAAATAAAATTCAAAACAAAAAAATCCATTATAGATCTCCTTAATCAAACAAAAGAAAAAATAGTTCAACAAATTAACATGCAAGTGTTATTGACATACAAACAACATTCTTTACCATTGAACCAACACATTGAACTAGAATTTGTGTCCTTTACATAGACATATTCAGTTACTTTGGCATATTGCTCACCCAATAATGACTACATCAATTGATAATTGAAGAAGGAGGTTTATAGATTTGAACACCATGTCCTAGAAAAAATGTGAAGGTTGTTGTTGTGAAGCTACACTATAATATATAGTTGGTGGTTTGTGAAATTCTTGCAATGAAACAAGCAAATGCAACAGTTGCACCCAAAAGTCATAAAAAAATGTTGGTAAGCATAAGAGCTAGAAACTCACAAAGATTGATCATAAACAAAAAAAAATGTAATGTAAGGAAATAAAATGACAATGAGTTTTTGCAAGACAATCAAAATTCATAAATGAATGATAAAGAAATCCTCATTTCTTTAAATGGGTTGGACCTTAATTGGGGGCTCTTTTATGCCATTAGTTATAATCTCAGGTTACCCCCATAACATTCACCAAAATTATTATGAGGTCATTCTTTAGGTGAAGCAGAAGACAAAAATAACACCAACAACATGTTCAAATGTCACAACTCCAATGCCAAAAACCCATAGTGTGATTCCCAAGCATTACAACATAGGTCACTAAGTTTTGCATTAAAAAACAAAATAAACCAACACAAAAAGAAAATGGATCATACAAACAAAATGTGGTGAAGGTTTCAATAAGTAATAACACATGGACTCAAATATCCCCACAATTGAATGGTAACTCAATAAGGGAAGGGACTAGAGAATATTACTATAATAGCAAAATCAATGACATTTTTTATTTCAAGAATCTTACAAGAGTAACTTGATTCAAACCCTAGAAGAAAATAAAGATTCACAATCATTTGGATTCTTAAGCAATTTTTTCATGCATAGATAATAGTGTGTGAAGGTATAAAAATTCACAATCTTTTACTTAGTTGGCCAAGAATCATCCAAGGACGAGCAACATAATGTAATTGCACACAATTCCTTTTGGGGGCTAGGAAATAGTATCTTCCCAAAACTATATCAATTCAATCTATACCATGAAAAAAAGAGTCTAAGATGGTTCCATATGTTGACAATTTTTTGTCCCATTAAAAGGGTGTTTAAGTACATGGAATTTATACATTTGTAGTTTGTAAGGTACCTAAAACAATAACATTGAAGACATGCATGATATATCCACACTGCGTATTAGAAGTTGTGGACTTGAAAACACATGGTGGGTCTTTCCATAGCAACCCACCAACACATCACTCACCAGCATGGATGATTTGAAGATAATATGCAAGCAATATTAGGTGATGCAAATGTTAAAAAAACCTTAGTGCGTGATTCTCATATAGAGTGAAAAGTCCTTAATCAATAACATAAAGGCCTACAAAAACAAGCTTTTGGCAATTGATAAACCCCACAATCTCAAATGAGTTGTTAAGGTATTTCAAATAAAAAATGTACATATCAATGTAATTGCAAAAAAATCCAAAAATAGATGCAAGGTCACCAAAACTACTAGTCCAAAACCATTGTTAGTGGAAAAAAGAATTGGTTTGTTCTTATTTCTTTAGCCTTGTGATGTGCATTCAAAGCCATGATCCCTTAAAGGAGGTTGTGAAAGACATTTCAAACTATAGTGTAGGAAACTCTGTTGAATTTATATTGTAATGTTGAATCATGACTACTCAATCACAAGGATCATCACAAAAATTATGGGTCAAATGGATCTTCGAATTCATTGTGAGATTGCCAATTGTTTGGCCAATAAATGTTTATCATATCTTTCAAGAGCTTTGCTCCAAAGCTGTTAAATGTCTTCAAACTTCAAGTGTCAAAGATCTACCATATTATAAAAGATGCGTACACAAGTGATTGTGAGATGATCATGGTGCATGATTTAGTTCATAAATGAATCCACTTATGGATTGTTGATGTTCATTCACAAATTGCCAATTAGAAGCAAGAAATGCATTTATCTTGTAGGATCAGCTTCGAACTAGTATTTCAAAGTGAGAAAACATAATGTTTGTGTGAAACAAAACTAACCTTTCCCTGCTAAACGTATGGAAATGTGCACAAAGGAGATTCTTAGTTGCATCTTAAACCAAAATCACAAAAGTCTTATGAGTCCTATGAAATATTAGAAATCCATTGCTCCTAGTGTTTCTACTTAGGATATGTAGGACTTATAATTAGGTGTCAAGGTTGAACCAAGGAGATGATGACAGGTTCAAGTGGTGTTGTGAATGGTCTCTTTGGCCATGTCTAATGGGTGAGAATTTTTGGTTGTGCAAAGCTTGGTAAATGGTCATCTTGTTAGGAATGTGAGAATACCCATGTAATTGGGAGCACCAAGGTTGAATTGGTTCTAAGGACTCATAGGTTTTGTGATTAATGATTCATAGGATGAGGCATTCTTACTCCACACCAAAATAATCACAAAACAACAACTTCATAACAACATACTTGCTCGCTTAGGAAGAAAACGTGGTACTTAGCTCTGCCTTCGCACACTCTTAATAGTAGGTTCATATCTTGGAGAAAATCCTTGTAGTGTGCCTTAGGAATCAATTGGTTGCACCCATTTTTGCCAAGAAGTGAAGAATGCTTGTCCAAAACACCAACCCCAAACACTACAAATTCATAAAACTAGCACTCTTGCTTAAATAACAACAAACAAAACCAACCCACATAAGAAAAAACAAACAAAACACCCCAACTCATCATTATTGGACACACACAACTACCCTTTCCCTCTTCCCTCAACTTTGAATGATGCCAACCAAGCACCACCGGCGTTGCAAATGTGGACATTCCACAAATCACTTCAGCCTTAATTCCACATCACACATATTCCCAAAACTCAAAATGCATATTAGACCCTATAAGGGTACAATAAAAAGAGAACTATCCCTAGACTCCAATAAGCTAGTGGTATGCTTGATTACTAAGGGTAGGATATATATATTAGGTGTTACCC
>Ga0116230_10004736_pt1 | contig 13335 bp, 12 predicted proteins | sample S1TSphfallax_3_FD_88678 | JGI IMG/M metagenome (GOLD analysis project Ga0116230, IMG submission 88678) | Host-associated microbial communities from peat moss isolated from Minnesota, USA - S1T2_Fd - Sphagnum fallax MG | ecosystem: Host-associated > Plants > Peat moss > Unclassified | place...
ATGCTCTCACTTCTATTGCTGGATGCTACTGAATTAGCATCAGAGTTTTGGAACAGACCCAAGACAGGATAGGTGGTTATTTTCTGGGTTGCAAGTTTGGTTATGCTAGTTCTGCTGTACAGCGCTGGATGTATTCCCTCCTGGCACACTGGGATTGACACATTCCCAGGTGGAATGGGTCCTCCTGGACCAGTTCAATAATACAGAAATAGCCATCAAATTTTCTTAGTGTATATTAAGGATGATTTATGCTGATAACTTTGTAGCATCCTTTGCCAGGCCATGCAAAGGACCTTAACAGAGTTTTTCAAGGATTTCTCCAGATTTCAGTATCCAGCTCCCAGCAGGCTCCTTGCAGGAAAACTTCAATGACAGCATATGTGTATGAAAGTTGTGCGGGTAATTGAATTTGTTCCAGTTCTGGTTCTTTGAAAAATTGCAAATTGAAGAACACCACCAGTTCTAGCTAGTTCCAAAAACTCAATGAACCTGCCATTTTCATGAAAGAACCATGGGTTTTTGGCAGGCTCTTTCATTATTACTACTATTATTATTAGAGAATGCTGGTTAAAGATCAGAACTGGTTCTCTTCTGGTTCTCTGAGAAGACAGGTTACGAGTTCAAAAAGACTGCTCTCATAACTGGAGTTGAAGGTGGGTTTGGTGCCATTTGTGTGTAAGATAAGGCCCTGGGAGCATTGCCTTTGGGCCACAGTGAACCAGCACCCACCAGTGCACCATCCACTGGATGCCTGTTATGACTCAGTTGTGGATGGTCCAAGTTGGTGAGCTAAACTGGCATATTTTGACTTTTCTTCATCCAATTTCATTCTGCAGGATCACAAATGGAGGACCACTGGAGATGCTCTAATCCTCCTGAGTTTACAGTTAATTATTTTTCAGGATTCTTTATCATGTACTGAAATATAAGGGCAGCTTCAACACATGTCTGTTGATTAATTAATTAATTAACTTGAGCTTTGCATTATTGCTATGCATTACAAGTGATGATTTTCTTTCTTATGATGTTCTCACATGATTCTCAATAATTCATCATTATTTATGTCAATGTCAAATTTAATTTCAATTAATATAAATATCATGGACAAAAATAGAATATTTTCAACAAAAAAAAATTGTAATTTACTTCACAAAATTTTGATTTTTAACCCAGAAAAAAACTTTTTCGAAATTTCAACATTTTTGAAAATGATATAATTAGTGTCGAAGCTGCCAAGGTACTATGCTATAGGGGAAGGCCCTGTACATGGGAATGGTATAGGGTCCCTTCCATTGATGAAAGAATGCCTACACAAAACTGGTGTACACTTGCAATGACATATTTTTTGGACAAATTTTCACAAAACTGTGACCTTATTTTTAAAAATGGAAAAGGAATATCTTGTCACTTAATTGTCATTTCTTGAAAAGAAAGAGAAAGTGAAAATTTCAATTTTTTCTTCCTTTTTGGAGAAAAATTCCTCACATTTTTTAATTTTTGGAGCAATTTTTTTCTGCAATTTGGATTTTTTTTTATATAGATGTGCTGCCAATTAGAGACTTGTCAATGCCATGTTCTCAATATATATACCAAAAATAATTAAGAATTCTAATTAAGGTGCATTCACACTTGGTGTTAGGGACTCTAGGGTTGAGTCATGTAACACCATGCTAGCCATTTAGGACTTAAACCTAGTTGCCATGAAAATTTTATGTTAAGCTACCATGCACTTAACATTGAGTTATGGCCCCATGTCACATTGGGTGCCACCTAGGATGATGCCACCTAGACTTTCATTTAACACTGACTTAACATCAAGTGTGAATGCACGCACCATTACTTACCTATCTACCTACTTGTTGCAGCTGCTGAAAACAATCCTCAAGTGCAGTATTGTATTTTTAACTACCTACCACCTGTTTTGGTCTTTGTGCACATTCCTTCTCGGAAATTCCTTTCTACCTACCTACCTGTTGCAAGTTGCTGAAACAACCCTCCCTCAAAGTGCAGTCATGTACATTAACTACCTACCACTTGAAAATTCCGCCTCTTTTCCTTCCTACCTACCTACCTGTTGGAGTTGCTGAAACAACCCTCTCTCAAGAGCAAGTCTTGTATATTAACTACATACCACCTGTTTTCTTTTTTTTTCCTTATCTTTTTCCTTTTTGCAAATTCCCTCTTTCTTTCCCTTCCTTGTTGGATGAGCAGCTCTCCTGCGTCGTCTGCAGCTTCTTCTTCGCAGGACCTTGCCGAGGTCGCCCGACGGGGAGACGTTTGCAGAGCTCCCTCAGAAGAAGCAGTGACACCGGAGGATACCAACAACAACAACAACAAGAGAAGCCCTTGAAGCTAAATGTTTTTGAAGATCAGCTTCTCCTCCGGAGAAGATGAAAGAATTGAAAGGCAGATCAAACAACCCAGGATTCCCGCCTTCTTGTGGTCTTAACAGAATTGGGCGAATTTGAAGGAGTCGTCGTCGTCGTCGTCGTCGTCAGCGGGCAAGCGAGTGATCGTCGGTACTCGCAACCGCCCCGACCGTTCGCGTCCTTGACTTTACGTTCACCGATTGTCATATTGCTCATGGCTGCCGTCACCGATAGTACCTACATCTCCGATACCTGCCGGCCTCTTTCGTCCTTCTTCTTTTTCTTCGCACTTTCCGTTTCCGCACAGTTGGGTCAAGGCTTCAAAGTCCGGAACAATTAGGGTTGTTCCAAGCTGTTTGTTTGTAGTATGGAGGTGGGAGAAGAGGGAAGGTTTTGCCAAGCAGGTGATCAGCATGAATTCTTCATCTTCTTCTTCTTCCAGGAATCACGCCCGGCTCGACGCTAGGTACTCTCATTCCGCATTGAGTTTTTTTTTTGCTTTTTTCCTTTCCAAGTTCTGAATTTTGTTGCTATGGGACACACGATGATGATGATCCTCGGGAAGAACAAGATGAAACTCCAATCTATTGTTTTGGTTGAAGCCACGGTGAGTAGCGAGGTTAACAATTGCTCCTTGCCGAGAATTGATTTTTTTTTTTATGAGAATTGCTGCAAGCACGCATAGATCTTCCTTCCTTCTTCTTCTTTGGTATCATGCTAGCTCATCAGAAAATGGACATGGAAATCTGTGAGGAATTCTTTCCCATTGACACATGTGGAAGACTGAAAGAGATAGGAGATTGTTGCTTACTTGGAATCTCTCTCTCTCTCTCTCTCTCTCTCTCTCTCTGTAATTATTATGTGCCTTGGTAATGACAAAACATTGTCAGACGCCAAATCCATGTACTGGTTGTTCTTTCTAATGTTGGCAACAACATGCCAACCACATAGCAAATTCTCCACTGTCATGTTTTTTACAGTTTTGGTGACTGCATGTTTCTGTATATCATGTACTTGATTGTTTCTGCAGAGTAGCTCCTGAGTTCATGGTGAAAGGAAAGCAAAGTGTCAAGTACCATCGGTTTCAGAGTTCCAGATCAGTTGAAAGGAGTCCAAGTTTACCTGAGGAGAATATTTGTAATGCGTGTTCTGGATCGGGGTCACCACTTTTCCACTCAGTGAACTGCAAGAAGAGCAATTGTCAGGCTTTGGAAGTTGGTGTTGTGTCCTTACAAGATCAAAATGACCTGGAAAGCTTGAAGTAAATTTGCATAACATTTAGCTTCCAAGAGTTTCAAGTTATTGTGTGCATATGTAACTATTGTTTTCAATTACCTAGACACACAATCTGGTCTGCAATCTGAGCTGTGGTTAAGCTTTGATCCTGTCTACAGTTTGTTCCACAGATATTTCTGCCTGAATAGATTGATGAAAGTTGTTTATGCTTCTGTGCTTTCACAAGCATTTTTTGCACATGTGTACTAATTTCTCTGTTGGTTCAGGACAAAGCAGAACAGGCAGACATGGCTATTTGGCACAGTGTTGAATCCTCGCAGCAGTAGCATTCGACGATATAACCGATGGCTACTGATTTCATGTGTTGTTGGAGTGGCAGTCGATCCACTGTTTCTGTCACTTCTTGCTATCAACAGACAGTTGGCATGTCTGTACGTGCAGAAGGGTTATGCACTTGCAGTACTCTTGCTACGGGGCATGGTGGACTTGATGTATCTGTGGCATATGTGGCTGCAATTAAAGCTGGCATATGTGTCCAAAAAGTCCTTGGTCCTTGGACGGGGTGAACTTGTGTGGGATGCACGTCAGATTGCTTGGCACTATCTTTGCCCCTTGCGAAGGTTTTGGTTTGATGTCTTTGTGATCCTTCCAGTGCCTCAGGTAAGCAATACTAAGCTTGGGTAAGTGCACACACTTTCCAGTCTTCATTTTGCAAGGCTTTGCTCTGGCTCAAACACAAATCATGAGCTTGATGCATGGTTAGTGATCTGGCGATGGGTTTGTGGGTTCGGCACTCTGAATGACTGTTATCCAAATTGTGTGCAAACAGGTGATGGTGCTGTTTGTTGTGCCACACTTACTGGAACAAGGTGGATCAACAGCACACATTATGGATTTTGAGCTACTTGCTTTTTTGTTTCAATACATTCCCAAGCTCCTGCATTTTGTGCTTCTTGGTTGGCGCCTGCAGCGGGTGACTGGTTATATTTTTGGCTCTGCTTCCTGGGGCTTTGTGTTGAACTTGGCAGCCTACTTCTGTGCTGCTCATGTGAGAGAACAATCCTATCCCTTGTTTGTTTGGACTCTTCTGCCATCCTAAAAATAGTTGTCTTGCTCTGCAGAGGCAGCATTAAAAAGTTGTGAAAAATTCTTCCTCTTGTCTTGTCAATAACAGATTATATGCAAGGATTTATCTTCTCAAATGCCTGCAGATACAACTTTGATACTTTGTTGGAGATTTAAGTGTTCTTTTCCTTCCTTTTCTGTAGCTGATTTTGATCTCTGTATCTGTCTTAATTTCAGTGCTGGTATTGACTTCTTCTGTAGTGTGTGCCTCTTAAGCTCATGTGGTCATGTTTCTTCAGGTTGCTGGTTCTGTATGGTACCTTCTGACTGTGCAACGAGTTGAGTCATGCATACACCTTCAGTGTGCGAGCATGCCAAATTGCAACTCTTCTTACATGGGTTGTCCAGTACCTATAGCATTTAGCAAGCAGCCCCTTGATGATATCAACCAAGTAGCTTGGGCAGAGAATTCCAATGTCACCAGCTGCCTCGCTGGCAGTGGCCCTTTCAACTTTGGTATTTATGGTCTGTCTGTACCACTTGTGACAGATGTGATTCCTGTGAACAAGATTCTGCTTCCCCTTTTCTGGGGTGTGATGACAATGAGGTATGTCAGCTCTCAGTTTATGGTTGAAATTGAGAGTCTGGTTGGTTGCTAACAGCTCATCCATCTTGCTTTCCTATTTTATTAGTCAACATTATTGCACAATCTGGGCATTCTTTTGGCAAATTCAAATCCTTCTCAAGTTTGTCCAGAACTGATAATTTTGCAAACCTGGATATGTTCGGCAGCTCTTTTGGCAATGCATTGACACCCACTGACCACACACTTGAGGTGGTTTTTAGCATTGTTGTCATCACTTGTGGATTGCTTCTGTTCACAATGCTGATTGGAAATATCCAGGTGGGCCTCCTCCTCCTCCTTGGCCATTGCTGCCTTTTGTCCAACTTTTTGTGCACTCAAATAGCCAAATCATGGCTCCTGCAACTTCTGTCTGTACACCTTTATTTTGCACCCCCATGAAGTATGGGTTGCAAGAGCAGTGGTCATTCAGTAACTTCTAGTATGTTGGCTCATTAGGTGTTTCTTCATTCAATGACTTCCAAGAAAGAACAGTCGCAGTTGCGGATCCGCGATCGAGAGTGGTGGATGCGAAGACGGCAGTTGCCTCTCCAGCTGCGACAGCGAGTGTGCAAGTATGAACGCCAGAAATGGGCAGCAACTCGTGGTATAGATGAAGAGGCTACTGTGCAAGACCTGCCTGAGGGCCTTCGTCGTGACATAAAGCGCCACCTCTGCCTTGATCTTGTCCGCCAGGTAACATGACTTTCTTATCCCTCACTTCAATACAGGATCACATACTTCATAAGTAATAAAAAAGGATTAGGATTTGTCTCATTTCTGACAAAGTTGTTTCTGTCAACTGTGCAGGTACCATTGTTCCAGCAGATGGATGATCTAGTGCTCAACAACATCTGTGAGCGTCTGAAGCCTGGTCTCTTCATCAAAGATGAGACGGTTGGTGCCTTAACCCAAAAGCTCATAGTTATTGATTGATGTGTGCTCATTGTTCCATGACATTTTTACTGGAGAGGATGTTTAGGAGTTGTACAGTGGGAATCTAGGATAGGCAACTCAACTTATATATCGTTTTGGCTTTTCATACATGTTTTGTATTCAACTTGTGCTCTCTTGCTGGCTCTCAGTGCTTTTGTTTAGTGGTAGCCAGGATTTTTTAGATTCTTTTTATTTCATGCACAAAGTTGTATCATAATAGATACACACAAGGTGTAAGACAACAAACTAACTATACACACATGGGAAAATTGGATGTGTTCCATACTTCCCTTGAGTATTTTGAGTACAAGGAGTTCGAGGATTGGCAGGAAATGGATTGAAACTGATTCACAGAAATTTGACACAAGCAGGTGCTGAGTGAGGGAGATCCAGTGTGGCGAATGCTGTTTATTGTACGGGGCCACATGCAGAGCTCATATCGGCTGCGACACAACAACGGGACCAGCATCTGCATGCTTGGCCCAGGTAACTTCTGTGGGGATGAGCTTATCTCATGGTGCCTCAGCACACCATTGAAAGACAGTTTACCCCTCTCAACAGTAACTTTAACAACAGTAGACATGACTGAGGTGTTTGGGTTGGATGCCCAAGACCTGAAGTACATCACAGAACACTTCAGCTACAAGTTTGCCAATGACAAGCTGAAACGCACTGTGCGGTTCTACTCCTCCAGCTGGCGCATGTGGGCAGCTGTCACTATTCAGCTTGCATGGCGACGCCACAAAGCTCGTCGCATTCCCAACACGTCTGGACCTCTGAATCTTGCTGAGGTGTCTCTTGCTCCCAACTATGCTTTGAGGGGCTCTATTCTTTCACAGTCTCAAAGAGACCGACTACGTCTGTACACTGCCATGTTCACCTCACCAAAACCCCAAGATCGTGTGGAGTAGACATAAGGTTTGTACTCCTCACATATTCATAAACAAAAATCTTTCTGGATAGTGCTGTTGCTATGGATATATGCTGCCAGGAGAGGAGCTTGTTACTGTACATTTTCCATGTGATCATGGAATGTGATTTTGGTGTGCATGTTAGAGGTCGTATCCACTTGCAAATATTGAATCATTCAAAACATGTCACTGAATGTCACCAGACCAGACTGCCTCTTCATACTCCACATCTACTTGGACATCTATGTGAAAACTTAAGGGAGGATATGCTTCCACACTTGCAGCTCGTGGCATCCAAGGACTGGCATGTTTTGATGGTAGAGAAAATCCTAACTTGAAGACAAATCAAAATCTGACAACTTCACTAACTGGATCAAAAGACAAGGATCGAGTTTGAGTTTGTAATTGAAACACGCCTACCAACCTGTAAACCTTTTTCTTTCAACTGAACTTCACCACAACTTTCCACAATCCCCAGCAAAGCTTATCTTCCATTTTGAGATACTTTGGAACCAAATTTTTTTATTGAAATCTCTGCAAAACCCGAGAGTGAATCTTTCACTGTCACTCTAGAGAGCCTAGTTAAAAATTTCTCCCCATACCCTAGAATAAGTTTTCTTTGGTTTGAACAACTCTAGAGCCATGGTTGAAAGTTTCTCCACAAACTCCAGAATGAATCTTCTTCAAGTTTTTGCAAATTTGGAGCACTACCAAAAAGTTTATCCACAAACACAAAAACGAATCTTCAAATTTGAATGACTTTGAAGCCTAGATTAAAATTTTCTCCACAAACCCAAGTATGTTCTTCAGTCTTAAGCAACTCCAGAGTCCCTCTCTCTTTTTTGGGGTTGCAAGGTAGTTGTGGGTGGAGTTTGGCTTTATGTTCATAAACGTTTATTCATAGACCAATTGCCACATTCACATGCTTTCAAATGTAAATTAATAATGTCCTTAATTGTCCTTTAGTTGGCCTCACTTTATTTTCCTTGGGATTTTGCATCGTGATGTAAACTTCTATGAGTTTTAATACTGAGACTAAACATCAAGATATATTAGAAAGGACACAAGCAAAAACCTACAGGTCTCATGTGGCAATGAAAGTACCTAAAAAGCTTCGCCACTCATCTTTATGCTAGTTGCACATCACAACTAGAGACAAAGAGAGGAAGGGAAGAAGAGAGTTGAATTTGCAAGAAGGGCAAGTTGAGTGGTGACCTAGAGGTTGCATATGGCAATGAATGGATAAACTTTGCATGTTTGTGGATAAACTTTTTGGTAGTGCTCCAAATTTGATGCTTTAGTCATTCGGCTTTTTGTTAGTTGCACATCATGACGAGATGAAGACTGGAAGGGAAAAAGACAGTTGCATTTGCAAGGAGACCAAGATGAAAGGCAACTCACCAAAGTTCAATTGTGAACATGATACATAAAATAGAGGGCACATGAATCTTTTGTAAAATGATTTGGAAATTCATTGCTTAAAAGCACTGATGATGATAATAAGCCTTATGAACTTGGTTTGTTGAAACTGTATTAACATGCATGAAATCATTACAAGGAGCTAAAGGATTTCAATGACAATGGTTCAAAGTTCAAACTTATCTATCAAGGTCTCCATCCTTGTCCTTTGTCAGTGTGGCCTCTTCAAATAATAGTTTTCAGGATTTACCCTATACTGACCTTCAAAAGGGATACAAGAACTGAACGTGATGAAAATTATTACTATATATATCTGATACCCTTACAGCATGTAAGATTTCAAAGACCCACCATCGTCCAAATTTTCCAATCTGAATAAGGGCGCATCCTGCATTCAGGACTATCAATGGATGAACCCTATCTGCCAATTAAAACAACTCCATACATTGCACATTGTCAACACAGCAATCTTGGCATTAGTTCTGGGAAAAAGTTCTGGCATAGAACAAAAGGGTGTTATAGAAACAGGCATTGCACAAAAGAACTTTGCCCAGTAGCCATATGTTGCTGTACCCTTACCTCTCCTTGTGAATTGATTGATACTGTTGGGTTCTGCCTAACTCTTTTCACACTGGTGTCTGTCCATACAAAAATGAAAAACCTGAAAGACAAGAACTAAGCTATTACATTGCTTCTAGGCCCTGTCCTGCCATCAACCAACTTCCTGCTTGATCCAGCATTGATTACAGATTTCCTTCCGTTGCTGGAACACTCTTACTGAACTAAACTGGGACTCTAAACCTGCCCCCAAGCATAGTAGATCTGAACTCATGATGCTACATGAACCGTAGAAGAGAAGTTGGCTGCTATCTCATGTTGCTCAGAGATGAATCTACTTCTTTGCATATGAAACAATCATTGGATGGCTGGGTGTGATCTTGAAATTTTGAAGAGCTGAAAGTGCAACTGATGCTTGCATTTCATCCCCAAACTCAACAAATGCAATTCCAGGTTTTGCCTCAATCATGCGAACCTCCTTGAAGCCTGGGAACTGCTGGAAGAGCATCTGGATTGCCAAGCTTGCAGCTTCATGTGGCAGGTTTTGCACAAACAGAAGGCTGTTGGGTGGGGCAGGCACCTCTGGTACCATAGGTCTAGGTACCTGGTACTGCTGCTGAGCCTGCATGGTCATTACAGCCTTTAACTTGATGATGCACACTCTACATTTCTTGACATGATATCTATTTGAGCAAAAAAGATCTGGGAAGCACAAATTATCAGCTGACACATGGACAGAACAAATAATGACCCTTTGAGAAGGCAGCATATAAGGTGGAAGGAAGAGGCTCTCAAATCGGGCCTGCTCCAGGGAGCAACAAAGAATTTGTGGCTCCACAGGTACATGGTTTAGCTTACCCATGTACATATTGTAAGAAAGGAGAAGCTTTGAATTACATGTTAAGGTTGAAGGGATGTATCATCATTAAGGAGTGCCACACAAGAAAGAGTACTCACAGGAAGAGGTACACCATATGGTGGTGGAAAGGCAGTAGCTGCAGGTGCTGCAGCAATCTCTGCTTGTTGCTCCCGTCGCTTCCTCTCAGCTGCAAAAAGACACGTTCAATTGTCACCACCAATGCTTGCAAATGTGTAACGAAGTATCATATTGCACAGCACAAGTCCATGAACCCAGACAGATAAGAATGAAACAGTGTGTGATGGCATTTGCAGAGAAAAAGGTGGGTTTGATAATACAGGCTGTTATTGAAGATGTGGGTGAATTGTATCTGGGTCTGTGAAGTTTCTTACCCTTCTCCTCTTGCTTTTTCCTCTTCTCTTTAGGAATGTAAGTCCCATCTGCCTTGGTTATTGCATCTGATATTGTCTTGGCATATTGTATTTTCTGCAATAAATTTCAAACAATCTACAATGTCAAATGACCATATCTGATTAAACCCTGGTCTTCAACAGAGACTAGGGACCTCTGGTTAAACAGAAACTGCCCAATAGCAAACACAGTGTCAAGAATACAGAGCAGACTCTAAAATGAAAGGGAGTAGGACAGAAGTACTAACCATGGGTTTATCATAGAAAGGAAAACCCTGCATTTGACGAAGTGCATTTGTAGCTGCAGTGACATCATCAAATACCACCCAAGCCTGCCCCCGAAGCTTCAGTGTCTTGCAGGCAACAATGTCCAAAATCTTACCAAACTGAGAAAACACTGCATACAGTGATTTTTTGAGCTCTGCAGACAACAAATATCCCATCCAATACATTTTTCAGCAAGTGTCTTTGATGGTCCTCTTCACAAAAAACATTTTGACTGTGACATTTCTATTGTTTGTGGAAACAAAACAGCCTTTCCTCTCTTTGGTCGTGACACATCTGTGACTCTCAAAACTCTTCAACTGTCACATCCAATCTGCAAGTCTGCCAGCTTTCAGAAAATTTCAGATAAACCCTAATACCTTCCAGCCCTCTAACCATGCTCTATTCCCATAACAAGAAATTTCAATAACAATCAGTTTTGTCTTTAAAACCAACCCCCTGACCACTTAGAGTCATCATCTCATCCTTCCAGAAAGTTGAAGCTTTCTATGCATGCCTAGGCTGCTGGTGATACAAACAGGTTACTTGAGGTTTGCAGAACTCCGCTGAAAATTTCTTCCCATTGGAATATCCCCCCCTGTTTTCTCAACCGATACACTACTATAACCCAAGCAGAATCACTCCTTGAAAGATCCAGTGCCCTCTCCCATATTGCAAAGAGACTGAAGCATATTCTTAGTGGGATGATGCAATGCCAACAGACAGCAGCATATCTCCTAAACCCTGATGACCTAACAAACTGCACATTTCCTGGCAAAGTACACTCCAGCCCAGAAACTAGGGTTTAGGGTTGAGAATGAAGGAACAACAGATCCTGAAGAGAAAAGATAACAAGACAACATGCGCCCATTGCTTTGCATGGAGAAAAAAATTAGATAGAAGAAGGAAGTGTTCGGAAAGAAACAGGATGATGCAATATCAACAGACCAAAGAAGACCTCCTAAACCCTGGTGACCTAACAAACTGCACATTTCTTCCTGGCAGCATGCACTCCAGCCTAAAAACTAGTGTTCAGGGCTGAGAATGAAAGAACAAACAGATCCTGAAGAAGAAATCAGATAACAAAACAACAAGCACCCATTGCTTTGCACAGAGAAAATAATGAGATGGGAGAAGGAGGGGGTCGAAAATAAACCCGGGGGGGTTGGGGAGGTGCGGGTGGAGAAGAAGAGTGGAGGACAAAAGACTAGGGTTTAGCGCTGAGAATGAAAGAACAAACAGATCCTGAAGAAGAAAGCAGATAAAGAGACAACAAACACGCACCCATTGCTTTGCACGGAGCAGAAAATTGGATGGGGGAAGGAGGCGGTCGAAAACAACGGGGGGGGAAAAGAAGAGTGGAGGACAAAAAAAACTAGGGTTTAGGGCTAAGAATGAAAGAACAAACAAATCCTGAAGAAGAAAGCAGATAACAAGACAACACCCACCCATTGCTTTGCACGGAGCGAAAAAATAGATGAAAGAAAGAGGCGGGTCGGAAAGAAACGGGGCAGAAGAAGAGTGGAGGAATGATGAGAAGCACCTTCTTTCTTGACTTTCTCATTGAGATTGTTGATGTAGATGGTCTGGTTTGGTGGCGTATCTGCTTGCATCATTTTGCCCGTCTGTTGCGCACTGCTTCCAGGCTCCTCGACGGCGGATTTGAAGAAGACGGGAAGATGGCTGCAACGCTGCTCGATTACCGCTAGGCCGCCGGTGTTGTTGCCGTTGTGCGCCGTTCTCGTCTCCTTCGGCTTCTCTCCGCTGCACCAGCTTCTCCTGGTCCTTTGGCCTCACACTACTAGCCCTATTCACACTACACATCGCTGACATACCTTTCTTGCATAGGTGGAGGAGATGGATACTGACGTGTCTTGACAGCTCGACCAGAGGGCTACACCCACAGCTGATGCAGCGTTCACACGGTAGTGATGCCTTTACTGAGCATTATGTGTAGGGTAAGGGCCAAGGAGTGGGGAGTTTCAGAAGTGCCCGCCCCAGGTGGAGCTGAGGGGTTGAAACTTGAAACTCCCCCGCTCTGAGGGTGTTATCGAGCATTAAAGTAGACTTAATCTTTTATTAAATTTTTCTTTTGTGATACTTTGTGGGTATTTGGTGGGTATCCACCAGTGTGGGGTGGGTATTTGATTTTTTTATAATAGTCAAGTACGGGTTTTTAAAGAAAAAGATTTTAAAGAATTGGCCAGGTCTGGTCAATTGATTTTTAAAATTTTTAAAAACCACCTAAAGTAATTTTTTCACAATTGGGGCTTGATGAGTATAAGTCGGTAGCAAGAGTTTGGCTATCCATTTAGATGATTATGTAACCAAGTTATTTAACAAGCGGCTCTGCCACAAGAGGCTCTGTCTAGAACATGTTCTATTATGAACTCAAGTTATATTGGATGAAAGTTTGTTGGCTTTATGAAAGATCATGAAAAAATAAAATTCCACATTTGTACTAAAAAATAAAATTTTCTAACTTTCTTAGAATTCATAATGGATATTTAGAAATTGAAACCATAGTTCCATTGTTTTTCCTTTAACCATACAAATGAATACAAAGTTGTAAATAATCATATTGTTTAAAAAAATCTTTGGATAATGTTAACAATTTTTAGCAATGTGCATGAGGGATTTCAATGTTTGGAACAAACATCAATATTGAATGGATATAATTTAGATG
>Ga0116230_10004737_pt1 | contig 13333 bp, 11 predicted proteins | sample S1TSphfallax_3_FD_88678 | JGI IMG/M metagenome (GOLD analysis project Ga0116230, IMG submission 88678) | Host-associated microbial communities from peat moss isolated from Minnesota, USA - S1T2_Fd - Sphagnum fallax MG | ecosystem: Host-associated > Plants > Peat moss > Unclassified | place...
ACTTTTAGGACGTGATTTTCAAGATGTGGGATCTCAATTTTGGGACCTGGATTTCACACAGGGGGCTTCACATGATCCAGGACCTGGAATTTTTTTGGCACATGATTTTCAGGACATGGATGGGGAACTAGATGACTTCACAGTGTCCGAAGGTCACGGGCACCCACTAGTAAGTTATGAATGATCAAATTGGGGTTTTATGTAATGTTTAAATGAAATGTGGTTTAAATAGGATAAACACTAGAACATTTACACAACATGTGGGGCGGCTTTGTGATAAAGGAGTTGAATTTGATCTTTGGGGTCCTAGGATTAAACTTCGCAAATCACATTCATTGTGGTCAATGAAAGAATATTGATTGTATATTTTTTACCTACCTAAACTATTTAGGTTAGTTAAGTACGTTGTTCACACTGCCCTATGTAACATATATTCTTACTAGGTACATATTCAAATAGTATTTATTGTAAATACCTATTTATATAGGCTCTAAATAATTATTAAAATAACCTATTAGCTATGTAACTAATGGGTATGTATGTATGTAGGTAGGTACTTGGTAAGTAGGTAGGAGGCACATAGTAGGTAGGTAGGGATATGAGAGGTAAATATTTACTACATAGGTACATAGTTAGTAAAGAGTAATTATTTTCTAAATAGGTAGAAATAAATAGGTACCTCATAATTAAATAAGTACGTAAATAGGAGGGAGGTAGGTAGGTACCTAATAATTGAATAAATAGGTATGTACATAATAGGTAGGTAGGGTGTATGTACTTAATAAATAAGTAGGTAGATATGTATGTAGTAGGTAGCTAGGTAGATACCTAGTATTGAAGTAGGTAGGTATGTACATAGTAGGTAGGTAATTATGTAAGGTGTATGTACTTAATAAGTAAGTACGTAGGTATGTATATAATAGGTAGGTAGGTAGTTGGTATGTACGTAGGTACATAATAGTTAGGTAGATGGTATGTATGTAGGTATTTAATAATTAAATAGCTAGGATGTAGGTATTTAATAAGTATGTATATATGTATAGGTACACATGTATTATTAAATAGTTTATACATGTGGTTACTAAATAACATATGTACCTTATGCAACTATAATGTGACTATTTTGGTTGCAAGTGCAACTAAACAATGTTGTAAAAAATACAAATACATCATGAAAAATCAACCTATTGAAACGATGAAATAGGTCAAAGTTGCAACCTAATTGAAAAGAAGACCAAAACCCATCCAAATTTGAAAAGTAGTCACATAGGCAACCAGTCATAGTTGTAGGTGACATTTAATCATACATAATTACACAAGGAATGGTTGCAAATGACAATAATTCTATTAGTGAAAGGGGGCTAATAGAGTTGGCAAGGGCTTGGTAGAATTGACAAAGAGCTTCCATGGCCATTGGGGAATTGGCAAGAAATCGGTCAAGCTAATAGGTAGCTAGTAATGTTGGCAAAGCTAAAAAGGAGTTGGGAAAGTTGGGAAGGAGCTAACAAACTTGAAAGGGGGCTAAAAGAGGGTTGGTAAAACTAGAAAGGAATTGAGAAGGGGCTTAGTAGAAGATGTAGAATTAGAAAGGAACTGAGACTAGGAAGGAGTTGAAAGAAGTTTGAGGCAAATTGAGAAAGGTTTAAGGTTTATTAAGTGAAGTGACTAAAAGAAAAATGAAGTAAGACTGAAAAAAAGGAAGGGAAGGAAAAATGAAAAAGGTTAAAGCACACATGATAGAAAATTCAATGGCATGAAAGAAAGTTAAGTAAAGTCTTGCACCATGACTTGCAAAATGATGTCCATTGCCTTTCGCCTTACACAACTTGCTTATAATGCATTCCATCATGTTCTATAAACTCTTTCCACACTTCTTCACTTTCAAGCCTTAAAGCCTCAAAAACCTTTAACCCTCAAGCTCTCAAGCATCTATCCCCAAGCCTTTATCGCCATGAAACCTTAACAATCTTTCCTCTTTCATGCCTCTCAAGTTTCTATTCCCCCTAAAGCCATCATGATTTTTCCTCCCTCACGACTTTCTAGCCTTTGTCCCCTTGAAGCCCTTCCGTTTTTTCAAACCTTCATGTGTGTTCAAGCCCCTTAGCTTTTTCACCTTCAAGCTCTCTAGTGGCATTCACCACTTGTACACACCTTTCGCAACCATGAAAACCTTGGGTGAAACTTGGTTTTGCACTGATTTTGTTCAATTTCAAAGTTCCACCCTAATTCTTTTTAGTCGTGTTAAGCTTTCGCCTTCTACTCAATCAATTGCCTTGGGTTTTGCATGAATTTGGCCTACTAGGGTTAAATTTTTAGCACTTAATGAATACATTCAATCTTTACATTGGTTTTTTTTAAAAATTGTGCATGAAAAAAATACATGTTTAAATTTAGCTTTTTGGGTGAAGATTTTTGTTAATGTGGTTTTTTTTTTACATTCATTTCTTTGCATTGATTTTTTTCCCCAAAAAAAATGAGATAAAGGTTTAAACCTAGACCTTTCCCCTATGTAAAAAAATATAATTTTGTGGTTTTTTTGGTTTTCATCATTTTTTTAACATAAAGTGTTTTTTAAACCTAAAATGTGAGCCATATTGATACAACCATGTGTAATAATCTCAACTTTTAAGAATTGCATCAAGGATATTTGAATGTGGTGAGGTTGTTAGGGGTTTTTTGTAACTTCCTGTTAGAATAAGGAATGATAAGTGCGCATTATTACGTGGGTGTCATAACCCTAGCCTTGGGCTCACGACCAACGTAAGGGCTTACAAAGGTGTGAGCAAAGAGTGAATGTCGCAACCCTAGTTTTGAGTTCGTGACCAAGGCAAGGGGTTGTAAGGTTGCCGACCAAGAGAAGAGCCCAAGAGTCATGTCACATGCTCCTAGGAGTGTAAGTGAGTGTGAGGGAACTCCCACATTGGGAATTGGAGTCCCAGTGGACTTTCGAATCTTCAGAAAGCAATTGCAGGGGTCAAAACTCAATGGCTTGAGGAGTTCTTTGTATCATTGGAAAGCCTTTGGAACGTAGATGTCCAAAATGGGCTCGCACCACCCATTTGGACATCTGAAACACAAGTTATGGACAAAAGAAAGGTCGGGAGTCAAATTGGCAATTTGACTCCCGACCAATAAAAGTCAGGAATCCACCCAATTTCCTTGTGTGCAGGTGGCGTGAGACATACCATTGGAAAGCTCTCGATGAGGGCTACAAATTTTCTTCAAACCTCATCTCCATTGGAGGTTTGCACACAAAGTTATGGCGCCTCAAAGTTACGGGAATCCCAACCTTGGCAATTTCGGGACCCCCACTTGGGAGTCCCGAGACAAAAAGCCATTTGGATGTGGGCAGCCACAAAATATACTATAAGGGGGAAGGTGGTGGCTTCCCCCAAGTCTGGGCCGTGGTGAGTCTTGTGAATCCGAGTCGCCCGTGACTCGTCCTAACATCAAAAATGTTCCAAGTATGCATTAACCACCTTGTGTTGGTTTTGTGCACGCCCGTGTGAGTAAGTGAAGCTTGTCAATTCTTCTTAGTCCCATCCCGGAACTCCATCACGCCCTTCTACCCCTCTAAAGTGCTGCGAATCAGGGAGCGTGCCCGACTCTTTGCTCTTCCGCTATTTTTTATTTGGGATTCACATTTGAGTCCCTCGAGGAGTTAAGAACACATCAGTGAAGCTCGGGAGTCGCATTTCATGCTCCCAAGAGTGTAAGAAAGTGTGAGGGAATGAACCCCCACATTCCAAAGTGAGCTTACACTTTGGGATTTGGAGTCCAAATGGATTTCCAAATTTTCAAGGGGTGATTTCAAAGGTCAAAACTCATTGGATTGAAAATTTTCTTATATCAATGAAAAAAATTTAAAACATAGATGTCTAAAATGGCCTTGCATGACTCATTTGGGCACTTGAAACATAAGTTATGGCCAAAAGAAGAATTAGAGTCAAATTGTCAATTTGACTCCCGACCACTAAAAGTCAAGAATTGCTCTGATTTCCTTATGCTCATGTAGTGTGCTACAACTTTGCTTTAGACCCCACTTTAGTCGGATGTCTTCATGCAAAATTATGGGCCTCCAAAGTCGTGAAAATCCCAATTTAAGGAATTTCGGAATTCCAACTTGGGAACCTTGGGACAAAATGACATTTGGGTGTTGGTCTTGTGACTAGACAAAAAGAATACTATGGGGGAAGGTGGTGGCTTCCCCCAATTTTCAACTGTGGTGAATCTTATAAATCCGTGTTTGTTTGTGATTTGTCCGTGCACCAAATGTGTTCCAACTATGCACTAACTTGTTCTTTGTGAAGGTTCATGTGAGTAATTAACTTGTTTGTCACTTTTCTTAATCCTTATCCCAGAGCTTCAACACGCCCCTCTACCCTTGAAGTGCTACAAGCTAAAAGCATACCCCAACTTTTCATTCTTTCATTGTGTTCACCTCATACTCACATTTGAGTTTATTAAGGAACTTGGGAATGCGTCAATGTGGGGTTGTTTTTTTGTTCAAAATTTAATATTAGATGAACGACCTATAGGGTTAATTTTTTTCTTTAACAAAAGTTGGTAATCATGGTTTTCGAACTTCAATTGCGTAATTAGTGGTGAAAAATCTCTAGAAGGTTGGGTTTAAAAATAGACATCAAATTTGTAATGTTTGGTAAAACATGGGTCTTGTTATGGTAATTAATGGATACTCGTGTAAAGGAAGATGTTTGAGATTCGTGAAGTAGTTGAAGGGGTGTTGATGAAAGGTCCAATAAAGATAAAATAATCTTTAAGTTATATGAACATAAGATTCATTCAAGACAACTTAACGATTAAATAAATAGTATGATAGGGTGGCAATGGCAACATGAGTTTCATATTGAATGAAACATTTATTTAAATTATGGATAAGCTCAACAAGGAGTTGTAATTACATGTTGAGTCCTAGGTTATGCCACATTGATAGTTCATAATTGCAAGAAATTTAGGATGTGTCGAATGGTGCGAATTAAGTAATTTGCCTTACTATTATGAAGTAGTCGACAAATTAGACCATGTAACTAATGATAGTGTCCAACGTTTGAAAACCATGTGAAAATAAAAGTGTCTTTAGTTTTGTAACAACTTTCATAGATGGTTTCAAATTCATCACCAAAAGCGAGTCAACTTGCAACAAAATCATTAGGGTGCGAAAGTTCAGAAAAATGCAATAATACCAAACTCGAGGGGGTTCAACTTCAAGATGAGTGCGCACCTCTCATAGTTTGGGATATTCATCACGATGATGTTGCGTCAATGTGAAATTTAGAGATGACTTTTGAGGCAATTCTTCATTCACTTGTGTAGATTGAGGCTCATAACCATACACAATGCCATAATTTTAAGGAAAATAAAAGAAATCTTCAATCTCTAATCAAATTGGCAATGAATGTGTGGAGGACTTGTTACATCGAAATGTGTGGTTGTAATTTATAGGTCAAGGAAAAAGAATGAAATGCATAAATAACGACCTAAAACCATGGTAAAGTAAAACCTTAAGATCAAAGGAAAAAATGAAAGTTTAAGTAAAATTTGTTGAAGGGAAAATGGGAAAAGGTGAAAAGGTGCTTATTTTTTTCCATTGGCCACCGAGTTGGGATCTTCCTTCACCTCCTTCCTTTTCCTTCTCTTTAAAGGGCAAATTTAAATCATTTGGGGCTTTCTTTTTCGGACATAATTTTTTATTTAAAATTTGAGAATATTTGTCCTTACAAATTTCCTTGGGAAGAAAAAAATGATTAGTCTTAATAAATGGTGGAAAGAAGGAAAATAGAATGGATGATTATAGTACTTTTGAAAGAATGGAAGTGAATAACGATAGTGTTGGGAACTTGAAATCTTAGAGAAATTTCATAAACCTTTTCGGATTTGGTAACACAACTTTTTACTAGTTTAGGTGCAGAGCTTGGAATTTGGTAAGCAAATACACTTTGTAATTAATTTTCCAATGAACTAAGGCAAACTAGATTTGAATAATGTATGTGATAAGAATAATATTTGAAATCACTAGAGGTTTGTTGTCAAATCAAGCATGGCGTCGAATCTTGAAAAATTGGTTTAAATGGGTGACAATTTAACATAAATTCTAGGCTTTGGAATGTTTGAACTTAGAAAATATATCTATCAATTCCAAATCATAAATGATGCATGGGAAGTAAGCTATTTGGTTTAAACTACAAACACAACTTAACATCTAGAAATATATTTTGCATTTCATTTCTTTCATTGGTAGCATATGTACCTCCGAGTATAATCACTTCATAAAATCGAAAGTAGAGGGACAGAAAGTTGTTTCACAAAGTGGGGTGTATGAAACCATCCCTCCATCTAATTTTTGCCTTTAGGTTTGTGTTTTTGGTGTCGATGTTATCACTATTATCACAACCCTAGCCTTGGGTTCGTGACCAAAGCAAAGGTTTGCAAGGTTATGGGCCAAGAGGAAGCTTGAGAGTGAAGGAAAGTGTGAGGGAATGAACCCTCACACTCCCAAGGGAACTTCCACTTTGGGAGTTTAGAGTCTTGGTGGACTCTCGAATCTTTAAAGAGTTATTGTAGGGGCAAAAACCCAATGGATTGAAGAGTTATTTATATCATTAAAAAGTTATTGAAACTTAAATGTCTAAAATGGGCTCGCATGACCCATTTGGACACTTAAAACACAAGTTATGGTCCAAAAAAGGCCGAAAGTCAAATTGGCAGTTTGACTTTCGACCTAGAAGTCAGGAATCGACCCGATTTCCCTATGTGCAGGTGGTGTGCGACATACCGTTGGAAAGCTCTCGATGAGGGCTAGAATGTTACTTTAGACCTCATCTCAATCAGAGGTCTTCACACAAAGTTATACGGCCCCAAAGTTGTGAAAGACCCAACTTTGGGAATTTCGAAATTCCCTTTGGGAGTCCCGGGACAAAATGCCATTTGGATGTGGGCCTTGTGGAGAGGCATAGAGTATACTATAAGGGGGAAGGTGGTGGCTTCCCCCAAGTCCAGGCCGTGGTGAGTTTTGTGAGTTTGAATTTGCCCTTGGTTCGTCCTAGCACCAAAAATGTTCCAACTATGCACTAACCAACTTGTTGTTTGGTTTTATGCAAGTCTATGTGAATGATTAAGTGTTTGTCATTCTTCCTAGTCCCATCTCAGAGCTCCAGCATGCCCTTCTACCCCCAAAGTGCTTCGAGCCAAATAACATGTCCCTAACTCCTTACTCTTCCATTGCTTTCATTTCAGACTCACATTTGAGTCTATCAAGGAGCTTGGGAGCGTGTCAATTGTGTTTTTTTTTTTTTTTCTTTTTTTTTCTCATGTAAAGGTTTTCTATGCATCTTTTGTTTTTTTTTTAAAATCAAGTTTGTTTTGCTTCATCAAAATTTGCATCTTGTGATGTTTCATCACACTTCTTTGCACGTTGGTTTGTCACTATTTTCCATCATAACTTCTTTAGTTTCACATCTACTTTTTTATCATGCCTAATTTTGTGTCATGTTTACTGTGTTTTTTTCTTTTTTTGTTTCTTCATGGCACTTTTGTGCATCATGTTTACTGAATTCCATCATGCCTACTTCCTTTGTTCCTTCATCAATAAGACAGTTGTACTATATATATTTTTGTTTATTTTGTTATTGAGTTCATTTGTGTCTTTTTAAAAAATCTTTATTTGGTTTATGTGTGCATGTGAATGTTCTTTGAATGTTTGTAATGTTTATTAACTTGGTTAAGATTTTTTTTGGGTGTCATTTTTGTTTTTGATGTTTTTGCATCATGTATTATTCTACATTTTTTTGCTTCTCCATCATGCTATTTCATGTTGGTTCATGTATCAAAGCTTTCACTTTTCATTTTTTATTTTTTATTATTATGTGTTTTTCATTTTATTTCATTTTATTATTTGTTTTTTTGATGTGCACAAGTTCTTCTAGTTTTGTTTTTATTTTAAATATGAAGGTTGTATGCTCATCTCTTCCACTACTATCTTGGTTGAGGTTTCTTTCAATTGTTATTTCTTTTTGCATTGTTTCATTGCACTTTTGCATTGTGTGTTATTTTACATTGTGCTTAATTCTATTCCCATGTGCTTCTTCATGTGTTGCTTCATCTATCAAACTCTTACATTTTAATTTTTTTGTTTTATTTTTTCAGATTTTTTGTTGTCTTCGTGTCTTTCTTTAATTCTTTGTTTATTTGATGTGTGCAAGTTCTTTCATCATTCTACTTTTGTTTTAAAAAGATTGGAGTTCATTTTTCTATAAAAGAATTGTTGTGCAAATGTTGATGTGATTGTACTTTTTTACATATCACATCTTCAAATATTGTAATGTAGTTTTTCCTCTTTGTGGGTCTTTTTCCCTTTTAAATGTATTTTCCCCCTTTTTGTTTGTATAATGTATAATGCCAATGAAACAATTATGAAAAAATCTTATAGTGATGGTTTTGGACATATGTTTTTTGAAATCTTGAATGTCACTTTGCCTATTTAGTTACAATCTTATGTTATCACTTTATTACATTGATTATTGTATTGGGTGAATGGATCTAGAATGTATGTGTAATGTGATGAAAGTCATGAATATGCTTTTAAATCTTCTCTTGATAAGCCTCCTTTTGATTATGTTTAGTTGCATTTTGAAGCAAATGTTGATTTGTTTGGGCATTTTTTCAACCTTTACATCTTTTTGAATCTTGATGACTTTGATATTGTTCCTAATAATTTTGCATCTAATTTATTATTAATCCCAACCACGAGCCTAATGGTTTAGTACATGATTGTCTTAACCATTGTAAATTTGATATTGTTTTGCATTTGATTCTTTTGTTCATTCTAGCTATGAATTTCCTTTTAAATTTGATATTGAGGTTATTAACTATGAATCTCATGTTACGGAACTAGTTTCAAAATTTTGGTTCCTTGAAATTAATGAAAAAAAATGGACAATGCTAATAAAGGAGGTTGGAAAGTGAGTAAACATGTTGAACTTTGGGGGAAGAACATCTTTGGTGAATGGGGAGTTTGTTGTGGCTTTGATACAAAAAAATCCATTATTGATTTTTTGGGAAATGAAGATTATGTTAAACATCTTGTGAGCATGTTTTTGTATTTCGTTATGCAAGTTGCGAAAAACATGGCAATTTACATCTTCTAACTAGGTATTGTTTTCTTTCATTTTTGAATTTTTTTTCTTTTTTTTTCTTGTTAAATTTTTTTTGTGTTTTAATTGAAAAATCTTAAACTTTAAGCCTGATTTAAGTTTTTTTTTTTCTTTCATTTATTTTCCTCTATATTTTTTGTAAAAAAAGTTTAGGGTTTTTTTTTGCATCTCCTCAAACCTTAAACCTATCTAAACATTAAACCCATATAAAATTTAAACTTGGGTTGTTGTGTTTTGCTTAAATTCTTTAGTTCATTTGTAATGATTTTTTGTTGTAATTAATTTATGTTATTGCAACAACTATTTTGTGTATATTCTAATAATTTTCTTTGTAACATATAATATTTGATTTGAGGCATTGGAAGGCTTATAACTTCATTTAGTATTTTCACGAATGTGACTTATTGTTGTGTTTAAGTTGTCAAGGATAAAACAATTTTCTAAACTTCAATAATTGGTCTTAATTATTAAAAAATCTAATGTGTTATATGTTGAAGAGGAGTGCAAGATGTTGGCACAAATAATGTGTTAGCTCACATTTTTGTTTAGTGTAAATATCAAATTCAGATATTTGTATATCTGAGTTTTTTATATAAAGGGGTGTTCTAAACTTCATAGTGTAAATTTTTATGAGTTCAAATTACTTTCATTACTTATTAGTGTTGTTTTAAAAAAAATTAAAGGGTTTATAAAAACTAAAGGATAGACATTACCCATTGTTTTATAAATCAATCAACTTGTCGTGGATTGTTCAATTACTAATGTTTTCAAAATCTACAAGGTGGTTACACATCATCTTATCATTTAATTTAGTGGCAAACTTGGGCCACATCTATTGCTTTTGCACTATAAACCTAAATGAATTTAAAAAAATGAAGCATGGTTTTCTATTTGTTATTGGTAAAACATAGTTGTGACTTATTGTGGATAGATTTACTATTGATTTTCTTGATTTGAAATTTGGGTTTATGATCACTATTGATTTTAGTTATTTAAGTTTTGGTGAATTTATCACTAGGTCATTTCCATGAAGTGTTGCCATGTCACCACACAAGTTTGTATACACAAAAATTGATTTTGCACCAAAACTCCACTCAATGAAAATGGGGTATGATGGTGTTTACCATATACATCCATCATAAAAACTCAAGTCACATGATCTTTATTGAGACCCATGCCTTCAACAAGGTTATTCCTTACCATGGTTGTTAAACCCTACATAGTGACATTTAAATCTTTGATGCCATTTAGATTGCTCTTCTTCAATTTAGTGCTACAATCTACAATCAATGTTTGAGCAACTCCAACCAACTTGTATAACCCCCCTTCTTGGATAGCTTCAACAATCACCTTATTTGAATTAGAAAATTTTAACCAAAATTGGTTTCAAATTCCACATTGAAAACTTGCTCTATTAATTGGCTTATTGATAACATATTTTTTACAAACTTTGCAACATACAATATATCTCCAATGTGCTTAAAAAACCCCATTTGGTAATTTGAAAACAATAATGTTTTTTCACACAAATCAAGGGTATTGTTACCTTTAATATATACTTTGTGAACCAAAGAAATTTCCTCAAAAGTTGAAAATACTTAGACTTTTGAAAGGTGAGATGTTATGAAATTCTATAATCAATGAATCAAACATCTTTGCAAATTACATGGATAGATAAAATGGTGACAAAAAGTTTAGTTTTGCATATTGTAGCTACATGCACAAAGAACCTTTCAACTTGTTCTTCGAATGTTGTTTCTTTAATCTCATTATGTCATATAATAACCTATAATGCCATAATTGTAACAAGTTCCCTATTTCTTCAGCTTTACATTTTTTAACTTCCTCTAATCTACACATTTAAAAACTTCCTTAAAAACCCATAATAGTTAGTGTTTCTAGCCTTGTACCATGGTTGAATATATTTCACTAAAATTACAACTTTTATTGCACCAATTGTCAACATATTAACTCCATATACAATTCATCAATATAATAACTAAACACAACCATTGAGGTATGGAAATAGGGTAGATAATTCCTTAGAAGGGTAAATGCCATATCTTCATTAGAAATTGGATGATCAATGCTTATCAATTGATTAGCAATTGTGCAAAGCTCATCAATGGGAGCTTGCATCAAAGTGTTTTCCTCCATTTTAAAATTGCAAAGCTATTGATATAGTTGCAATTTATTACCAACATGTCATTCTTCAAATGTTGCATAAAAGTTGTCCCAAGTTTCTTTTGCATTCTTTGCATGTGTTGTATGATGCAAGAGAAAATCAATAACATTTGAGAATATTGTTTCATGAATAAACTTTTTCTTTTAATGAAAAATGATGTTCATGAATGCTTCCTTTGGAAACAAGTTTTCCAAATTCAATCTCTATTGATAGTAACTCTTTTGAAATGATCCCCACTAATCTTTTTCATGCAAGGAAATTCCATTTTCATCTTCAAAGTATGAAATTTATTGCCATTAAGCTTTCAATGTTTTGGATGTTAGAACTAGATGTCAAGATTGTGATCATGATAAAACACAATTGAACAATGACACAAAACAAACATTCAAAACTTAAAAATGAACAATTATTGCATGCAATACAAATTTTCTTCTAAAAAACAACCTTGTTATAATATCATGCTGAAAATTGACAATGGATCAATGAGAGAAAAATAATAATAAAACATAAATTTTCAATGTGCTTTCCACCCAACCTTAGGATCACACAAGTTGTTACAAATTTTATGATCACCCTCAAGCTCTAGATTGATCCTAATAGGAGGTGAACATCACACATGTAGATGTGACCTTCTCTAGTATTGTATGCACAAGTGCATACCCAAATATCTAACCTTAATTCAAATATCTCATAGTTCAATTAAATGTGTAATTGGGTTTCATAGGTTTGTGAAATTAAAAAAAATTCAATTGAAATGATAGAAAATGACCATTATTTTCAATGTTTAGTAGAATAGGGTTGTGTGTAGGCTTCAAGTTTTTTTTTAGGTCAATGGAATTCTTGGATTTAGTGGTCTGAATTTGTTATTTAATTATCTTGAATGAAGTTAAAGTTCAATGTGTAGTACCATAGCTATTGACAAACATGGTTCTTGCACATTACTTGTGCAATTTGTTTAATATGTGAAACAACTATCCATGTGTTTTAAAGAAAGGAAGGAAGGAACAATTGTTTGCTTTTACTTTTGTTAGATACAATTTGGGGATCAAATAAAAAAATTGATAGTGTCAACTGGGAGAAAGAAGGTGAAGTTTGTTGAATTCCTAAGATGATGAATCCTTGACCATTTGCTTCTTGTCATGTATTTATTGCAAAACATTAGTTTTATGTGTATATGATGTTGGAACTCAATTTAATGTGAGTGGGTTTTGGGTTGTTTCATGTTCAAAAGGCTTATCCTTTGGGAGGGGGAGGGGGAGATGTATCTAGAGTCTCATATTTGTTGTTTCATCAACAAACTTTCCTCCTCACAATGATGAATCCATTGCTCTTTCCCTTTCCCTCACAACAATTGACTCGTCAACAATCAACTTGACAAGTTGATTGTTGTGTTCCATGTGTCACAAAATTCCAAAGTGTGATTTTTTACTCTATCCAACTCAATGTCCATTTTGTTCATGAATCCTTACCGAGTTCCTTACAACATTTTTTTGGGGGGCGAACTTGGCAAAAAAAAGAAGAAAGTGGTGGGATTGTGACTCATACAAAGGATTTGTTTGGGAAAAAAATATTTTGAGGAAAAAACTTTTGAAATTGCCAGATTTAAACTATGGGTTCTAACATCATCATACATGTCACAAAATAATAATAGGGTTCCAAAAAAATTCTAATTTCCTCTCTGATCTGTAGCCAAATTTCCTTCGTCCTCTTGTGGATGATCACCATGATCTCATGCCCACCCACCTCACAAAATTGGGGGGAAAAAACGAAAAAAAAAAACCCTGGTTCCTCACTCTCTTCAGCACAATTCTTAGTTGGTTTTTGTGTTGGGCATGTTTGTCCAAGAAAGAGGAAGGAGCTCTAATCTCATGCCAATGAACTTATCTTCTTCAATCACCATGCTTTTGTACACATGACAAATGTTTTTGGGCTGTTCTTTTCCTGTTGGGTGGAGTTCCTTCTTCCGTTTCCTAACCAG
>Ga0116230_10004738_pt1 | contig 13332 bp, 12 predicted proteins | sample S1TSphfallax_3_FD_88678 | JGI IMG/M metagenome (GOLD analysis project Ga0116230, IMG submission 88678) | Host-associated microbial communities from peat moss isolated from Minnesota, USA - S1T2_Fd - Sphagnum fallax MG | ecosystem: Host-associated > Plants > Peat moss > Unclassified | place...
CTTTCATAGTTTAGCTTGTTGCCAAATTTGGCTAAATCTTCATATGGATCTTCACCACCTTTGGAAATTGGCTATATCACAGAATTGACCCCCCAAAAAAAAAAACACTTGGACTCCACATTCCCCTCTCCTTGCTTCCTACCTCCCTCTTTACCTCCCCCCCTCCCCTCCTTACCTACCTACCCACCTACCCTAGTGCCTACCCATCTACCTACCTACCTAGTTACCTACCCACCCAACTTCTCTCTCCTTCCCTTTGCAAATTGGAAGTTTTTGTTTCTGCCCCATTTTGTTGCTGCCCGGCTCAGGGTTTGCCTTGGACCTCCTTCCTCTTCACCAAAGCTCTGTCTGTCTGTCTGTCTGTCTCTGTCTCTGCTTTTCGGTTCCGTTTCCTTGGTGGAGAGGGAGCTTGGTAAAGAGGGTAAGAAGAAGCAGCAAAGGACATGGAGGAGGAAGAAGAGGTGGGAGAAGACTTCAATATAGTGCAGTTGGGATCTTCTTCTTCTTCCTTCAGATAATCTCTTCTTTTGTTGAGGGAGAGAGATAAGGTTTGGTGTGCAAGGCTGGTTGGTGATGGTGAGGAGGGTTTGCAATTTGCAGAATCTTTGGTAAAGATCACATACCCAAACTTCTCGAAGAGAGAGAGAGAGAGAGAGAGAGAGAGAGAGAGAGATGAGAGTAGCAAGTAGTTTGTTGGGGTTATTATCATGCACACCTCATATAGTTGTAAAGAAGATTAGAGATCTGACTTAGATTTAGATTTCTTTTGTTGTGGGTGTTGTTGTGAGAGAGCTTGGAGGCGGATTTGAGCTCACCCATCATCCCATTTTTCAATAACCCCCTCCAGCTGCTGCTACTAGTTTTGTTGTGTTTGTTTTTCTTCTTCTTCCAAAGAACCTGTATTTAGGGTTCCAGCGATTGTTGCCACACAAAACAAAACAAGCAAATCCTCTTTCTTTCTTTCTTGCTTGCCTGCGTGGGTAATCCAACCCATTGGGTGGGTTGGTCAGTTTGTTGTTTTTCTTTTTCTTTTTTTCTTTTTTTCAATGATTTGGTTTCAAGTGTGTTTTGTTTTTACATGGTTTTTTGATAGTTGGCAGGTTGAAAGAGATTGGGGGGTTTAAAGGAAGAGTAAAATCATGGAGCTTTCGATCAATTGATCAATTGGCAAAAACAGGCAATAATAACAATAGAGAAGGGGACTGAAAAGATAGTTGCACTCTAATTTCAATCTTGTATTCTGCTCTGCAGCTCAATTCTGAGCCCACCCCTGCATAACTTTAACCTTGTTGCTGGTCTTTCTTCAGCAATTTCCATTGGCACAGAATAGTAGTAATAGTAGTTACAGTACTGTGTCTTTGCTTGTTCTTCTCTCTGGAAATAGAAAACTATGGGTTCAATGAAGGCCATTGATACTACTCTGAAAAAGTTCTGTAAAAAATCCCTTTTGTTGCAGTTTCTCACGTGGTTGCAATTGCTGTACTGTGTGGCAGATGCTGATATGATCATCATGTGGATCTGAAAGGAGAATGGTTGGAGGTCAATCAGGGCAAGGCAGAATCCAATCCCACCGGTGGTGCAAGTTCTTGGCATATTCTCAAGGAATCTTTTCTCAACAGCATTCAATGCAAAGAAGCAGAGGAACTTCTGAGCAAGAAGATTGCAATGCAACAACTTTGAAGGGTGTAGAAACAATGATAGGGTTGATAGTGGGTTTGCAACCTTGAAAGGCGCTGTTCAGGATTGTTGTAAGCAGGAATTGCTATGATATCTGCTGGTGTGGAGGTAAATGTTTCATGTTGGAGCAATAACAGCCGCTTCCTGGTGTTGCATTAGACAGCAAAGCTCTAGGTCAGAGATCTCTTCAAGTTGATGGACATGAGTAGAGAGCTCAGATAGTGTTCTAGAATGGACAGTGATACAGAAACCCCAGAGATGGAGGGGTACGAATTGTGGCCGGCAACACTGCTTACTAGAAAGCACAATGAGAAGTGCCGTAATCTTGCCCCCAAGGAAGTGGAGAAGGGCGACAGTCAGCTCTTCAGCAAAGAATATGCTTTTGCAGACCCAGATCACTTCCATGAGTTGGTCAGCCGAAGTGAATCAGGAGAAGCATACAAATCTTCTTTGGCACGGCTCTATGAAGACAAACAGGCTAATGCTATGAGCCTTCTGAATGAGCAGCTGGAGGCCTTGAAAATGCAGAGGTTTGAGGCTGAGAAACTACAAGGCCAGATCCTTAATGAGCAGCTGTATGAGTCCTCGTACAATCCAGAAGATGGATGTGGTGTGAGTGATGAATCACCTCCTCGTTCGGATGTGTTTCCTGGCGATGATGGGCCAGGTTCATGGAGCTCATTGCCCACAAGCGAGTGTTCTATCACAGAGTTGGAAGGCGATCATTCAGCTGAATATTGGCGGGACCGTGCAAGAGGGTTTTCTAAGATGTTATCTGAAAGCATTCGAAGGGAGGAACTTTTGGAGAAGAAGCTGCAGGAATTCACCTCTGGGCCCCCAGCAATACAACCTTTGGAGGAGCTGGGCCTCCTGCCCAATCGTTTTGATGAGTTCTTGAGGTTTTGTCTCAAAAAGGCACCTATCATTGTAGCTCACCAGGTCTTCTTCTTCTTTCTCTTCCTTTCCTCTGCATGCAGCTGTGTTGCTTCTGATGCTTCAGTCACTAGCATAATTGAAAGTACCTGAACAAATGTGCTGCTGCTGCAGGATGTGGACTTGCGGTATCGGTTCATTTATAATGCCTTTCCAACACTGACTGAAGAGGTATAGTGAATCTTCCCCAATGTAGGGTTTGAGAGAATACCTACCTACTCAGAAAAAAAAATCATTCAGAAACTGAACCCTAATACTGGAGTAGGTTATGATGTGTGCCTTTGTCTTTTAAGGAGTCAATGGTTTCCAACTGGGAGGCAAAGGTTTAGGGTATGGTCTGAGATGGAAGTCAAGCTCTCCGTTGTGACTACTTTCACTACTGATACAGGACGTGATTGGCAAGACGGATATGGAGATTTTGGACGGGGGAGGAATGCTGGAGTTGGTGGAATTCAAGAAGGAGGTGATGCGGAAGGGTTGGCCAGAGAAACGAGAGTTCACTTTCAACACTGATCTGTTTGGGGAGAAGACATTTCTGATTGCACTAGAACCAGTGATGAGCAAATCAGGGCAGCCAATTGGATTAAATTACGTCTCTGTGGATATCACCGAACAGGTGGTTAAGAGAGAACGGTTGATGTGCTTGCGAGAAGAAGTGGCAGTACAAAAAGCCATGGAAACAGAACTCAATAGGACCATTCATATCACAGGTGTGCATCTTCGTTGACATTGTTCTTTTTTTCCTTGCATCAAGCCGCTCTCTGATTTGGGGTATGTAGTTCAATAACCCCTTTTGTAACAAGTTTCTCGCTTGGGAGTAGGGTTTCCTCTTGGGTTGTCTGCTGATCAGATGTGGGGCCAGATGTCTACTGATTGTATTATCTTCAAATAGATGTCCTGACCAACTTATGGAAATTCCTGACGCCCCAGAGTCATATAAGCCACTTGGAGATGAAACCCAAACCCTGAAAGAACCAGAATTCAGTTCAGAGGTTATGTCTCTAAGACAAAAAAAAATGTGTTCATGAGCAGAAGAAACAATGAGAGCAAAGCAGATGTTAGCAACAATGTCACATGAGATTCGATCACCATTGTCAGGGGTTGTTAGTGTTGCGGAGGTGTTGGCCACAACACACCTTGATGCAGAGCAGCGACAGCTGGTGGATGTTATGTTGTCCTCAGGTGACCTTGTTTTGCAGCTCATAAATGACATCCTTGATCTTTCCAAAGTGGAATCAGGTACACTCAATCCCCTTCATCTCTCTCTTTGCTTTCCCTTCCTGTTCTGTCTTACTGTAGTCCCATAGGGCCTCTTGTACACAATTCCTGTTCTTTTTTTCTGATTTTATGATATAGGATCTGATAGTACTGAGGCTTTATGTCGGCTCTTCTTTTCAGGAGCAATGAAACTTGAAGCAAAGAAGTTCCGACTGCGGGAGGTGGTGAAACATGTGTTGCGAACGGCAGCTGCGTCAGTGCAAAACAAGAAGCTTGATTTACAAGAGATTGTCAACGATGATGTGCCCCTTGAGGTTGCCACCCTGATATTTCACCTACCTTGTGGCATCTTGTTCTAGAATCTACCTAATTTCAGTCATTCTTTGACTTTTGGACATCCTGGTGGTCACTAGTAAATGCTCTGTAGCTGCACTCTTGTTTCCCATGAGAAACTAGCCACATGTTGGGCTGTGGAGGCTTTGATCTTCATGCATGTGGTTAACTACATCAAGTGTTAATCCGATGGTTACTTTCTAGTCAGATGCAGTGGAGAGAGCATTGCTTTCAGCAGAACTGTTGAACAGTACTTGTATGCCAGGGTCTAACAAACTGCATACCACTTGTCAGGTTATTGGAGATGTACTAAGGATCCGCCAAGTTTTCACCAATTTAGTCAGGTACTGTTTTACCATTGGGATAGAGGGTCAGTCCTGAGTGACATGTTTGTTTGGGATGCTGAAAGTGCAGTTTTGTTGAACATGGACACAACCCAAATTTGGTTCCCCTTTTGTAGGTTTTGTTTGCCACTTTTACTTAATACTCTGCATTTTATATGTCTTTTGGAGTTGTCAGGTTTAGGGTTTACAGTGAATAATTGTGATGCACAATCTCAATGCACACTTCATGTGCCGGTATTTACTTTCAGTATGTACTGTTAGTATTCTGACGGGTTGCCCCTGTAATTGTTGATTATGAACAGCAATGCTGTCAAGTTCACGCATGAAGGTGGTGTAAAGATTGTTGTGCGGCTAGTGCCTCCACCCAACTTGGCAAAAGGAAACTATAGTAATTTGCATCTTGGAGAAGTTTGTGAATCTTTGCACAATGTCTCTCTGGAAGAGATTTCAAAGCTGAAAAGCCCACTCAATCAAACTCCTGTCGCATGTGAAAGACTGGATCTAGATCCCAATCAAGATGCAATGCCTGTTAAAATGACAACCAAGGACATGATTGAAGGAAGTTCAGCATCTACTTCTGTGATCCCAATTCAGGAACCTGTTGAAAGCATCAGAGAAACCATCTGGCTCCAATGTGACGTTTGTGACACTGGAATCGGTATTCCAGGTATCAATCTTCAAATTGTCCTGTAAATTATGAAAAAGGAATCCCAGAAAAAGGCTACTATGTTGCTTGTTTGGGTGATTAGATCATTTCATGCAATGCACAGATCTGAGGTATGGGCAAAAAGTTCACACTGGCAGCCTCCATAAGCTGTAGTGTTAAGGACCTTAAGAGGCAGCAGGTGCGAAATGATCAGAAGACTGACATTTGTCAGAGCACAAATCCCAAAATAGCCTAGTAGTTCATCTGTTGGAATGCACCTCCTCAGTGCCATTGTGAGGTTAGGGCATCTCCTAACTAGATCTAAGAGTACTGTCATTGCAGGGTTCTTTGATCTGTCATTTTTCCTCATGGCAGTTAATGCATGGATTTGCTTCATTGGTCTTTTGCAGAAGAGGCACTTCCAGCATTGTTTGAGAAATACACACAGGCGAGCACCACACATGCACGTCAATATGGTGGCACAGGTCTAGGGTTAGCAATCTGCAAAAATTTGGTACATCATGCCATTTCCTTTCCTCACTCATCTTTAACAAAATAATGGAGATTCTCAAATGTATAAGTTTTGTTAATGACGTTTTCTTTGAGCAATGATGCTGTGTTAAAAGGATCCTCTGTGTTTATCCGGATTGGTGAGGTGATTTTCCAGTTCTTCTGCAAGTGTCTCAAAAGATATTGCCATGTTGGGATGTGTGATGGTGCTAAAAGAAATATCTGCTGGGGATGTAGGTTGAGTTGATGGGAGGGAGCATAACCGTCCGCAGTAAAGTGAATGAAGGTTCCATGTTTTCATTTACATTACCACTTCAAGTTGCAGAGCAGACGTTGAGCAGCACTGGACAAACCAATGACAATTTGTACAGCATGATGTCCAATGAGCAGGAGCACAGCTTTGATAGAAGAAGTCAAGATTATTCCAGCTTTAGGAAGAGTAGAGTCTACCCAGATTTTGCAGCAAACTCCAATGTTAGCTCAACACGTCCACGATTCTCTCGCCCTGACAGTAGAAGACCTAATCCCCCAGTTTTCTCCACTGGTACAGAAGTGCAGACATTACCTTCAACATCAAAGATGAATAGACGTGACACAGAACGCAACATTGCATCTGGAAAACCAATTTTAGGTCCTTTGCCCAAAGCGAAAACAGAAGGTCGCCACATAGGTGCAAGTAAAAGTAATAGATCAAGTCCAACCAAGTCTCGACACACTGTTAATTCACCTGAGGAGGATTCTGACTTCCGTATGAATAATACAAGCACACTAGATAGTATGCTGGGGCAATCCTTGGATCCCATTGGAACTAGAACCAGTGAAGGAGGTCAGCCTTCAACAGGACAAACATCACTGTCAAAGCCACCATCACAGACAGGTACTGTGAGGGGGTCAAGAAAGAGCACAGAGAAGGGGCCAGTGGGTGAGAGAGAGGGTGTTTTGCTGCAAGGCTCTGGGACTCAGCAAAGGCCAGCTCGAATCCTTCTGGTGGAGGACAACAAAGTTAATGTTATGGTTGCTCAGTCAATGCTGATGAAGTTAGGGCATACACTTGAGGTAGCCAACAATGGGGCAGATGCTATTCAGGCACTTCAACAAAATTCTTATGATCTCATTTTGATGGTAGTGGTTCCTCCCATGCCCTCCCATGCCCTCCCATGTCAATTTAGTAGTAGAGATATCCAGGTTCATCTGGGATCCCAGGTCGGGGCCTGTGTTCATGAGCTATGGGTCACATTCAGATGTGCTTAGTGGGGTTGTTCAGTGCACCGTTCGTATGACAAAACAAGTAGAACCATCATAGATCTTGCAGTTCTTTAAATGTTTTGGTGCTGGGTGTGCAGGATGTGTGCATGCCAGTAATGGATGGGCTGGAGGCAACCTGGCGCATCCGGAAATATGAAGAGACAGGGTTTTGGGTTGATGCACAAGATGGGAAAGCTAATAGAATTGTAGGAGGAGATTCTGATGAGTTTCCACCTGATGTGAGATTTGCAGATCCACCACCCCCTCGGAATTTGCCACGACATAGAACTCCAATCATAGCTGTATGTCCTCTATCAGTACATCAATTCTGTCTGTATTTTCACTTTCAAGGCACCAAAAGCACATAAATGTATCACCAAACTGTCAAACTAACAGACCAAGAAAGGAAGCCATATGCTAGTCTGATCAGTCATGACTAACTAACTAGGAACCAACCAAATGTATACATGAATTGAAGTGGGTTATTGAACTAGGGTTTTTAACTCGGTTTTTTTGGAGACTTAGAAGAAATGATAAGAGTTTGCTTGAATGGGCGACAACTGACAATTGCTGTGTTGGGAACAGATGACAGCCAATGCGCTGGCAGACAATATGTCAGAGTGTTATTCACATGGAATGGACTCATTTATAGCCAAGCCAGTGACATTTACTAAGCTCCAGCAAGCGCTCAAGCAATTCATTCCCTGCCCAGATGTGACAGGATCCCCAACAGGGAAGTCAAACCCCACTGGTGATGTTCAGATTTCTACGTTCCATTGGAAAAATCGAGATGGGAGGGGTGATGAAGGATAGCAGGCTTCACAGGACTGTTAGTGACATTTGCCATGGAACTTCAAATTTTGTAGAAATCCCAAGCCCCTGGTCAGCATTGTCATCAGGGAGAAGATGAAATCTTACATATCAAGCATTCTAGCTCTGTTCCCTACTTGTCCAGCTTGTATGATTTGCCCACATTGGGGTTAGGGTGGGTGTGGGAGGGCAGGAGTGGTCAGACATCTTCCTCCAAATAGCTTTTCTGCAGTCTTGTTTTTGCACTTTCACCTTTGCACAGGATAGCCCTCCAAGGACAGTGTGAGCAGATGCAGAGTTTATGCACAAAAGCTTGCAAGCTGATGGACACAGATTACATGAAGCACATGCCATATGTAGCAGAAGGTTTTCTTACTCTCACTCTTGAGTTGCAGAGAAAACATTAGAAGGCTGTGTTGTCTAAATTTGATACCCATATGACTCGACTGTGAAAACAGCATAATCCTGTTTGTGATCGCAAGTATTTCTCTGATGGAGAAACATGCCTGAAGGGTGCTTCTATGATTACTCCTACAGGATTATGCAGAACTACACGCACAAGGTGGCAAGTGCTTACAGACTACGAATTCCTCTTGGACCAAAGAGTACGTGAGAAGGCATGCCAGGTTCTATCACAGCAAGCACATGCTAGTGGCAAATTTGTTGTGTTTTGGGGGAGTTTATTCCTAGTTTGGGTGATGGGGGAATGCATGTTGAAAGCAATTATGTACTTGTACTATAACAATTGTGACTGTTATTGATTTCCTGGGTGCAATTTTCACTTGCTTCTTGTCTACAAGAGAGACAGAAATGCGCAAGTTCTATGTGGTTCCTTTCGGTTTGTGCACTTTGATTGGTTCCCTCCTTGAATCGTGGTCCCCTGACCATTGGTGGAAGCATTGTCTAGACTCTAGACTTCCACCAAGAAGGCTTGGTTTAGAAACTGATGCAATCATTATTGATGATTCTCTATTACACCAACACACCCTAGGGCAATGAATCTTACACCCTTAAAGACATAGTGCAGTTATCTCTACAAATTAGATTGCATGTGAAGTTTTCTTTTGTGTAAGGTGTGCCCCAAAACCACTATGAATTAATGACCACCTTTTTACCTTGGACTAAAGGGTCTTACCTTGAATTAAGGGTTCTTCAAGTAGCTCCACTTGTAAACCCTATTTGGGCATGTAGTGTTTGTCACACCTTACATGGTGTACAATTGTTTCTTGATCCTCACTCAAACATGGGAAATGAGGTAGGGTGACGTGCCATACTGTTTCAAGCCAACTATCTCAACCGATCATTACCAAGCCAATCAAGAGTAGTCATTTTTACAAGCGGTACACAACCATACAAATTTATTGGCTCAAATCAACAAATTAGTATTTTATTTCATCCAAAATATGTTCAACGAGCCATGAATGGAACTCCTCTTAGAGAGGAGATCCATCAGCATTGTTAAAATATATGGATACATTGTACTTTGGATTAGGTGCAACCTTCAAATAGCATGAAAATGGGTTTTGAACATGTAAATTTTCACATGATACAATAGTTTCTACGTGGCCCAATGCACAAAATGACTCTCCTAATTAAAAGGCCATAATGATTGGCCCAAGTGATGACATTTAAATAGTCTCTCACCTTATACTATCCAATTTTTCATGTTTGTGGGTGGGGCTAGGTAAAACAACCCCCAACATTATATGTGCACATAGTTGTTATCTAGGGAGAAAAGACAAGGTATCCCAAAAACAACTAGGTGATGCCTATAATCAACCAACTTGACCAATTTGCAACTATGGGGTTGACTATGATTTAGTGGTTTAGGGCCTATGCTCTACCTTTGTACACATCCATATAGCTCTATCTTTTATATAAATGATAGGTGTATACATGGCATCAAGCATTGTATCCTAACATTCACATGTATACATTTGTACATTTAGATTGTGTACAAGTGCCATTTAGAATGTGATGTGTCACTTTTTCTTGTGTTGCCATGATGGTTGTATACATGCCATCATATCCAAACATTCACATGTAGACAACACATCCCAAAAAGACGTATGTACAAATGATGGTTACATACATACATTCATGTGTTGAATTCCAACAAGCACATATTCTAAATGCCATGTGTATAAATTTCATCTTAACAAGAACATGTATACAACACATGATGGCATGCTCTATTCCTAGTTTTTGTATATAGCCATGCAATTTTGTCTTTGACTAAATTAACCATCAAATGTATACATTTGATTTGTAGGATGGGTCTTTTCATGTACATGTCAAGTGTCACGCTTTGAGGACATGCCTTTTATATACATGCAATGTCATTGCTAATAAGTTATAAGGATATGAATTTAATTTACATACATTGACCCCAAGGTGTAAAGATCAAAAGAATGCATGTTGTAGCTACATTGGGTTAGCACTACTAAAGAAGGTGGGTTTCCACTTGTGACTAGAACTAGATAACCACAACTCATGACATTTCACCTAGTTTTCTCATGCAACATCACAATGCCCTTACATGATCACAATACAACATGAACTTGAAACTTTGTGCTAAAGCATTCCAACATGTGTGCATGAGATTGACAAGAATGCTCAAGCTCAAGCTCATCAATGCCAATTTTTTATAAATTAGGGACCCAAGGCGAATCAAGCTTATCATTCCACCACTTTTGAAATGAATTGATATTTGTTGGTTGGAAAGTAGCCACATTTTGTTTAAACAAGGATGGTAAGTCTAGGATTTAGGTTTTAAGAGTTTCCATGAAGGTAGTCAAACTTCACAATAGGTTGTTGCATGACATATGCCATTAATCAACACCAATTGCTCCTCACAAGTCAAATGGTCAACAACACATTAACTTTAGGTCCTTTTCCATGTGAACTTATATTTGCATACAATCCATTGAACTTGTTCCTTGGTTGGGTAACTGCAAATTACAATGAACAAAATGGATTGTCCCAATTGAAATTTTTTAAGATATACAAACTATTCTTACATATTTGTTGGATGTCACAAAATGATTCATTTATGTAAAGCTAACATGTGAAATCTTTCACAAATGAAAAAATCATAACAAAACTATCCAAGAAAAACTCAAGATGGACTATCCCATATTGCAAAAATTAAATATGAACTTTCACAGTGTTACAAGTACAATGTTTTTGTAACTTTGGGTCATAACACTTTGAAAAAAAATTATAACATTAAAAGTCAAAAAATAAAGTAAATCTAATTTGAAGATATTGAATAATTAAAATTTTCACAATGACAAAGTCCTCTTTGATATTAAAATTCATATTTTTCAAGACCAATCTTTAATTTTAAAAAATTAAATTAAATGAGTTTAAAATGTTGCCTCAAACTTGGATATGGGAACAATATTAACTTCAACATCATTTGTATCAACTCATTAGGCTTAAAATACATTCAAACAATTCAAAATACAAAAGAAATGGACTTTTAACCATTGCTTTTGGGCCGTCTTTATGTTTTTTTACCCAACTTGTCATAATTCAATTACTTATGTACAAACATAGCTTTAAAATTATAATCTTCACTCATGAGTTTTTAAAACCTAGCAAACATATCATATTTCCCACCCTTTTATCAAGTATCCCCAATATTTTGGTTGTATATATTAAAACAAAATTTTAAGTTGTCCAAGTTGACCACCTTGTCCATTTGAATTGAAACAAAGGTATGTATTTTGACTAAAAGTTCACAAAGCCCTAGTCATGTGTGTGTTTTTGACTAGACAAGTTGATTAATGTGAGCATTTTGTCCATCTTTCAAATAAGACATTTGGTCAAAATGGACAAAAATTGAATATAATTAATCAAACTAATTGGACATTAAGACCAATGTCTTTTTTTCAATTTCTTGATGGAGCTAGGGTGATGAGCATCAACTTAACTAACAACATTTAAACTATAGCTAGTAGGCATAAATGTGGTGATAACCCCCCCCCACCCAATTTGAAGTTTTTAGGTAAATCTTTTTGAAAGGAAATTTGTGACATAATATTCCATTTTCAAATATTTTGCATTTTGTTGATTTTTCACCAAAACAAAGATTGGTTGGAACTATTGTATTGTAGTTTTCATAAATGAAATTGTAATTATGCTCGTGCATGATTTTCATCAACACCAAGATGTGACCTTTGTGAATTTAATCATTTATCCACATTTAACCATAAAGTTGGCAATTATAATTTAACAGCTTGTAGCAAGTTTGGAAAGAATGCTTCTTGAAAATTATGGCAAGTTCATGGGCATCCAATGCCTTTGATTTCATGTAACTATATGATCAATGGAAATCAATCTCTATGACATACCAAACATAAACAAGGCCACAAATGAAACAAGCATTTAAATCATGATGTGCACAACTAGCCAAAATAATCATCACCCATGTGATACAAGGTAATTAACCATTGTCGTAACTTCACCATAATGGCAAGAAAAATTTTGTGGTTTGATTTGTTTGTACATAAACCTTCTCCAAAATTAAGTAAGTGGAAAAAATATATACCATAATAACACAATTGAATAAAAATTACATCTATAACAAATAAAGTTACAAAAAGTTCATCCAAGGGCTAAACTTGAAATATCAATATTTATGATGTCTTCATTTAGTCAAATTTTTAAATCACTTAAAAGTCAAAAATCTGGCATGCATGGCATATGACAATGAAATTACATAATGTGTAGTGATGTCTCTATAAGAAAAAATGGTTTAGTTTTAAATATGTTAACATGAAATTTGACCCAAGTTCAAATTAAATAGATTTTTATTCAAACAAATGTTTAATGATGAAATTACACTAAATGATAAAGGTGTGGAATCTTCACTTACAAAATCAAAGGTTATATATATAATTCAACAATTACAAATGGCACATTAAACTTAATTAACAACAAGAAAAAATGGAAGTCAAAATTGGAATGGAGCTAAGTGGGTGAACCTTGTTTTTGTTAATGTTGAAAGTGGCATTAATAGTGACACCTTTTTCATGTCCATGTGTTAACATCATTTCTATTTACCAACTTGTTTGAATGCAAATGGTGGATAACATGTTTTGGGCTAACAAGGCCTTTTGTAGGTTTATGGCATTTTTCCTAGAAATTAAATTGATTGTCTAAATGTTGTTGTGCCCCCACATTCTAACTTTGCATAAAATCATCATGCCATTTTGTAAATTTTTTGGATAACTTACCAACCACATTATGGATGTCTTGTTCACATAGTAACAAGTCTCTTGAGAGTACTCAATTGTCTTCCATAATCTTCTTCACATGATGCATGCATGTATGGTCATAATTTTGAGGTACAAATACACCCTTGAAACACAATTTAGTTCCAACACTAAGTTCTTCGTTACCTCTAGCATATGGCTAACAAATGCCAACTACTCACTTAGTTGGTATTCGGTCTTCTATAGCATTTGAAGATTTGACCAAGTGCACATCCTCAAGGTGCTCACAAACAATGAAGTCGAGAACATGTTCCCAAACAAATGTCACCTCACACCTCTTATAATTTGAGGAGGCAACTTCTAAGGTGTTGACTTTAATGAAATCCCTAAGACC
>Ga0116230_10004739_pt1 | contig 13331 bp, 14 predicted proteins | sample S1TSphfallax_3_FD_88678 | JGI IMG/M metagenome (GOLD analysis project Ga0116230, IMG submission 88678) | Host-associated microbial communities from peat moss isolated from Minnesota, USA - S1T2_Fd - Sphagnum fallax MG | ecosystem: Host-associated > Plants > Peat moss > Unclassified | place...
ATAACCACCAATAGCCATTAATAAAATAACCACCAATAACCATTAATAAAATAACCACCAATAGCCATTAATAAAATAACCACCAATAACCATTAATAAAATAACCACCAATAGCCATTAATATAATCACCATTAATAATCACTAGTAACCAACAATAACCATTAATAAAATAGCCATTAATATCCACCAATAAAATAATTACTAATAACCATTAATAAAATATGCACTAATAATCACCAATAGAATAACCAACAATAGCCACCAATAAAATAACCACAAATAGCCTATGGTAATATAACCTATAATAATCAATAATAACATAAAATGAAATAACCAAAAATAACCAAAAATAACCAACAATAACCTTCACATAGCCAAAAATAATTTAAGATGAAATAATTTAAAATTAAAAAAAACTTATAATAACCATAAATAATTTAAAATAAATAGCCTACAACAACCAAAAATAACTTACAATAATTGAAAATAACCTAAGGTGAAATAACTTAAAATAGCAAAAAATAACTGAAATTAACCTAAGGTGAACTAGTTAAAAATAACCAAAACTAATTGAGAATAACCATAAATAACTGTAAATAATGTAAGGTGAACTAACTTAAAACAATGAAAAATAACCCTAGAATAGTTGAAAGTAGCCTAACATAGGTAATATTGTTATATTAGCAAAAATCTTACCCATTTATTAAAAAAAAATTATAAAAAAAAATTAGCATTGAAATGTTATTGAATAGTGATATTCAAAAAAAAATTCTTCAAATGATTTTTACATTTTCAAATGGAAATAAATGTAATTATGTACATTTTTGAAAAACAATAAATTAAACTTTAATCATTTCATTTGGACAAAATTTCAATAAGATATGAATTTTGAACGTTTATGTTTTTGTAATGTCTAAAATGAAATATTTGATAAATAAAATGCAATGTAACAGATTACCACAACAAGTGTGGTGGTTTGATGGTAAGGGTGTTTGCCTCCATTTTAGAGGGGAAAGGGTCAAACAAATGGTGTGTTTGTGGTCAATAGTGGTAAGTTGACCGAATATTTTCTTATGTACTTCCCTAAAGTAGGTGCTTACTTAGGTTGAATACATGGCTATGTACCTAGGCTAGGTTTTAAACCTAAAATAAGTAGTGACACGTGTCAATAATTCATAGGCTGAAAGGTATGAAATTATCAATAATATTAAATATTACATTAAATATTTTAAATTTAATTAATTTCCATGTTGCTTAGTTTAACTAACAAGTGAAATGGCTCGGTAAATTTGTATTTCAGTAGGTATTAGTGGACTAATTCACTGTATGTAGCAACTGGTCCTCATTCACTAGGGGGTTGACCAATTCCACCATGATAAAAATGTCCAAATTCATTCAAAATCTAGTAAACCCATAGTGAACTAGGACACATTTTGGTGTAATGCCACCATAACTTGTAACTACCTAACACATTGTTATAACTATTGCCAAATTTTTCGAAGAAAAAATAATTTATAGATTTGGGGTTCCAAAATATGTGATTATTAACAATGGTGGGGAATCAATGGCAATATTTGATTTGATGTGCAAAATTTTTGGAAACATTCAATAGTTCATTGTTCCATAGTGGCCGTGTTGCAATGGGATGGTGTAAATAATGATTAAGAAAAACATGGACTTAATTGTTTTTTGCTATGAACATCTAAAGATAAGATGTTCAAATTCCAAGGATTTTTTTTGGATATTGTTATTATATTTAGGCAAGTACCAAATACTCACTTTGAATGATTTTAATAATGACGATTTTAAAATGAACAATTGATAATCGCTTAAGTAACTTAACACAAGTGATTGATGATCAAGTCGAATTTCAAGATTTGGTAGTACAAATGGTCAGCAAGATGGAGCTAATTGTGATTCAACTCCATGAATATTTGTTGGAGAATGTGGAACATGCCCAAAAGAAACATAGAGTAACATATGTTATTAAGAAAGGGTGCATTATGTTTCATTTTTTTGGAAAAGAAAAAAATATGGTTGAAAATGTGTAAGCTAGGTAAAAAGAAATTCCTTTTAGTAAGTTGGGAAGGGCCTTACCTATTTGATGGGTAAGGGCAGCATGAAGAGAATGATGGAACAAGAATTTGCATTATTAAGGGTGATGATGGACAAACTTGGCACAAAACTAAACACAATTTGTAGTTATATCATCATATGCCTTGAAGTGTCAATTTATGTGGACATAGATTTTCTATGATGGGAGTGGCTACCTATGTGATCTAAATTCAACATTAAAGCAAAAAAATGAAAAAGATCATAAGGATTACCTTAGATTAACATCTAATTTGAAGTGTTGATCATTCACTAGTATGGTGGTTATGTTTGTTCCAAATAGTTGGCATTTTGTTTGTTTTGCATTATGGTTGCAAATATCTACATTCATGGAAGTAAAGGAAATGTGGGTGCTTAGTCTCCTTGTTTTGTTGGTAAGTTCACAAGCTTATCATTGTTATAGTTTGTTCTTGATGATAAATTGTGAAACTTTGACACTTAGTAGTTCAATGGATTTTGTGGTGGTGGGAAATTGGAGAAGTTTGGACTATAAGAAATGGAAGTTTGCTTGGGCTAAGGGGTTCCTATTTGTTTTGAAAAAACGGTTAAATACCTTATTGAGGTTTTGTGTTTTGGAAAGTTTGTGAGCATTGAATGCCAAAGTGTGTAATGAATTTATATTTTGTGTGGTTGGGAGAAAATGCCCTACTATAAATTATTGTTTTTTTTCTTAGAGCTTTGTTGTTTCAGGTAAATGTATAGTACGGTGTAAACAATTTTAGGGAAAATTGAAACTACATATAATATAAAAAGTAGGAACATGTAAGATTTCATTCACTTTGAAATTTTCTAGAAATCACATGTAGTTAATTTGAGTTTCAAATATAAAATAAATTATTCAACCCATCAATATGCAATTGATTGGTAGTTGTATCATTACGTAAAAACACATCAATAATTTTATAAAAATTGATTTAAAAACCTTATTTGATAGCATATTACCATTTAAAAAATAATTTAAAGTCCATTTTTAAAAATGTAAAATGGTAAAAACAACACTTAACCCAACCACATCTTCAATGGAAGAACATTTTACAATTTAAAAAATCACAATCATTATCATTATTATAACATAATATACTAACAAATGTTTTAAAAACATATGATATGAACTTGACAACTTGAAAAGAAATTGAAAATCCTGGTGAAAAAAATTCTTGATCACAATTGTCTTTTTACATGTGAAATTTTTTATGGATAAAATACCATTAAATGTAGTCCTTCATAGTCCTTTTCTACAATTATAACATTGTGATAGGGTTGTTGCAAAGTGAAAATGTATTTCAATTAATAATTAATTTGTTCATATTTGCTCCAATTTCATGATACAATGATATATTGGGATGCAAACTACCATCAATTGAAAATTTTAGTTACAAAATGTTTTTCAAACATCCACCATGATATATCAAAGTTCCACCAATATTGAAAACTGTCAAACTATGATAACTTTTTATTTACACCATAACATGCATTCACCTTTCCACTGCATCATGAACTTCAAAAGAAATAGGTTCAGAAGTTGATTTTAAAGGTTGTTTAAAAAAATGATGAAAAAACCTAGGGATTTCATTAGTGGTTTAAATGGCATGTTTCAATTGTGTTTAGACATTGGGTATCTTTGAAGGAAATGACCATGTTTCATGTTTTTAGAAGAGAATACTTGCATTGTTGTCAGAGCTTCAAAGGGAAAATGGGATATTATGGACAAATATGGGTTTGATATGAAGAACTTTTCTATAATGATTTGTTCAAAGATGTTTATTCCTCTATCTAACTTTTACCGCTAAATGTTGTTGCAGGAAGGAGAATATTATTTGCTATTTCTTCTATATAGTTAGCGTTGGGGATGTGTTTTGTGAAGTATGAACACACCATGGAAAGGACCAATGGGCTCTTGAAAAATAAAATCAAAATGTTTTATTCCTTGAGGTGCATAGATTAAAATTGTCTTAATGTGTGTGTGGTTGAAAGATTAGGAAGATGATATAAAAGGGTATACTCTTTCAATAATCCCAATTACCTTCTGGAACGTTTAGTAGTTACCATTTGTCATTTAAAGTTGCATCATGGTGTTGACATATAATAGTACCCTCTCTTTTGGCTACAATACATCCATGTGCTACATTCACGTTGCATCCTTATTGTAAGATATCATCAATGTATGTCATTGACAATATTGCAACATTTCTTGGCATATATCCCTTTTTTCTTACTCTTTTGTCTTTAGAAATAAAGATGTAGCCAAAAAGAAAGGGGAAGATTAAAAGAACAAGCCTAATTGCATAGGAAAGAATTTCAATAGAGTCAAACTCTTTAGAACCTTTCAGCCAATTCCATTACTTGACTTGTGATATCACAGTCAGGAAGAGATTCTTCTAATGGCTACTTATTTTGACAGAACCAACTTCTATACATGCAGATTTGCAAATCTGTTATATCTATATGGATCTTCATCACACATTTCATTAGTGGCCATGTACTATTAGCTACCAAGCACCAATTCATACCACGAAGAATCCAGAATCTATTAAGGTATGGCTTTGAGGTCAGAACTTTCAAGGTTCACTTAGTCCATATGAGTTGTTAACCATTTTCCCACTTAATGCAACAATGCAGTATAACATCAAATCTCTCATCTGAAAACCTAAATCTTACAAACCTTTGGATTTAAATGTTTTGAAGGTGACTTTGAGCAATAGATACCAGGCTCACTTAGAACCACTCAAGAAGACAAATTCTTATGCAAGAATATACTACAAATTTCATCTTTTCAAGTTTCCCCCACTCTTAACCTTGTTCATCTACAACATGGATCCAAGGTATTGCAAGAAAAGATTTCCCCTTCTAAAATGTAATTTAAAGAGCATATAACATGGATCATGTTAATGCACGTCAGGCCAAAAGTGGTGACAAACTCTTTTGGGAAGAGAAATTTCATGCATCCAATGGGAAGGCCATGCATGCGTTCAAGGTGCCTTGCTTTTTTTTCCTTTTAACTTTGGGGGGGAGGGTGGTGTTTCATTGTTCCCTGGTTCCCAATGTGTTCCTAGTATGTTCCCTTTAAATTCCCAATGGGTTCCTTTGAGGTTCCCAATATGTCCCCAACATGTTCTCCATAGCACCTCACTTTCATCCCATATGCTTTTGGCAAATGTTGTCCTCCTTTCACCTATGTAGGTGGGCCAAAGGGGAGGAACTCTATACATCAACATAAAACCTTATATTTTGGGGAGCCTTGATAGTTTTTTTTTTTTTTTTTGAGTGATTTTGCAAATTGGCTCGTTGCAAAAAAAAAAAGTTGAACTTGGTAGGCACCTAATAGGAGATTCACCTTACCCTAAGGTCAGTTTCATCATTAAATAATCCTCAAAATAGGGAAAAGAAATTTTGTGAGAATATGAAGTTGACATGTTGAAAATCATCATAATTATCATAGGCTATACTCTGAATAATTTCATTACTCATATCACAATATTATAATAGATGATGGAAAAAATAATCATTTCAAAACTAAAAAAAAACAAAAATCATTTCATGAAAAATTATTATTATTCGTTTTGTCAATGTGGAAACTGACCCTACGCTACAGTAAGCAGCTAAAGCAAATGTAATCGGGAGCAGGCCCTCTGTGGCTGTTTTATGGCCAATTCCACAATGTAACTTCTTACTGTGCGAAACTCAGCAGGGTGCGCGCCATGAGGATGCATCTGGAAAAGCTGGTCACATAGGCCTAATTCCTGGTGTTAAAAGTAAGAATGAATATATGACAAATTAAGTTGGCAAAGGTCTGTACCTGCAGATTCTACAGGTTTTCAGGTCTTCTTAAATGGCAGAATCGGCCAATTCTGTAAATTGCTACCTATCTTGTCCTATTTGCAACCTGTTACAGATCTTTCGCCAGGGAGTGGACAGTGGCATGGCAGAATGTCGCCCTCAGTACAGAATTGACACTTGCTGCCAACTCCAGTGAGAGTGCCGGAGCCTGGGCTTCGGCAACCAGGCAGAACGAGGAACCTGAATAGACATCACTAGTCTGTTTCTCTGGGGCAGAGAAGCTGGCTACATACGATTGCAGCTTAGAAGTTGGAAGTCTTTACAGACTTTCTGGTAAAGAGGGACGGACAACAACCCCCACCCACCAAACATAGTGAGTAATAAGTAAAAAGTTGGAATTTTTTTGGAATGCGATGGTCAACAAACCCACCCACTACAAGTTAAGCAATGAGTAGCAAACATGGCAGCTGCAAACTTGGAATCGGGGTCACAACAATATAGTACAACACAGTAACACATCCAATAACGAATTCAATTCTTGCATGAGAAGCCTTCATTGGACGTATTTCACATTACAATACACCCATTGTACTGTACAAAATGTAGCCATGATGCCGATCACGCGAGGACTCGACGGGGTTTTATACGCTGTTAGAATACGCAGCGAGCTTGTGCACATATTTATTCAGAACCAGCGACGGACTTTACGTGTCTGCAGTATCCGCGTGTGGTACTCCCATTTTGCTTCTTCATCACTGCGATTGTGCATTTGTAACAGATTAATAAATACATCGCCCTCTGGAGTCTGCTTCTCTCTTTCTCGTGTCTCGCTCATTTCTCAGTTTGAAGCGGCATTTTGCAACAACCTTTAAACGAGCGAGAGAGAGGGGGAGGAGAAATAATAGGTGAGTTCTTAATAATTAAACGCAGAAGAAGTACTGAACGGACGTGCAGCTTGCCATTTCCAGACCTGAAGATAGACGAACTCTATTGCAGAACAACCGAATTGTAGCACGAAAAGTTCATGCGACATGAGTAATTTTAAGCTGTATTTCGTTTTAAAAGCGGGTGTGAGTGTTGATGTACGTCGGGCGTATCCTCTAGTGATTCGAGTCAGTTAGAAGTGTTCGAGAACTTTCATTTGTTAGATTTAGCATGGTTTGTTGCATTTTGAGGTGAGGAGGTGGTTGTCAATTTTGCCGTTTGCCCGTGATGGTCGGCTTAGTCGACGTTGCAATGGTGTTGCAGGGGTTAGCAGAAGGTCAAGCAGCAGTAGACGGCTGTCAAAGCCAGTCATTATACTCGCGTTAATAGCAAGTTTGGGGACTTGACGAGTTGTTGCAAGGATGGCCGAGAAGAGCAGACTGTGGTGTCGGAATTTTTCGGGAATTTGTTGCGAGGACGGAGTACGCTTCCTTACTTCATGTTGGTGGCGCTCGAAGCTTGTGGCGTTCTGCGGTGTAATTATGCGAGGGCATTTGAATGCGAACTCACAAATGCGTCTGTGTGATCCAGGAAGGCTACATTGTGCCCACAAACACAAATGTGGAGCCTACAACTAGAGGCAATCTCCCAAAGAGACTAGTGTTTTACGACGGGCGTCTTGTGCAACGTCCCACTCCATTCCTCGCACTCATTATGCTCCTTTGGATGCCCATGGGCTTCGTGCTTGCTGTCATAAGCATAGCTGCAGGCGTGTTCCCGATGGCCTAGAGTTATTTTCTCGTCCGAGTGGTGACCAAGGGAAAACTGCCAACTCCCGCGCAAAACAAGAACGGGAAACGCGGAGTGTTGTTCGTTTGTTCTCACAGGACAATGTTGGATCCCATTTTCTCTCAGTCGCACTGGGACGTCCCGTCACTGCAGTTACATACTCCATTTCCCGTCTCTCTCACATGATAGCACCCATTAAGACTGCAGCCTTCACCCGCACAGAGCGCAAGATGCTGCCAATATTTGCAGGCTGTTAAAGGAAGAAGATTTAGAATTCTGTCCCGAAGGCACCACTTGCCGCCAACCATATCTACTACGCTTCTCGTCCCTCTTCGCCGAGTTGACGGACCAAATTACCCCAGTAGCCATGAACATCAAAATGTCCATGTTTCCCGACACCACCGCCACGGGATGGAAATGCATGGATCCTTTCTTCTCCTTCATGAACCCTAGGCCTGTTTACAAGATCATCTTCCTCAAGCCGCTACCGGAGGAGTTCACATTTGGTGCTGGAAAATCACCACACGATGTTGCAAATTACACGCAAAGGATACTAGCAGGCATCTTGGGCTTTCAGTGCACTAATCTTACTCGCAAGGACAAGTATGCAATTCTTGCTGGCAGTGATCGAACTGTGCCTGCTGCTAAAACAAGACCTTCAAAAGTCCCTGCAACAAGGCTTCTCCAGCTTGTGCCAAAATTTCACGGTTCTAGCTACCCATTTGGTTTTCTCTTTCCCCCGAGCCTCAAGGTTGCTCAATTGCAAATTTGGTAACATACATGCAATTCATTGTTGATCAAAACAATTTGCAATGAATTTGCTGATCAAAACACTTCATGAATATCACTTGGAAATTTGAGTGTTTTCCCCAGTCAAGTGGCCCAGCTGAGGTATCTCAAACTTCTACCTTTGAAACCCACCCTTAGAATATCAATAGTGTTGGGTACACTAATTAATTGTAAAATAGTATTTATTTTTATCAAGACAGTTTCAATGCATTATTGTAAACTGTTGGATTTCAGTTAGAGAAAGGAACCCAATCCTTGGGTGGTACCACTAGAATGTCACACCTTCATTTTACTAGATTTATTGAACTATAAAAGATAATTATAAATATTTAAATATTTTATTATTATAAAACAGTTGTGCGTACATTGATTAAGTTGTATAAATTTTGAAACTTCAATGATATTAAAATATGCTATATTTTGATGTTTCTAATCATTGCATTTAGAAAACAAATTTAACAATGTAATGATTTCTTTTTTGAAACTTTTTCAACACTAGTTTGCAAAAAAAATTGATTTAAAATTTTTGGGAATTCTTTTTCTAAAGCATCTTTGAAAATTAAAATTTTAATTAAAAAAAACTAATTGAGTAGGTATAACTTAGTTTATGAATTTTCAAAGTTCAAGAGCATGACTCTTGAAGTGGCCATGACAATTAAGAATACAAATTTGTTATGATTTTCAACTTTTTTTATTTCAATAAAAATTTAAGATCAAATACTAATGCATGTAAGTGATAAACATGGAAAGAAAAAAATCATAATGATGATTTTTTCTTTTTTTTAACCAAAAAAATCATTTGATCAATTTTGTCGCCTCAAGTATTCTTTGAAATGATTCCTAGTGGTACCACTTAAGGATGGATTTGCCCAAAGAAGAATGTCACTTCACACGTGTCTTTTAAAAAAAATAAAAATCTGGTGGGGCTGAATGTATCTCCAGCATCTTGCTTGCATAAATCTGGTAATGACATTAAAATTTATTATTGAATATGTGTCTCTGATCTCAATTTTGACTTCGCATTAAAGACTTCAGTGCACGTGTCTGCAACATTTTGAAGTTTGTTGTTATTTTATTAATGCTATGGAAACATCCATGTTGTGGGTTAGGCTTAGGATATGATGTGTAAATTGTGTGAGTTCAGTGTGCAGAAGGTAACACCACCACCAAAGCTTATAATTGACAGGGAATTCATAAGACACAGATGGGGATTTGCTTGTTTTGAGCATCAAAGATAATATGAACCCTCTCAATTTTCTTTGAATTGGAACAGTCCAAATTCACTGGACATCAAAATTGGAAGTCAAATGGCATTATCTCATCAAAATTATTCCTATACCACCTGGCTGCTTTTTCAATTTCTTGATTCCGCTATTGCCATTGAAAGGAATATTACTTCGAAGGTGTTCAAAGTTCAGGCGTGAGAGTGAGAAAGTCAGAAATGTTTTGAGAACGCCATGTGATTGAATGCCAGGTCATGATGACTGAACAAATTGCACAATTGGACATTTGACCATGCTTAATGCACAGAAACATCATTCCTCTCACTGCTCATTTGGATCTAAGTTGAAAAGAGTGTGCTCTTGCTACAAGCTGAGCATGAGAAACACATCTATCAGACCAGGAAAATATGGATACCTAATTATCCAATGTTTACAAACCTGATACAACATAACATACCTCAACCACTAACAGCAAACAAAGCAATGACTCTTGGTTAGCAAGCTTTGAGGTTGAAATAAGGGGTAGGGGGTGAAAAGGCAGGGTCACTTTACAGATTTCTCTACTACATCACCTGCTTGCACCCTTCTTCCTGCCCAAGGCCAATTGCTGGTCCTGCAATTTGGATGCCTTTGGGTCTACACATCAGATCAAGTTTCAAAAACAATGTCAAGCGTGGAAGAGATTGAGCGCATGAGATCAGAGGCATTAAAAAAAAACCAATGGAAATGAGTTGCCTTCCTGCAACCAGCCATTGCATCAGTGCGTTGTCCTGTAAAATATTTGTTACATATGATTTTTGTTTTCTCAAAATTCTTGTTTCCTCAGTAGTGAGTAGGTCAGAAAAAGTTAACATACTTGAGACTCTTCAGCCTTGAGGGGACAGTGTTAACGTGCTCAGGGTTTAGTGACCAAATCAGAATGATCTACTCAGAGGGCATTTGTTGCGAAATGCACCATCACATTCACCATTATCCATGCCAGGACTGCTCCTATATATTTAGGTCTCATGTTACACAATGCTACCTTTTCCATTGTTACAAATTGGTTCACCAAGAACTTCGTCTCTAGTTTTCAATGGTATATCCTAAGTCGTCTGCGTTGTTAACTCAAATCCAAACTGATTTTTTGGGCGAGGACTCTTAACAATCGCATAATCTGGAGCAAACAATGTGGATCTGAGCAAATGGAACCAGGAATGAAGTACGATGGGAGAACCGGTATATCAAAAACCTCGCCTGCAAATGCGGACCAGTTATTCCCAGCATCACCAGACGCAAAGCACATCGAAAGGAAATTATGGAAAGCTTGCACAATAGAGCTGACGTAAAAAATCGTGTATAATTTTGGCAACCTTTGAATCCACCGCAATGGAAAGTGAAAATGCGAGTGAAGAATCAAGCTGCGAGCTATACTTTGCCCTATCTGTGCGGGAAGGACAGCGGCGGAAGCGGAGACGGAGTTGCAGACTGCAGGACATCGAGGGATCCGTTTCATCGACGATACAGAATCCACGATCTCGACAAGCGGACGGTCCGCAGCGGCCAAATTGGAATCCATCAACTTGCACAGAAAAGAAGTCACAGAAAGAAAAATAAGCTATTGAATTAGAAAAAGAATTATTCGTCAGCTTATTTTTCTTTCTATGACTTATTTTAGAAAAAGAAGCGTGACCGGCAGGATTCGAACCTGCGCGGGCAAAGCCCACATGATTTCGAGTCATGCCCGTTAACCACTCCGGCACGGTCACACAATACACCATATTTCGTATGTTAAATTATACTTATACTAGGTACCCTGCCTACTTATTCCTCCAGGCATTCTGGATATGTACTTTTTGGCTATTGGAGATTTGATGCTACAGCCATAGTAGTAACATTCATATCACGGTCCTGACTGAATACGCATATACATAAATCGATAGAATCAAGTGGGTACATTGGCTGAGGAGAATGGTTCTTGATTGATTCTGCATTTAATCATTGTAAGCCTGACTATATACCCCTACTGCAGGTCCAAGCAATGATCAGAGCTAAACATGCGCAAAACTGAAAGCCCAAAACCATTGGAAGTCTGGCTACTCATCGCTCATTCCAAAAACGTAAAGCACCGCCAGTTTTTTTCGTTTGTATTTTGAGGTCCCTCTCTAACCCTAAGATTTCTCTCATAGCCTGTCAGAGTAACTTCCATGGGTCAGACAGTACCTGCCAGCCTGGCAGGGGAACTTCCACATGTTCAAAAATTACCTACCAGACTATTTTTAAAATTTGAATTTGAATATTTTTTAAGATTTTTTTTCATTTTTTTAAATTAATTATTATTTTCTTTAGTTAATTTTATTCGTTTTTTTAATTTCGGTTTCTTTATTTCTTTACGTTTTACTTAATAATTCATTTTTCTTTTATTTCTTTTCATTGGTATTTTCTTTTCATTTTTTACATTTATGTTTCAAGCTCTGAAAACTCTTTTCAAAGGCAACAAATTTACAAGACAAAACAAGAAGAAAAATCAGATTTCTTTTATTTGTCAAAATGGAAAAACTACAAAATAAAACAAAAACCAAGATCACAAGATCAAAATTCTCAATTTGCAACCCCTATGCTCAAATCACATGTACAAAGGAATTCATAAGAGGGAAAACTATTGATGAGCTGAGTGTTCGTTTGTATGGATTCCATTCACCAAATTCCAAATCCCACCAACACTTATGAAAACAAATCAAACCCAAAGATAATAACTCCCACAAAACCTCCCAACCTTCCCTTCATGAACAAACACCAAAAACAATGGAAAAACCTAACCACATGACATCCCCAACTCCCAACAACCCAACCCAAGATCCTCAACATCTTCATGAAATCCAAAATATTTACCTAGGATTTACATCCTTTCCATAGCTCCCCCCTAATCTTTTATTATGCATATGTTACAAGCAAGGTATGTAAGTAAACAAATGAAGTTAGTAAAAAATACGAAGCATCCATAATGAAGCAAAATCAAGGCTTGTCTCCTCCACCTAATACTTGTAATGTAGGTAGAAACTTAAAATCAATTACATACCTAATGTTAATATGGCAAACTACAAAAAACTACATACATGCCCAAAAGCAGTGTTAACATTGATTGATTCAAGAGGGCAACATAGAAAAATTGCATCCAAGTAATTCTTATATTTGGGTAGCTCTTTCTCAAACATGTTATTTCATAATGCACCTTTAAAGTACATCATCAATCCAAATCCACCAATGCCAAACTTTGGAACTTGCACCACATTTGTTTTCAATCCATAAAACCAACACCTAGAACTTGATTAATTTTTTTTTCTTATCTACAAAAGCAATAAAAACATTATAGTTAGAAAAGGGAACCCTAGTTAGGATGTTAAAAGACCAATAATGATAGAATCATGAACCCTAGGATTAACAATAGTTCAGGTTGCACAATCACACACAACACCAAAGACACCAACTCCAATATCAACATGATCTTCTCCAATAAAATTATTATCAACCTACATACAAAATCAAAACATGAATGAAGAAAACAAACAAAAACAAACACATAACATAACACATCACTTACTTTTTATTTCATGTACCTTAGTTTCTCATAAACATAACCTTCTTTTCATTGAAAGCCTTTTCAAAACACAATAATTGACCAAATTTGAACTCATTAAAAAATTCACTAAATTATTTTGTATTTTTCAATCCTATAC
>Ga0116230_10004740_pt1 | contig 13331 bp, 14 predicted proteins | sample S1TSphfallax_3_FD_88678 | JGI IMG/M metagenome (GOLD analysis project Ga0116230, IMG submission 88678) | Host-associated microbial communities from peat moss isolated from Minnesota, USA - S1T2_Fd - Sphagnum fallax MG | ecosystem: Host-associated > Plants > Peat moss > Unclassified | place...
GAAATGTTACCATGTAAAATGTTGAAATTGGACCATGTTAAATTTTCCTCATTATATATTATATAAAACCATTTATTAAAAAATTCCAAATTTTTCCACAAGGAAAATTTGACTAGAAAATGTGTTGAAATCAATGGTTTAAATTAATACACAATAACATGTTTTGGGTTTTGCAACCAATTAATAAAACAACTACTTTTTAAAAAAAACTACGATTATAATTACAAGTTCATGTTAATAACTACGTAGTTGTAAAAAACATTGAGGTGCCACATGGCATTATCATTTTGCAATTATAATTGATATCACAACTTGATTTTTTTACACAAATATTATAATTCCAAAAATGTAATTTAATGTATTTTTAATCATCCAAAATGATTTAATAATGAAATTCCATTCATTTTTGCAACTTTTGGTGAATAATAATAGTTCATGGTCATGTGATGTTAACGTGGCATGTCACATGGCAACAAGGTTGACTAATAGTTGCAACACCTCATGACTTGTGACACTAACGTGACATCATGCTTCATGTCATTGATTTGATGAACTAATTTAATTTATTAACTATTTGAATTTTATTTTTCTTTTGTGATTAATATCGATTCGGTCTTCCATATGATGATGACATGCCATGCCATGCCATTTGGCAACAAGGTGTCACAAATTTTCATGGCAATCCATAAATTTTTGTGACACTATAAGTTTTTGTGTGTTTTGAATTTATGGCACCAATATTTGTCATGGCATGCCATATATTTTTGTGTGCCATGAAGTTTTTGAAAATCATGAATTCACATGCATGTGTATGTGTATTAAACAATCTATTGTTAATTATAATTATGGCTACAATATTAATAATCATTTTGAAAAAGGTGACACATAATTCCATGACTTTTGAACTACTTGACACATTACCTTAGGTTAACATACCTATTAAGTTCACCTATGTATGTAGGCTACTTAGTAAAAACCTACTTCATAATATAGACTACCTTGTAAGTTACTTAATTAAACATAATAAATGTACTACATCTAGTATGTTTAAATGTATCTAAAATAGGTTACCTTACTAATAGGTTAACCTTGGTAGGCTTACCTAGGTTCCTAGCTTTAAATTTTTTGCCAAGTCAACCTAAGGAGCCTCATTACAAGATATTTTATCAAGTTTGTAGCCACCTCAAGTTTATGTGCAACTAGCTACTAGATGCAACTATGATGCGACTATATGTAACTAAATGCAACTAAATGTAACTAAATGTGACATAATTATCTTAGGTTTTTTTTTTAGCCTAAAAATGCCTAGGTTAACTTGGGCTAGGTTAGTGAATAGTATAGGTTGACAAACTAGTTCATCTTAAGTTAATTTAAAGAGGTCTAGGTCTAGGCTAAGTTAGTAGGTAATAGGTTGACATAGGTCAACCTAGGGTGCCCAAGGTTAATTCAAGTCTAAAAATTTTGAACTTTATAATTTTGTGTTAAATATAATTGGTAAAGAAAATGTGGTAGTGCAATGGATGAGGACTTGAACCCCAAAGTGAAGGTGAGGGGTCCAAGTTTTCATTCTTGCAACCTATGATACCTAGTCCACTTGGCTTAGGTTAGTAACCTAGTCTAGGCTTCTTGGGTTCAGAGTTCAACGTTTGTTTTTAATCTAGGCCACCTAGCCTAGGTTGCCTAACATAGGTAGTTAACCTAATTAGGTTAAATTAGGTAGACTTTTGGCTAGGCGAGCTAAGCTAAGTTGCTTAACCTAGCTAGGTTAAACCAGGTTAACTTTTGGTTACGTTAACTACATGGGCTGAACTAGGTTGATTTTTAATCAAGTGCAATGACTCATAATTTGTTTATAGATTTTTGACACATGTCATCCATCCATCAAGGCGTCTTTTGTAACATTTAATCGAACAAAACAACTAAGTTGAGATGGCATGCACTTTACACATCATACCAAGGTCATCGATGACATGGAATTTCAATATTAAGTCAAAATATATAAAAATTAGTTGATAAGATGATTGGGCTTTGCAACTAAATGGGTGAAATGATATGGGTTTTGAAACTCACAAATGACTAGTTGCATATGTCCTTTTTGACTAAGATGTAGTTGCAAAACCCAAGATGTGTTGTTGTGATATTTTAATAATTAAAAAAAGATTCCCAAACAATTATTAAGTTGACAAATGACAATTAATGATAGGGTTATTTATTAATTGTAAAAAAATGGTAGTTGCAAATGTTATACGTTAAGCAAAACATGGAAGTGTATATGTTGACCATATACTTTATCTATTAAAAATATATGTTGACATCACATTAAGTCATCATTTGCGACTAAAGGTTTGATGCAATTTCATTTACGTAACTAAAAGATTTTTTAATTGCAATTGTTTTTAATCATAAATTGTAGTTGCAAATTGGCATTTTTTATTGATGACATAACATTTGAGCTTCATTTCAATATTCATCATTATTAATAAACTAATAATATTTGAGTTATCCAATAAAATGTGAATCAAATTTTGACATGTGTCCATTGTGAAGGCCAATTATATGGTGACACATGGAAATTTTTAAGCTAATATGTTATTTACTTCTTAATTAATTAAATAGGTAGGTAGGAAGGTAGTCTTAGGCCTAGGTTGGTAGGTTTTAAATAATCCATGGTGGAACATGATATTTTGTCACATTCATAAAAAATACGTTTTTTTATGTTTTGAAAGTCAAAGGATAAATGTGAAAAATATTCAAAATATATGATGCGTTGCTGGAAAACAAAACGGGCATGAAGATCAAAAATTTTGTTTCCAAAAAATTTGATGCCTTCTTGAATGAATGTGGAATCCACCAATAAACAATTGATCCATATTCACCACAACAAAATGGCATTGTGGAAAGAACCAATAAAACAATTGTGGAGTGCGTTAAAAGCAGGATTCTTGTGTAAAAATTTGATTTAGAGTTTCAGACAAAAGTATTGAACATAACAATTTAAATAAAAAATCAATGCTCAACCAAAGTTCATGATTCAATAACCCCACAAGAAGCATGGATCAAACATAGGAAATTCAATGTGTCTCATTTGATAATATTTTGCTGCAAAACATATATTCACATTTTAAATGAGAAAAAAGGGTCTTTTAAGGCATTGTGAAAGGACCAAGGCATATCACTTGATGTGTGTAGAAACCAAAAAAATCATCAAGAGTTGAAATGTTGTGTTTCTTAAAGGAGGGAATCAAATTGGTGTTTATGATAGTCATTTAAAGGAAATAAAACATGTTGTAGATGAAATCATGAATGAAGAAATAAAAAATGAACAATCAAGTTTGATAATCATTGATCTCCTTGAATGAGACATCAATGAAATGCATGGAAGGTGAATCCATGTCAAGTTTTTTTTTAGAAGAAGAGTTTGTTCCACCACAAGATGATGGATTGAATGAAACACAACAAGATGGACCAAAAAAAGGCTTCAAAGACAATCTAAGGAGAGGTTTCATGATTAGTAGATTGCCACCAAAGAGGTGAACATGCCACCATAACTTTTTTTTAAAAACCCAAAATGTGGAAGAAGTTTAAAAGTGAAAATGCAAAAAATGAAAGATTATTATGTAAGAAAAATATAATTATTTTGTTGCCAACAAGATTTGGACGTTGGTGTATCTTCCCAAGGGTAGCAAACTTGTTTTTTGCAAATGGGTGTTCAAAATGAAACATGGTGTGAATGGAAAAGTGGAACATTGCAAGGCAGGGCCCGTGACAATAGACTTCACCCAAACATACAAAGTACATTACAACAAAACCTTTGCATCAGTGGCAAATTCTATGTTAAGACATTGGATCCTTACATTGGTGATGATTGAAAACATGGAAATCCATCAAATGGACATCAAGACCACATTTTTAAATGCAAGTTTATTGAATAAGAAATTTACATGGAGCAACCCCAAGGATTCATACAAGAAGGAAGCAAACATCTTGTGTGTAAGCTTCACAAATCCTTGTATGGCCTAAAACAATCTTCAAGAATGTGGAACCAAAAGTTTGATGCATTTTTTTTAAACATTGGATTTGTAACAAGTTTTAATATGTATTTTGTGTAATGAAAGATTGGTAGAAATGAAATTTAATCCATGTAATATGATTTCACACTATTGTAACAATAGATTTGCACTACAATATGCATACATTCACAATTTATGCCTTGATTCTAAACACACCTAAATCTATAGTTCATTAAAACACCATATTCATGGTTATTTCATATAACCAAAATATGCATTTCAAAGTATAATGTCGAGAAATCCAAGGATAAAATTAAAATTCATTGCATTACATTTTTTATATTATAGAAAATTCACACAACAATATGGATATGGAAATTGCTATAGAAATATGTGCTTTTTTTTTTTACTCAAAAAAAAATCCATTATAATTACAACAAAATTCCATGTTATGTGGAAATGAAATCAAAACAACTAAATAAAAATAGTGGTATATCCAAAACAATATATGTGGTTTTCTACTAAAAAATACCTACACATTTTTTTACTTTTCCCAAAATTGCGTGTCTAAGAATCCACTTCCTTTTTCTTGTAACTCTCCTTTTTGGGCAGCCCCAAGTCACATCATCATGGTTCCAAAAACAACAAGAATTCAAAATTCAAACTAACAATATTCCATGATCAATCCTTATCCAAATGCCTTGTTCATGCAAACCATGTATTCATCCTACTCCCTTAACAAAGATGTCAAGTTCTTCATTGTTATTTATGTGGGTGATTTCATCTTGATGTATAACAATCAAAACAAGTTTATGCAAGTGAAAGAGGAGCATTGTTGAAAGTTTGAAATGAAATTACATCTTGGAGATTACAATTTTTTCTTAAGCATGGGAGTGGAGAGCAATTGAACCAAATCAAATATTTCAAGGAGATCTTCAAGTTTTTTTGCATGGAGGATTACATAACCATTAAAATTCCACATAATCCCAAAATCAAGTTGAAGTAGAAGATGAATGACTTGATGATTTGAAATGATTAGAATACCATGTCAACAAGCCATGAAATCTTTGACATATGCCATATTGTATACCTAATGCTTCTTCAACATGTCTTTTACAAGATTTTTGGATAGTAAAGTTATTCATAAAGTTAGGCAAAAATGATACCAAAACCCCCTCTTTGGTCACATAGGGGATTAGATTTCAAAAAACAAGAAAAAAAATACATTGGGCTTCAATGGGGCGTGAAACTCAATTTAACAACAAATTTGGTGTTAAATTGAGTTTGTCATGTCCTCTTGTTTTCTTGAACATTTTCAACCAATCATTGTTGTTATTATGTGTATTGTAGTTAGAAATGTTCTTGAGCATGGTGCATTTAATCTTGAGTTTCAATATTCCATACCCTTATGTAATAAAATTTCATGACTTTGTGGACAATAGCCAAGAGGGGATGAAACATCAAATTAGGGGTGCAACTTAAGCCCAATCAATTTTTTTTTTCCAATTTTTTTCACATGTGGCAATCATCCCACAAGAGATTTAACATGAGTGACAACGATCCCATAGAAGGTTTAACCTTAATGGTGAAAAGATTTAAGAAAGCTCTCAAAACAATAAAAAAAATAATAGAAAAATTTCCTTATGTAATAAAAATTTAGCAAAAATTCCTTTGTCATTGGATGTAACCTAGCACTTTAAACCTCATTCAATAACAATGTATGGCAATTTGGAGCTATAAACTCATGTTGTGATGGTTGTGCTTGCCCAATTGAGGATGAAAATTTGCCCCAATTCGCTAGAAAAAAAATTTGGGCCCAACAAAGCATGACTTTAGAAGTTTAATGTCTCATAAAAGTTGTTGCAACCAAGCCTTATGTTGTACACATAATATAAATGTAGCCAAGAAATGTATTAAACCTTATACTCAAACTAGGTAAATTTCACCCAAACTATTGAAATAACACATGATGTTCAACTAAACAATTTTACTCAAGTTTGGTGAACCACCTTGAATGGCAAGTGCTAGGAGACAAAATGTGAAAATGGGTAAAGTCTCCATGTAGGAAATTTTTATTTGGTTTTGATAAACCACCCTAATGCCAAGCCAACTTGCCCTTATTTGCTTGCCATAATCCACATGCAAAGTCAATTTGTGACATCGACTTGGCTAACCAACAAGGGCAAGTCAAATGGAAAATGTCAACTTGGCATGTTGACATTGTCAAACTTACATTACACAACACTTATATATTCCAAATTAATTATTAGCACAATTAGGTTCATTACATCATGCGAAAGCTTCATCACACTACATTTGTTTCTAATAGATGCTTAACATAGCTAGTGCCTATCATTATGCAAAATTTCAACCACACCATCTTTATTTTATTAGTTGTTTAGCACACAAATGGCAAGTTGACTAAAGCACGTGTCAACATTATCGTGTCAACCACCAACATGCCCTTTAAAGTGACTAATTTAGGCTTTACTATCGCACATGTTTACACCTTGGCATTGTTCCTACATTGCCTTGTTCCATTTTTGTGTTGTTTTAAACACCTATGCTACCTGCACATGGAAAACCACGCACTTAGTAAAACTTCAACATTTAGACTTACCTCATTACCTTGGATTAACCCCAACCTTTAGACGGGTGGGACGAATACTCGCTACATACTTCCCCAATGGTCTAAAGCCTTGTTGCTCATATTACCATCTTCCATCTTTTGGCCTAATCACAGACTTCACCTAGTTTGACAACTTAATGTGTTGCGACTAGTGCCCTAGGCTCCCTTTTTCAAACCTTCATTCATCAACATTTATGTGGCTCATGAATATGTTAAACCAAAAGTTGAACCCAACCTAACATTTAGATTCATAACCTAGGCCGCCACAAGGGTTGCCCAGTGATGGTCTGGCCTTGGGCCCTAATTGGGCAAGCCCCCACACTCGAGGGTCTGCCTAAAAAGGCACGTCACTCTCCCCCAATTTAAAGATGTTAACATCCTTGTTGACGTTTTTGTAGGTTGACCACCCTAGGCACTTCCACCGTCTCTTCTCCTAACCCCTTCTTGGATTACTGACTTCCTAGTTGACAAAGTCCACTCACATTATGTCTTTGTGTTTTTAGTGTAGGAGGTTTTATTCGGTGTGTTTTGCATTTTCACCCGATGCCTTCACTTAGTGTCTTCCATCAAATCCCCCTTATTCGACCATCATTTCTTTCATCTTTGAGTTTTTAACTTATGAATTTTGACCACCACACTAGACTAGGGTTACAAATGCACCAATAGATGGTGTTGGACCAGGTTCTATAGTCCAAATCCTTTTTACCCAACCAGGACATGAGTTGAGAGTTCATGCATAGGAAGTCAAACTTCTCCACTTAGGGACGAACCATTTTTTTGCACACACCACCACCCTAATCTCACCTGATTGAACCTTGAAGTTTTTCAATTCAAGTTCAACTCCGAGTCCATTTTTGTTAGTTGCCATTCCTTTGCCTATCCTAGTCATTAGCTCCTCGTGAACCTTAGCTTTTTCGTAGCCAACCACGCTTGCAAAAACCTTTAACCCTTGTTTAGTGAATAGTTAATTTTGTGGGTGCCCTCCCCCACTTTAGAAATTGATGTCCTTATCAACATTTAGGTCGCTTGCAAGCGGGTCTTTTTTTTTCTTTCGAATCCTCTTCACTCCAAGTTCATGACCTTGTTCATGTTCAAATTTGTTTACCATTTATGGCAAGTGGTATAGGTGAGCATGTTTCATCCATATTGCTTCCTTATGATGGCAACCTTTTGTATTTCACTAGATATTCCTTGCCTCTAAGGCATGTTTACATCACACAAAATATGCTTTTGATTTTGGTAGCTAACATGTGTTTGATAACATCCATTTCTAGTTGCACCTTTTGCTTTTGATTTGGTCTTTGGTCGTCTTGTAGAAATAACTTGAGTTTTGAAACGTGAAAGGTAGGATGTGCCACAAAATTACTTGGCAACTTTAGGGTGTACACGTTGGGATGCAGTTTATGCAAAATCTCATGAAACCTTGCATACTTGGCAATGAAACACGGGGCAAGTCCATTGCGCATCTTGAAATCTTGGATGTTCAGCCACACGTGTTGCCCAACCTCAAACTCAACATGCCTTTGTGTTTTGTTGGCATGCTTCTCATACCCCTTTTGAGCATGTTCCAAAAGCTTTTTGGCTCGGGCATATTTTGCCTCACGCCCCTTGACCATATCCACAACTTCCTTGAAATGATCCTTACATCCCATGGAAATGGCTAAATCCATTGGTTTCTTAACTTCCTTTCCCAACGTTGATTCAAACAAAGACATTTTCATTGCCAAATGCATTGTGGAATTAAAATAAAACTTTGCTAGGCCTAAATGTTCACCCCAACTTTTTTATTGACTCCAACATAGTTTTTAACACCCCATTAACTTTTTATATTTGGCCATCAGTTTATGGATGGAATGTCGTACTGAACAACAATTTCATCCCCACCTTCCAAAACAAATGTTTCCAAAAGCTCGCCATAAACTTGGCATCTCCATCACTAACAATAAATTGTGGCATCCCACGATACATAACCCACATATCAAACAACAACTTAGCTTAATCAAAAGTTGTGGCAATTATTGTAGTTGGAACCATCTTTGCCAACTTGGAGAATCAATTGATTGCCATGAATATGGCGTCCACCCCATTCCACTTGGGCAGTTGGGGTCATAAAGTCCATGGACACATTTTCCCATGGCTCGCTTGGAATTGGTAGAGGTTTATATAGTCCATATTTTTTTTTGTATATAGATTTCGTGTTTTGACACTTAACACAAGTGCGCACAAAATGCTCTACATCTTGCTTCATTTTGGGCCTTTATAATTTTTTTCCTATGGCCATTCTTGTTGTTATTTCTCCACGATGTTTCGCCATGGGCACATCATGCTTTTCTTGCATAATTTTCATAGATTTGAAACTGCTTCCATATGAATAATCCTTCTTTTAAGGTAATTCCTTTCACTTTTCGTCGTTCATGCAACTTTTTAGAGTAACGTTGGGTGAGTGGGTCCTGCACGTATAAGCTTCCCTTATCTTTTATTCTAGGCTAATTCCACTTTAAAAGATGGCCCTTAATGCATGTGTTTTAGTCAAAGGTTTTTCCAATTGGAATTCCTCTTTCCTATTTAGTGCATCAAGGATTACATTATCCCATCTTGGCTTGTGGATTAACTCAACATCAAACAATGCCAATGTGTATGCCATTTCAATTGTTTCATTGAGGCCTTTGGATATGTTTTAAAATACCACAAGGAGACATTATCCATATAGACTTTAGTTTTATGTATCCCCAAATAATGTTGCCATGCTTTCAAGTAGCACATGACGACATGAAATTTTTCTCATGAATTTGCCATTGTAGTTAAGCCCCATAAAACTTCTTGTTTTCAAATGCAATCGAGTGTTCATTTTGCATGAGCACCCCACCGATGGCAAAATTGCTTGCATCAATATGGACTTCAAATGGTTTAATGAAGTTTAGGAATCCTAATATAGGGGAGACAAAAATCTATTCTTCAAGTCCACAAATTCCCTCTATTGTTCCTCCTTCCATTCGAAGGATCACTTTTTTTAAAGGAGGTTAGAAAGTGGTTTTGCAAATTGCAAAAAATCTTTTATAAACTTTTGGTAGGAGTTAACCAAGCCTAGGAAGGATCAAATTCCTTTGACAATGACTAGTCTTTTCTAGTCTCATATAGCTTCCAACTTCTTAAGGTCAGGTCTCACCCTTTCCCATGAAGTCGTTCCCATGAAGGGCATCATTAGGAACTCGTAGGAACCATACTTGGTCATCATTGTCATTTTTCCTACATCCTCATCCACGATGTAGATATGATAATACCTTGACTTGATATCAATTTAGATGAAGTATTTAGCCCCATTGAGCCGATCCAACAAATCATCAATGTGAGGCAAAGGATAGTTTTTATTTATTATTATTTTATTCAAGGCACGGTAGTCAATGCACATTCTCAATTTATTGTCCTTTTTATCCTCAAACAAAATAGGTGCACCATAGGGCGACTTGTTTTACCAAATATACCTATGACTAAAGAGGTCATTTTATTGTTTTTAAAGCTCTTCCAATTTCTTTTGGTTTAACCTATAGGGTGCCTTAAACAATAGGCTTGATCCAAGCACCACTTCTATCTTATGGTCAACCTTTCTGTAAGGCAAAAGGGCATTGGGGAATTCATTTGTTAGAACTTCCAAAATTTTATTGGGTGAATCCAAAATTCAAACAAGGGGTTGTTTTACCCCTTGTGGCTTCCAGTCCCCTTGGGAAACTCTCAAAGACATCAAAATAAGGAACTAGGTGACTTTAATTCACTACTTAAAGCGACCAAATTCATTGCCATTTTTCCCAATGCAAAATTATAATATGCATCTAAGTTCACTAACTTAGAGCCACATTTGGCATGGATTTCAACCTACATTCGTTGTGGGGGATGTCTATTTCATAGGCATCCAAAAATGTGTTTCCTAGAATTACCTCAAAATTATCTAAATTGCATAGGGTGAAGTTTTCAAAATATTGAATTCCCCCACAAAACAACTCGACTTTCAATGCTACATTAAGCAAGGGTCTAGTTATGTTTTGTGCCAATTGCATCATGATGGGGTCTATCACTAGTTTGGTTTTGACTCCAAGTCGTTTTGTTGCTATGAAATCGTGAACGAATTTGTCACTCCTATATCCAAGAAATAACACACAAGTTTGTCATTTATCTTACAATTCAATTTTAACAAATTGGAGGTCTCACTTTCATGTGCCCCTATTTTGGGCACTAAACCCCCTTGGAAAATCAACTTACCTTGGGCAATGCACTCATTTACCTAAGGTGGCTTAAGGTAGTCCTTCGCCATATGTCCGTTGTTATCATAATTGAAACATTTGACCTTAACTACGTCCCACTTCACCTTCTCGATTGGTGGCTCTTTGTTCGTCAACTTTTCCTTGTTATTTTGAAGCCCCAGCTTACCTTGGCCCCACTTTCATTTGTTGCAACCCTTGCTCTCATTTCTTGGGCCAGTTTGATTCTTCTGGATGACCTTGCTTCCGGTTTCCCCCTTGGGTTGTGTAGGAGTTTCATCCTGCATACACTCCACCATCTTCATTAGCCTTTGGCACATTTCCAAAATATTTGTCCTTTGGTAGATTATCTTTTGCACCCAAGGGTTGAATCCATGCAGGAAAATTAACTTTCAAGCATATTCATCTTTCAAGGGGACTGCAATGAACATGTGACTAAAGTCCTAAACATAAGCAGCTAATGAGCCCCTATCATCCCCTTTAGTGAGCTCAAAGAACTCCATCCCATCCTAAAGCACCAAGTGGTGCTACTTGAACCTCACGTCCAACCGCAGTTTGAAAATTCCTCCCAAGTGAGGGTTTCAAGTAGGTTGGGTGTTTTTTGCTTTTGGGACATTCCCACGCGTGTTCCTTCAACAAGGTTTGAATGAAATGAATCCATTCCTTGTCAATTTCGAAGCATTGTGTTTCCATATACATTTCTACTTCCCTATGAAGGAATCCAACAACCTTGCCTTGATGGTGGCCTTGGCAAAACCCCCATTTAGGGTGTTGGCGATGGCACCTAAACTTTTTGCAATGCAATTCACCAACTTGGTTGTCTCCTAGTTTTATGTTATGGCTTCCCCTTGTTGAACCACAAACACATGAAAGGCATCCACAAAAGCCAAAAACTCTTTGGACAATTTCTCCACCTTTGGAGCTTCCTCCTCTTGTCCACAATTGGATGCTTTAAGGCTTGCTTGCCCCCTTTTTGCCTTGGCACACCCAAAGGGACAATCAAAGAATTCACATCTCCATTGACTCAAAGAAGTGAAAGTTGATGTGTTCATTTGATTCCACAATTGGTTCAAGAATTTTATCCTTCCCCTTTTACTTCTGAGGAGCCGCAAGAGTTTTTATTGGTGAACCCATGCTCACTTCGTCCATTCCTTTCCTTTGTTTGACAAGGGAACGAGTCCTTTCATGGGCCTTTGCTTTGCTCGAGCTCACCTCATCCTTCCTCGTCTTCTTCTTCTTGAATTTTCATGGAGCATGTTGTGTTGCCTTTTCCACCAAGTCTTTTAAACTCTAGGCCTCTTCATCACGAGGCTCCCAACCAACCATGGTTTAGGTGCGATTACCAACTCCTCCATAGTGGCATCCTTCTCCTTCTCCTTTTGGTCTTGTACTTCTATTTGGCCTTGGGTTCCACCACAACATGTGTGTTGGGCAACAAATCATTCGAGGCCATTTGCCTTCAAATGTTCACCTCCTTCGAATGCCTTAGAAGAATCCATTCTTGACCCTAGGAGCCTACTCTAATACCACCTATTGCACCCGTTTACACCTTGGTGTTGTTCCCACGTTGCCCTGTTCCATTCTCGTGATGTTCTAAACACCTACATTATTTACACATGAAAAACCACACACTTGGTAAAGCTTTGGCATTTAAACTTACCTTGCTACCTTGGGTTAAACCAACCTCTAGACAAGTGGGACTAATACATGTTGTGGATTTCCCTAGTGGTCCAAGGCCTTGTTGCTCGGGATTACCATCTCTTGTCTTTTGGCCTAACCGTAAACTTTGTTTAGTTTGAAGACTTAATGCGCTACAGCCAATGCCCTAGGTTCTCTTCTTCAAACCCTCACTTGTTAGCATCTATGCAACTTGTGAGTATGTCAAATGAGGAGTCAAACCTAGCCCAACACTTAGACTCATAACCTAAGCCACCATGGGGGCCGCTCCATGGTGGTCTGGCCTTGGGCCCTGATTAGGGGAGCCCCCACACTTGAAGGTCTGCCTAGAACGCATGCCATCTACCCTCTAACAATCATAATGGGACAACTGAAAATTGGTCAGGGCCTCTAGGGTTTCCTTGGATCATATGCTGATCACATGTGGCATTGAGGAAATTCCAAGGAAACATGTAGTAAACTGAATTCAGGTTTCGTTACTAGTTCACATGGGTCATTTAAGTATCCATGATCGAATAGCTTTGCAATAACTTTGTTTAGACAAGTGACATTATGGGATGAAATCGCTATATTTTTAAAAAGTTTATAAAGTGTTAAAACTAAGTTCTTTTGGTTTAAAATTTTCATCAATTTATATTCCCCCTGGGTTTTTGTTGCATGCATCAATGCCCAAATCATGAAGTGACACAAAACAAAAGTCATTGGAAAGAAAATTCCAAAAGAAAAATTTCAATCTGCCCATTGAAAGATACACTCCAAAAC
>Ga0116230_10004741_pt1 | contig 13328 bp, 11 predicted proteins | sample S1TSphfallax_3_FD_88678 | JGI IMG/M metagenome (GOLD analysis project Ga0116230, IMG submission 88678) | Host-associated microbial communities from peat moss isolated from Minnesota, USA - S1T2_Fd - Sphagnum fallax MG | ecosystem: Host-associated > Plants > Peat moss > Unclassified | place...
AAGGCCGCACCGATGGCGAGAAAAGTCCTGGCCGCGTCGGGCGATCCACCGGGACCAGAGACAAACAGTTTCACCTTGTGCTTTGCAAGCGCATCGAGTTCTTCGCGCTTCATCCGGCGCGAACCTGCAAAGAGTTCAACGATCCGGTCATCCGATTCGGCTGTTGCGAGTCGAAACCGCTGTCCGGAGGGCTGCTGAATCAAGCACATTTCGGCACCGGGCTCGGGGGCGGAAATCAGGTAACCGGCGTTGGCTCTGGCCAGCGCATCGCGGAGCTGCTCAAGCGACTCCCACGGGCCGGGAATGCGCAGCGTGATCTCCGGAAGGTTGTCCTGCTCTGAGAGTGAGATGGGGTCAGACATTGCAATTCCATCCAAGGCGTGTTGGTGACTGCGGAATCGAAAGCAGACGCGCTTCCGATCCGCGGTGGATTGTGCAGCAGACGGCGGGAAATGCCAAGCCACGCCGCACCGGTGCCGCGGCTTCAGAACAACCTTCGCAGCAGCAGAAAAACCCAGACCGCCATGAACAGCGGGGGCAACAGCACCGGGGCGGCCATTCCGATCATGCGGTTTAACCGGTTTCCCTGGATCGGCGGGAGCAGCGGGTCCTGCCAGCCGGCGATCAGCTGCACATATCGCTTTCGCAGCTCCTCCATCGCGCGGATGCCGGAGATGATCGAGAACAAAATCAGGACCGAGGCTGCGATCGCAATCGAGGGAATAATCACCAGAAGCAGATGCTTTGCGTCCAGCGCCGTCTGTGCTGCGGTGACCTGGAAACTGGTGGCGATGATCGCGTAGGCACTGAACAGAAACGACTGGCTGGTCACAAACCAGCTGATCCGGCTGCCGACCAGATTGTCTTCATGCTCGATCTGCCCGCGGAGAATGCGGTAGTAATCCAGCCGCTGCACCTCCTGGGGCGGAGGATTCGCAAGATCCGTCGACGGTGTTTTGTGCAGCAGCGATTCCATCGCGGCATTTTTTACTCTGCTTTCCAATTTTCAACCATTTCGAAACTTCCGGCATCGATTGGCGGGATCAAAAGTCACTTCTATACTCCGCCGACCCTGAAAGGGAGCAACTATGGCATCAGTCATGACAAACTTCACGGATTGCATCGCACCGGAGCTGGCGGCGGTGGAGCGGCGATTCGACGATGAGCTTTCGAGCCAGCTTCGCTGCGTGAACACGCTGGTGAAGCATGTGAGCCGATTCCGCGGGAAAATGCTCCGCCCATGCCTGGTGCTGCTGACCGGCAAGGCCTGCTCCCCGATCGGCTCCCTGAGCGATGCTCACATCACCCTGGCGACCGTGGTGGAAATGGTTCACATGGCGACTTTGGTGCATGATGACGTGCTGGATGATGCCGAGCTTCGCCGCAAGGGAGCGACCATCAACCACCTGCGCGGCAACGAGGCGGCGGTGCTGCTGGGGGATTATCTCATCAGCCACAGCTATCACCTGTGCTCCAGCCTGGAATCTCAGTTTGCCAGCCGGTTGATCGCCGACACGACCAATCGAGTCTGTGAAGGCGAACTGCTGCAGATCGACAACCGGAACAATCTGGATCTGGATGAGAAGACTTATTTTCAGATCATCGCGAATAAAACCGCGGTGCTGTGTGCCGCCTGCTGCACGCTGGGTGCGACCTTCGCCGGCGCCGATGCCCGGACGATCAAGAAGATGGAAACCTACGGCCACTGCCTTGGCATCGCGTTCCAGATTCAGGATGACATTCTGGATATTCTTGGCGACGTTTCCAAGGTTGGAAAATCACTGGGCAGCGACATCGACAAGGGAAAGATGACGCTGCCGATGATTCATTTTCTGCGGAACGCTCCGATCGAGCATCGGGCATTGCTGCGGTCGCTGATCGCCAGCCGGGATGCCGACAAGGTTGAACAGGTCCGCAATCTGATTCTGCCCAGTACATCGATTCAGTATGCACATGATTACGCCCAGCGGCTGGTTCAGCAGGCACGCGATGCGTTGGCCGACCTGCCCGAGAGTGATGCCAAGCATGTGCTGGAGATGATGGCGGATTTCGTGATTGCACGAGCAGTCTGATATGCTTGCAGCAGATGTGGAACTCCTTGAAACCGCTGCAATCGAATCGCCCTTCCGTGGTCATCACCGGTATCGGGGCGGTCAGCTCGAACGGCATCGGTCGGGACGAATACGCAGCTGCATGCCTGGCAGGAACCAGCGGAATCGACTGGCTGAGCGGGATTGACACAGCGGGCCTGCGGTCATCCGTAGCCGCTCAGGCAAAGGGATTCGATCCCCTGAAAGTGCTGGATGCCGCCGAGGCCCGTCGGGTGCCGCGGATGATTCCGATGGCATTGCAAGCTTCGCGAGAAGCGCTCACCCAGGCGGGCATCAGCCTCGCCGCCGATGACATTGCGGCTCAGCGTGACATTGGTGTTTCGCTCGGCACCGGGGGCGGGGGGCTGGCATTTGTCGAAGAGCAATACCGCACGTTCTTCACCGAGGGGACCGGCTCGCTTTACTCCATCACCTCCGGCACGCATGGAAATCTTTCCAGCGAACTCTCGATCGCGCTCAAACTGCGCGGCCCCTCGCATGTGCTTTCCACAGGCTGCACCAGCAGCACCGATGCGATCGGCTATGCCACGATGCTGATTCGCAACGGCACGATCCCGGTGATGCTCGCCGGCGGGGCCGACTCACCGATCAGCAAGGGGATTTTGACCGCATTTGAAAAAATGCGCGTGATCTCGACTCGGAAATGGGAAAACCCCGTCCGCGCCAGCCGCCCTTTCACACCCGAGCGGGACGGTTTTGTTCTGGGGGAAGGGTCGTGGATGTTTGTGCTGGAGGATGCCGGGCATGCCAAAGCGCGCGGGGCGACGATCCTGGCGGAGATCGCGGGATACGCTTCAACCTGCGACGCATTCCACCGCGTGCAGATCTCACCCGATGTCGCCGAGCCGGTCCGGGCGATTGAACTGGCGCTTGCCGACGCGGGCGTCGAAAAGGATCGGATCGGATACATCAACCTGCACGGCACCAGCACGCAGCTCAACGATCGGATGGAGACAGCCGCCATCCGCCGGTGCTTCGGCGATCATGCCAATCGCATCCCGTGCAGCTCGACCAAGTCGATGATCGGCCATCCCCAGGGCGCGTGCGGTGCGGCGGGTTTGGCGGCGACGGTGCTGAGTCTTGGGCAGGGACGCATTCATCCGACCATCAACCTGGATCGCGCCGATCCCGCCTGCGATCTGGACTATGTGCCCAATGAATCGCGCGACGCCATGGTCGAATACGCCTTGTGCAACTGCATTGCGTTCGGCAGCAAGAACAGCGCGCTGGTTGTTCGCATCCCGCAGTAGATGTCCCCACAGCCCCCGTGGAACATTCAAGCAAATCGCTTTTTTTCACCCGATTTCTCGCGCGTTGTCAGTAATCGCCCAGAGAGCCTAAGCGACTTTTCGCATACCCTAAGCAAATCCTGCATTTTTATAGCACAAAATTTGCCCATAGAAAGTCCTTCAGTTATAGGGCGTTACGAAACAGGATTTCACTTGTGTCCTAGCAAAACTGCGGTATTCTATCTATCGGCGGGCGTCGGGTCGTGAGCCGATGTCGCTTTTTTGAATAGGATAATGGAGTTAAAATGCCCTCAATGAAAATGCGTCGGATTCTCGGATTAAAAGCAGCTGCATTGGCCGGCGTGAGCGTGCTTTATGCGAGCCAGCCGTCGCACGCCGACATCATCGTCTCGCAGGTTTCGGGGCCGGTTGCCGTCTCGGGAGGTTACAGCTACACCTACGACGCGACACTCGGATTCAACGCCGAGTTGAACTCGACAGCCAGCTATTCGCTGTTCGGCACTCTTTACGATGACAACACCTCCCCGGTCACGATCTCGAATATCACGGGCGATCTCGCCAGCTACTTCGCCTTCAGTCAGTCGCCGACCAACACCCCGGCTTATCTGACCAGCCCGACCGACCTGTCGGCTTTGTATAACATTCGCTTCACCTACACCGGCAGCCCGACACCCATCGTCGGAACGCCGTTCAATGTCGGCTCGCCGGCCATCACGATCGGCACCAACCCGGTCGATCTCGGTGAGTTCACGATCACCTCGCCTTACAACACTGAGGTTCTGGCGTCTTACGATGGCGAAACCCAGACCGCGTCTGGAAGCGCCGCCGGCAGCGAGCAGGGAAATGTCGGTTCCACGACAGTGCCCCGCGCCGTGCCCGAGCCGGCAAGCCTTGGCATTCTGAGCATTGCTGGATTAGGTCTTGTGCGCCGCCGAAACCGATGTCACGCCTGATTTTTGATCCGATTTCAATCGGTCGCTTTTCTTGGCTGTCGATCGACGTATCATCACGATCGTGAAAACGTCGTCGGTGCCGCTCTATCTCAAACCTTACGTGTCGGCTTCGGAAAAGTACGGCTCGGGCTTTGGCACGCTGCTCTGGGCAAGCCCCCAAACCCAGGCGCTGCGATTCAAAGCACTGCTGCAAGCGGTCGATGTTCACGGGAAAAACGTCCTTGACGTCGGGTGCGGCCGGGCCGATCTGCTCGACTACATGCTCAGCCGGGGGCGGTTTCCCAGATCCTATACCGGGATCGAAGCGGTAGACGAACTGGCGACCGCGGCGGAAAAGAAACGGCTCGCAAACTGCCAGATTATTCGCGGTGATTTTGTCGAGCATCCCGAGTTTCTTGATATCAGCGCGGACGTCCTGTTTTATTCCGGATCGCTGAACACGATGGATGCCGACCGCTTTTACAATTGCCTTGGGATCGCTTTTTCAGCCGCACGGCAAACGCTGGTTTTCAATTTCCTCGCCTCCCCATTTCTCGCGGCCTCGAGCCATCTCACCTGGCATAAGCCCGAGGATGTTCTGCACTTTGCCCGCGGGCTTTCCCGTCGGGTCGGGTTGTTCGGGGATTATCTCCGCGGCGACGCCACGATCTCCATGTGGAAGGAACCATCGTGATGCAGGGCCGCTTTGATGTTCACTCTCACCTGCTGCCCGGCGTGGACGACGGCTGCGATTCCCTGCAGGAATCGATCGCCTGCGCCCGCGAACTGGTACGCGCGGGATACACCCACAGCTTCTGCACCCCCCACTTCTGGCCGAATCTGGTTCACAACACCGTGGAGTCCGTTCGCCAGCGCGTCGCGGATTTGCAGCGGGAATTTGATTCTGCCGCCGTCCCACTCAAGCTGTATCCCGGCGGGGAGATGAACCTGCGGGAGGATTTTACCCAAGCGAATCCCCAGGACCTGCCGACTTTCAACATGGCCGGAAAGTACGCGATGTTTGACATCTGGGCGGAGAAACTACCGCCTTGGTTCGAGCCAAACGTCCGCTGGATGCAAAGCCACGGCCTCACGGTGATTCTCGCCCACCCCGAGCGGATGCGCGCGGTGCAACACGAGCCGGACCTGGCGGATTATTTCGCCGACCTCGGCCTGCTGCTCCAGGGCAACCTGCAATGCCTGGGCGATCCTCCCCGTGCCGCCACCCGGCAGGTCGCCGAACGATTCCTCGCCGAAGACCGGTACTTTCTGCTCGGCATGGACCTCCACAATCACGCCTCCATGCCAATCCGCCTCGCGGGATTATCGAAGGCGATTGAATTGGTCGGCAGCGAAAAAGTGGATGAACTGACGATTCACAATCCGCAGCTGCTCCTGAAATCCTGAGCGCGGGCGAAGCCGCAGCCGAAGGATCTGGCCAGTCCAAGGCTGAATCGATTTTTGCCAGTTGGCCATCCCCTCCGCAAGCTTATTTGCAACGTCGCTCACTCCAGCCAAGCCGCCGCAAACCTGGATGATGTTCTATTATTCAACCTGCGGATGTAGGTTATCAACAGCGGCATCCGCCGGTGACTGAAGGATTAACTGATCGATTCTCTTTTTTCAATTGCCCGCCTATGAACAGACTCCCATTTTCGACCCACGCGCAGCGTGCTTTGCGCATGTGGGTTGCCTGTGCTCTACTAATAACTGGATTTGCGACACTTAGTGCTGGCTGTCGCGGCACTGCTTTTGTCGACAGGGCGGATGCGCCTTCAGGAGACCCCAACGCCGGAGACTATCACCTGGCGGGTGTCATCCAGGACGCCGGGGGCAAACCCATCCATGGCGTAACCCTCACCATCCTTTCCACCATCCGCTATTACGGCAAAAGCGGGGATGGCGGAGTTCCATTTTACTTCACTGGCGACTCGAAAGAAGCAAGAACGGTTGACGGGGCTTTTTCAGTCGAGGCGTTCAACGCGATCGGCGTCAGCTTGCTTTTTGAAAAGGACGGCTTCGCACCGGTCAGGGCTGATTTCGCAACCTACGAGGAACAGGGCGCGCCGGTCGTCCACAAAAACCTTCGAATCATTCTGCGAAACACAAACCCGTCGAACCATGCGGGGACGACCAGATAGCCTCGCGGGATAGTGGCCTCATTCCCAAAACCTTGGCCAAATGGTGGCGTGCGGGTGATGCTATATCTCGCCGCCCTGCTCCACATTACCGGTGGCTTCGGCGCGGCTGATTTCGCCTTCGGCTCCGGGCTCTGCGCCTTGATGCGGGGTTTGACTCCCGGGTTCATCAGGGTTGATCGTGCTGGAGTCGGTTCCGCTGTGATCGACATAATCGCCCTGGGCATTCGGGGCAGCTCCGTGGCTGCCGGGCTTGATCTTGCTGAGACGCCGCTTTTGTTTTTCGCCTTTTGCGCTATTTGACTTTCCATCCGCATCATCGGGACCGTCGGTGTGACCGAGCACAGGCTTGGCGGACAGGCCGCTGGCATCACCGAAACCAATCACATCCGGATCGAGGTCACCGCCGCTATCGCGACCGGCTTCTCCACCGGCGCTGCCGACCCCGGTGGTTCGGATACTCTTTGCGCCGGAGTACCCGGGCGCACTTCCCGCGGGCCGACCTTCGATTCCCTCTTCCCGTGCGGTGTTGATCGCTTCCTGGGTAGTTCGGCCAAAATCGCTGTCACCGCCAAAATGCCGGGCGGCTTCGGTGTCACTGCCAACTTTCTTGCTGGAATCGGTTTTGAGTGCCATAGGGTGTTCCTTTCAATTTGAACACGCTCGCAACAGCAATTCCCAAACCAATCAACGGGCACAAGCACAACACATGAATCGGGCTAATAACAAATAATTTCAAATCGCAATTTCGTCGGTTCTTCAATCCTGTGAGGGTGGCTATCCTTCACGCTCCAGATGACATCTGCCGCGTGCAGATGAGCAACAAACTCTCGGATGACTAACTAAAGGGAATTTCGGCCAAGGCCGGACGACCCGTTTACGAGTAAGCCGACGCAAGTGAACACCGCTGGTGTTCTTTGCGCCGGCTTTTTTGTTTCTGTGACCCATAAATGAGTTCGTCCAACGGTCCGAGGCAGTAAAATGAAAACCAATACGTCCTTTGCGTCACTTGTTCTTTTTGTCGTTGTCGTCATCGGGGCGGGGGTGGGTTACGCCACTTATCGCGGCTCGGGAAGTCAGATTGCGGGTGTAGTCCCCAGTTCAGTCATTGAAACCATGCAGTTGGGCGGGATGTCAGGGCTGGTCGCGTCGGTTGGGTCCGGAATGGAGCCGGAGAGTTCGGTAACAAGGAACGGGGACCACAAGGAAGCAACGCTTAATCGGTGATCGAGCATTTTACGCTGAGCCACCACTCTGTTCCCGGAAGCGATCTACCTACCAAGCTGTATTTGGAGAAATGAAAGCGGCAATGAGCACACACAAACACGACATTGAAAGCACCGGCGCAAAGCCGCGAGACCATACTCATCCGCGGCATCACTTTCTGAGGCATGCGCACAAAGATTGGCGCGTATGGACCGCTGTGGTGCTGATGCTGGCGATGATCCTGGTCTATGTCATGTCCGACAGCCTGTCTCTACGGCCCGGGAAGCGTGCAACACAATCCACGCCCGCAGCTGTTGCTCCGTAAATCAATACTTCACATTGAAAAGAAAGAAATACCATGAACGCTATACTGAATGAACGACCGACTCCGGTTACCGCCGACGTTTCCAGGGACTTACCGGCAGAAAGGCCTCTTTCGCCGGACCTTCTTCGCAAGATGAACGCCTATTGGCGGGCGGCCAACTATCTCTCTGTCGGGCAGATTTATCTTTACGACAATCCGCTGCTGAAAGAGCCTCTGACACTTTCGCATGTGAAGCATTTGGTGGTCGGGCATTGGGGAACCACCCCGGGGCAGAATTTTATCTACGTCCACTTAAACCGGGCCATTAAGAAGTATGACCTGGACATGTTCTACGTAGCCGGTCCCGGGCATGGCGGACCAGCCATTGTTGGGAACGTCTATCTTGAGGGAACCTGGACGGATGTCTATCCGAATGTGACGCGGGATGAGGAGGGCCTCAGAAAACTGTTTAAGCAGTTTTCGTTTCCAGGCGGAATCTCCAGCCATGTCGCGCCGACGACACCGGGCTCGATCCATGAGGGTGGCGAACTGGGTTACTCATTAAGCCATTCATTCGGAGCGGCATTCGACAATCCCGGTTTGATCGTCGCCTGCGTGATCGGTGATGGCGAGGCTGAGACCGGGCCGTTGGCCACCGCATGGCAATCTAACAAGTTTCTCGATCCGGTCACCGACGGCGCGGTACTGCCTATTCTGCACCTCAACGGCTTTAAGATCAGCAATCCCACGGTGCTGGCGCGCATCGAGCACGAGGAACTGGACCAGTTCCTGCGGGGCTGCGGCTGGAAGCCGTACTTTGTGGAGGGGGATGATCCGGAATTGATGCACCAATTGATGGCCTCGGCAATGGATTCTGCGATCGAGGACATCCGGAACATTCAACGCAATGCGCGAATGACCAGCGATCCAATCCGGCCGCGCTGGCCGATGATTGTGCTGCGGTCTCCCAAGGGATGGACCGGACCCAGGGTCGTGGATGGATTGCAGGTGGAGGGCACCTTCCGTGCCCACCAGGTGCCGATGCTGGTCGATCCCGATCACCCCGAGCATGTGGCGCAGCTTGAGAGCTGGATGAAGAGCTACAAACCCGAAGAGCTGTTCGATGAGAACGGGACGCTGATCGCGGAACTGGCTGACCTGGCTCCCAAGGGGAACCGCCGGATGGGGTCGAATCCGCACACCAACGGCGGCCTGCTTCTGCACGACTTGCGCCTGCCGGATTTCCGTCTCCATGCGGTGACCGTCACCTCCCACGGCGCGGTGGAGGGTCAGGACACGATGGTGCTTGGCAAGTTTCTTCGTGATGTTGTGACTCTGAACAACAAACCGCGAAACTTTCGGATCTTCGGTCCGGATGAGACTCTGTCGAATCTGCTGGGAGCGGTGTTCGAGGTTACCAACAGACAATGGGACGCCGGGAAAGTTCCGAACGACGAGTTCCTCTCACCATCCGGCAGCGTGATGGACTCGATGCTCAGCGAGCATCAGTGCGAGGGGTGGCTGGAGGGATATTTATTGACCGGCAGGCATGGCCTGTTCAATAGTTACGAAGCCTTCATCCGCATCGTCGACAGCATGTTCAGCCAGCACGCGAAATGGTTGAAAGTCACCAAGGAACTGCAGTGGCGGCGGCCGATCTCATCGCTGAATTTTCTGCTGGCATCGCATGTCTGGCAGCAGGATCACAACGGTTTTACGCATCAGGACCCGGGATTTCTCGATCATGTGATCAACAAGAAGGCCAGCATTGTGCGATGCTATCTCCCGGCGGACGCCAACTGCCTGCTGTCGGTCTTCGACCACTGCCTGCGGACCCGCAATTATGTCAACGTCGTTGTGGCGGGCAAACACCCCCTGCCGCAATGGCTCACGATGGAGCAGGCGATCGTACATTGCACCCAGGGTATCGGCATCTGGCAATGGGCCAGCAACGACCAGGGTTCCGAGCCTGATGTTATCATGGCTTGCTGCGGTGACACTCCCACGCTGGAAATAATGGCTGCTGTTTCCATCCTCCGCGAGCATCTGCCGGAGCTTAAAATCCGCGTGGTTAATGTCGTCGATCTGATGAAGCTCGAGTCCGCCAGCGAACATCCGCACGGGCTGAGTGAAGCCGAGTACGATTCGCTGTTCACCAAGGACAAGCACATCATCTTTGCCTTCCACGGCTATCCCTGGCTGATCCACCGGCTCACCTACCGCCGGACCAACCGCAACCTCCATGTGCGGGGATACAAGGAAGAGGGAACCATCACGACGCCGTTCGACATGCGCGTGCAGAATGATCTGGATCGATTTCATCTGGTGCAGGATGTAATTGACCGCGTGCCTAATCTGGGCTCCAGGGGTGCGTATCTCAAGCAAATAGTTCAGAACAAACTGGTCGAGCACAAGCTCTACATTGATGAGCACGGCCAGGACATGCCCGAGATTCGTGGCTGGAAATGGGGAAATGCGAAGTGAAGCTTCAGCAACCTCAGCGCCACACTTTTTTCGATGGTGAATGGTAAATCCTTAATGGATGGCAAAGATCGCCAGCGGAGCGGGTGAGCTGGCAGTTTCCGAACTGCCGCTGTGTTCCGTCGTGCTGACGGTATTCGTCGGCTGGCTGAGGATCGACAGGTGTATGTGCGTGATTGGGATCGGGGACTGTTTGTCCCGGAGCCGTATCAATTGCACGCGCCAGACCGCATGTGTTAAAGCGATCTGCTGGACCATGGGTTGTCATGGAGGCAGCGGTTGACCCCACGGCTGCGAATCGGATTCTAATTTGGTCCGTCGCTGAAGTTTGTCCGTTCCCGCAACGCCAACTGCGGTCTACACCTGTCATTAAGTAAAGCACACGCAAGCACATTCCAAGAGATGCAGAACATGAACAAGCCACTGCTTATCGAAACCGTCCATTCCCTCATCAGTCATGGCAAAGGCTTGTTGGCAATGGATGAAAGCACCGGCACCTGCAACAAACGGTTTGCTCCGCTGGGCATTCCCCAGACAGAAGAGGCCCGGCGATCCTACCGCGAGATGATCATTACCACTCACGGACTGGCCGAGTCCATCAGCGGCGCGATCCTCTATGATGAAACCATCCGCCAGAAAACCAGCCAGGGCGAGCAATTCGTGGATGTGCTGACCAAGGTGGGAATAGTCCCCGGCATAAAGCTGGACACCGGCGCAAAGCCGATGCCCGGTTTTCCCGGCGAAAAATCCACCGAGGGTCTCGACGGCCTCCCCGCCCGTGTTGCCCAATACGTACAACTCGGCGCACGCTTCGCCAAATGGCGGGCGGTCATTGCAATCGACGCCGAAAGAAATATCCCCTCGCAGGCGTGCATCGAAGCCAACGCGCATTCCCTGGCCCGCTATGCCGGTATCTGCCAGGAGGGCGGATTGGTTCCCATCATTGAACCCGAGGTAATCATGGATGGCCACCACACTCTGGAACAGTGTTTCGAGGTCACCGCACGCGTGCATCATGCCGTCTTTAACCAGCTCCACTCCCAGGGCATCCAGCTCGAATGCCTGCTGCTCAAACCCAATATGATCTTGCCCGGCGCAGCCTGCCCCGACCAATCCACCCTTGAACAGATCGCCCAGAGCACGGTGCATTGCCTGCTTCGATCGGTTCCCGCCGCCGTGCCCGGCATCGCGTTTCTGTCCGGCGGACAATCCGGTGAACTCGCCAGCGCCAGACTCAATCAAATGCATCTCGATTTCACCGGCAGATTGCCCTGGGCACTGACCTTCTCCTTCGCCCGCGCCATCCAGAACCCCGCAATCGAAATCTGGGCGGGTAAAAACGCAAATGTCCCAGCCGCCCAGAAGGCATTGCTGCACCGCGCCCGATGCAATCAGGCCGCCCGCCACGGGGAGTACAACGCGGGGAGCGACAATTCATAGACAACTCCGGGAAGCCAACCTCCGACGTGGATTCGTAGCCAGCCGCGTATTCAGCTGGAAAATATCACCGTCTGAGTCTGTCCGAAGGGCATGCCCGAGCCGCCGCCGCTGCGTCGGCCCTCAATTCCCCGGACACCCGGTCTCCCCGGCACGGGCGCGTCAACCAAAACAAAAGGTTTGAGGCGCTGAGCGAAAGGTTTACGCCCCTGACACCGAAACGAATGCCATCGCACCTGATATATGAGAGCCATCCCGTTCAGAATTCCGACCACAACCAAGGGTGGGCGATCACACCCACCCTACCCCATTTCCCATCTTCAAAAATCAGAAGATTATTTGAAACTGATAGCACGTCTTGGTACGTTCTTGCTCAAGTCTCAAAAATAAGCCAAGAGGGTTGTTCTACCGTCTCTGCTTGCGGGTGGGCCCGGTTGAACCGTTCAGGGAGAGAAAATGTTGAAACGCAATGATTATCATGCTCTGGTCTTGTCCGCCGCTCTGGGTCTTTGGGCCGCCCCGCACGCCTTCGGGGCGTATACGCTCAACACGCTGGCGACGTTCAACAACACCAACGGGGCAAACCCCCAAGCCGGCCTGACCCTCTCGGGCGGCACCCTCTACGGGACGACACTGTATGGCGGGGCAAGCGGCGAAGGCACCGTCTTTTCCGTCCCACTCGCCGGTGGATCGCCCACCACGCTTGCGACGTTCAACAACAGCAACGGGGCGTACCCCTACGCCAGCCTGACCCTCTCGGGCAGCACCCTCTACGGGACGACGGATAATGGCGGGGCCAGCGGCTACGGCACCGTGTTTTCCGTGCCACTCGCCGGTGGATCGCCCACCACGCTGGCGACGTTCAACAACACCAACGGGTTCTACCCCGAAGCCGGCCTGACCCTCTCGGGCAGCACCCTCTACGGGACGACGGAAGGAGGCGGGGCCAGCGGCGAAGGCACCGTCTTTTCCGTGCCCCTCGCCGGTGGATCGCCCACCACGCTGGCGACGTTCAACTACACCAACGGGGCAGAACCCGAAGCCGGGCTGACCCTCTCGGGCAGCACCCTCTACGGGACGACGTCAGGAGGCGGGGCCAGCGGCTACGGCACCGTCTTTTCCGTCCCCCTCGCCGGTGGATCGCCCACCACGCTGGCGACGTTCAACTACACCAACGGGGCATACCCCGCCGCCGGCCTGACCCTGTCGGGCAGCACCCTCTACGGGACGACGTACGGCGGGGCCAACGGCGACGGCACCGTCTTTTCCGTCCCCCTCGCCGGTGGATCGCCCACCACGCTGGCGACGTTCAATAACACCAACGGGGCAAACCCCCAAGCCGGCTTGACCCTCTCGGGCAGCACCCTCTACGGGACGACGTACCAAGGCGGGGCCAGCGGCGACGGCACCGTCTTTTCCGTGCCCCTCGCCGGTGGATCGCCCACCACGCTGGTGACGTTCAACAACAC
>Ga0116230_10004742_pt1 | contig 13328 bp, 7 predicted proteins | sample S1TSphfallax_3_FD_88678 | JGI IMG/M metagenome (GOLD analysis project Ga0116230, IMG submission 88678) | Host-associated microbial communities from peat moss isolated from Minnesota, USA - S1T2_Fd - Sphagnum fallax MG | ecosystem: Host-associated > Plants > Peat moss > Unclassified | place: USA...
GCCCAGGGAGGTGGGATGCGAGTACTCCCCCAGCAATGACGCGGTCAACTTCGGCACGCCATTCAGCGGCTGACCGGCGACAAAGGCGCCGTTCGCCGGCGACGAGGTGATCTTGGCATTGTCGTAGCCGAAGCTTGCCGAGAGATTGAGCCCCGGCATCGGTGCGAGGTCGGCCTGCAGCTCTGCGCCCGTGCTGGTGGCCTCGCCCGCGTTTTCGGTGATGTGGTACGTGCACGGCAACAACACCGATTGCTGAATCTTGCTCCAGTCGATCCGGTACGCCGCAACGCGGGTATTCAGCCGACCGCCGAGCCACGTGTTTTTCGATCCCAGCTCATAGCTCCACAGGGAATCGCTTTGATACGACGTCGTCTGGCCCGGAACGTACCCCGCGGCAACCAGATCGGCATCGCAGTACGACGGCAGCACGGTGTTCTGCCCGCCGATCCGATATCCCTTCGCCGCATCGGCGTACAGCATGGCGTCATCGTCGATGCGGTACTTGACGGTGTAACGTGGCGTGAGGGCATGTTCGTTGTGACCGGCGGCGGATTCCGACGGGCCGCCGTTGATCCATCCGCCTTCGACGTTGTTGCTGAAATTGCGCAACTCGGATTCTCTGACGCCGGCGGACAGCTGCAGCGCCGAGGTGACGTCGTAGGACAGGTCGAGGAATTCGGCGATTTCTCGATTATTCGTGGGAATGTCCTCGATGAAGGCCGGCTGGCCGGTGGCGTCGTACGGCGTGAGCTCTTCCTGGATGATGTGCGAGCTGCCGTACGTGTAGAAGAAGCCCGCGATCAACTGCACCGGGAAGGCAAACGAGGATTCGAACCGCAGTTCCTGGGTGAACGAATCGCTGTTGACGAAACTCGGTGACGGTGACGCGCAGTATTGGTTGACCGGACAGGGCGGCGTGCCAAAATAACCGATGGACACCACCTCCGTGCCGTCCTCGTCGTCGTATGCCTGACGGTGAAACCAGGTGGAGGAGGAGATGAACGCGCCGAATCCCGCCGCGTACTTGGCCGTCAGGCTGCTGAAGTTCCACTGATCCTTCGTTCCCTCGGACACGTCCAACGGCCGGACCTGAATCAGGTTGTCGGGGTTGTAGTCCGCGAGCGGCAGGCCGTTCGAGTGCGACTTTTGATAGATGAGCATCGGGGTGATGGTGAGCCCGGAAATACTCTCCGGTGTATAGGTCAGCGTGACCATCCCGCCGAACTCGAACTCGTCGCCGACGTGATCGACTTGCCCGGCACCCTGCTGGGGCGTCACGATGTAGCCCGGGGTTGTCGCCACGCCATACTCGCGGGTGAATACACCGGGCTGATAATCGTTGTAGACGCTTACTTTGAGCGCAAGCTCATCGGCAATCAGCGGAATGTTGTAGGTACCCGAGACGTTGTAGCCCGCCCCTCCATGGTTCACGTCGAACCCCTGGACGTCGACGAAGCCGCCCTCGCTCTTCGGATCCGCCTCCCGGGTGATGACGCGAATCGTGCCGCCCATGGCCGAGGATCCGAACAGCGTTCCTTGCGGACCGCTCAACGCTTCGACCCGCTGCACGTCCAAGACCCGCGGATCGAGCGACAGCGGAACCGGCGTATCGTTGATGTAGAAGCTGGTGGTATTACCGCCCGCGATACCGCGCAGCGTCACCGTGCGCGCGGTGGTCACACCAAACCCATTGCCGGTGCCGAAGGATAGATTGGGGATGGTGTGGGCGTAGTCGGCAAACCCCGTCGCGCCCAGTTTTTCCAGCATGTCGCCGGAGATGGCGGAGACGCTGACGGGCACGTCCTGAATGTTTTCGCTGCGGCGCTCGGCCGTCACCACGATTTCATTGAGGCCGCCGGAAGCGTCTGTGGCCTCGGCACCGAGCGCAACGGCCACGGGGGAAAGGTGCGTCAGCCAAAGCATGACGAGGACTGACGCGAGCAGGCCCAATGATGATTTGATCCGGTCGAAGGTCTTGATGAGTGGCATCCTTAAGCTGTGGTCGCAAATTTGATTCAAAACCCAACTTTTATGAAGCTAGTGAGAGCAAGTCGTGTGCCAACCCGACGAGAGAGAAATTTCGCCGGAATTGTCGTGAGGCGGCAACTCTCCAGATCCAATTTCGGGCATCGTTACGCCCGCGGTGAATCAAAATGATGCAGCCGACGAGGCGTTACAGCACGAAGCGCACACGCTCGGCCAACGTCGTCCTGACAGTACTGACGACTGCCTGTCTCATCTCGAGCACGCGCGGCGCTGGTGCGCCAGCCCAGGCCCTGCCAGCCGAGGCCCTGCCAGCCGAGGCCGCCATCGAGGCAGAGTTGTCGGACATCGTCGCCAACACGGGCATCCCTGGAATGACGTTCGCGGTCTACGGTCGCCATTTGAGACGATCGTTGGCCGCGGGCTATGCGGATCGCGAATCGAAGACGCCCATGCGGCCTGATTCGGTCATGATGGGCGCGAGTACCGGCAAGATGCTGGTCGCGGTCCTGGCCTACCAGGAGGCGCGCCGCGGACGCCTCCATTATTCGGATAAGGTATCGCGTTTCTTCAGTCCCGGAAGCGCCTACCACCGACTACCCGGCGCATCGCGGTTGACGATTTCGATGCTGTTGCGTCATTCCACCGGCCTTGTGGATGGCGAGGTGGACTATGCCGCAATCGCCGATTCGTCGGGGACCTGGACCAACGAGCGCCGGTTTCGCGCGGCCCGGAGGACCAAGCTTCTGTTCGAGCCCGGCAGTGCGTACAGCTACAGTGACCTCAACTACCAGATTCTGGCCGCGGTCATCGAGTCGCTCGAGGGTCACTATTTCGGCGACCTCGCGATGACCCGCATCGTGACCATCCTCGGCATGTCGGGAACCCACGCGGCGACCTCCCAGACCATCCGGGACCTCGCCAGCGGCTACGCGGGGCCGACGACGAAGCCGCAGTACGAAGGCATCAAACTGCCGGACAAGACCGCGGACGCCGGACGTCTTTTCATGAACCCGGCGTTCGAAGGCGGGGGCGGCGGGTTCTCGACGACGTCGCCCGACATGGCAAAATTCATCTACGGCCTGTACAACTCGAACTTGGTGGGGCCGGATGAATTGGCTTACATGACTTCAGGACCGATCGCGGTCAGCCCGGACAATGATGACGTGAAATACGGCGCTGGGCTCTTCATCTACAAGACCGAACTCGGCGCCGCGATGGGCCACCCGGGCTTGTGGTTTGGCTACAAAACCCTGGTGCTCTATTATCCCTCGGCCTGCGTCGGAGCCGCGATGCAGGTGAACAGTCAGATCGATGGTGAGGGCAATGATCTGTCCCGGTATCGTGTCGATGGCAAGAGCCTGGGAATGGCGGCCACCTTGACTGCACTGGTCCAGAAGGAACTTCACGCGGCCGGGGAGAGGAGCGACTGCGACCAACCCCACTGACCGTGCCACGCCAGCTCGTTCGTCATGCCCCCGCATACAGCTGGAACGCGCCCCAATACAGCGGCTTACGGTAGGCGCCATCTGAATGGATCAGGGATAGTTTGGCGGCACGTAACGCCGCATCGGGCGCGGCGCCCTGTGATAGCTCCCGATACATCCGGTCCATCAACTGCAGCGTCGCGGCGTCATCGGCCTCCCACAGCGCACTGATGACGTTATGCGCGCCCGCGCGCAGAAAGGCCCAGGACAGTCCAACGAGACCCTCGCCCGCATACGCGCGCACCCCCGACCCATAACAGGCCGATACCGTGACGAGCCGGGCGCGCAGGGGATGAGTCACGATGTCGCGGGCATATAGTTTGAATTGCGTGGGGTCATCCGGCGGGGGCGACAAAATCACGGCGGAATCCAGTGGGCTCGTGCGGCTGGCAGTGCCGTGGGCGACGAAGTGAATGTAGGCGAACCGGCCCGGATCGCTTTGCGCATAGGCCGCCGGTGCGGCGCGCGCACCCGTGAAAACGGTCTGGCGCTGCGCGGGAAAATAGTGCTCGATTCTGCCCACCTCCGCGCCCGCGTTCGGCAACTCCTCGAAATCGGTTCCCTTCGTCTCGGGATCGCCGATCAACAGCAGATCCTCCGCCCGGGCATCGGATGCGCGCCCCACGGCAGTCGCTTGCAGACGGATCGAACTGACGGTTGACACAGAGACGTCCTCGATCCAGTAGTGCAGGCCGTCGGCGCCGCGCCTCACCAGCGTATCGAAATCGAGCTCGTACAGCATGCCGTCGGGAACCACCACCACCTTGGCGCCGTGCGCCAGCATGGCCGCCGCGGGCGCGACCAACGTGTCGTACAACGCCTGCGCCGCTGTGGTCGGCTCGCGCAGCGGATCACCCGAGCGCAGGATCGTCTTGCGATAATCGCGCAACCATGCCTCGATGGTATTTTGGGCCGGCAGCGCGTATAGCTGAGCGCCCTTGGGCGTGACCGCCCACAGGTAGGATTTTTCCGGTCCCAGCGAGTAGAACAAGATCGTCGCATCGAGGTGCCGTGCGACCGACCCGGGATCCACGGCGCGTCCCTGCGAACTCACCTGCAACCCCTCCTCCAAAGTCCTGGCTCGTCCCTGGTCCAACAGGCGCAATGCCTGGTCGGACCGGCGAGTCGCGATCAGGAAATCGGCATAGTCGCGGTACAGCGTCGCGCCGTTTCCGAAGAACGACAATTTCAAGGCCTCATTGTTCACGGCAGAGCGCTGCGCCTCGAACGTGTCGATGGAGCGGCGATACCACCGCTCGGCCTGCCCGGCATCTTGCCCATCCGCATACGCGTGGGCCAGTGCGTTTTCGATCTCCCAACGCAGCGCCGGGTCGTCGCCGGCGTCGGCATGCAGACGGAGCAGCGTCGCCGTCGCCGCGACAGAACTGTGCCGCGCCTCGAGCAATGCCTGGAGCAGCGCGATGGGCAGCCGAATCGATTCATCCATCGACGGCTGCAGTGATTTCGCGGCGGCCTCGCTGTGCCGCCGCGCCAGGACGTCGCGTCCCTGTCGCAGCGAGAGAAAGCCGAGCGAGGTCTCGATGTCGACGATGTCACCCGGCCTTTTCAATGAATACGCGGCGCTCAACGCCTTCTCTTCGTTCGCCTGGGCCTGGTTCAGATCACCCAGCTTGAAGTAGGCCAGTCCCTCGCTCTGCAGCCAACGGATTTGCGCACTGCTGGTGCCGATCTGCCGCGCCGCCCGCTCCGCTTGTTGAAAGTTGCTGAGCGCATGCTCAAAGTCGCCCAAGTCGTAATAGGCCCAACCCGCATTGCCGAGCGCCGATTCACTCACCGGGCCTGCCCCGACGGAACGGGCGACGGTTGCCGCGTCGCTGAATTCGCCGAGGGCCTCATCGTAGTGTTTGAGTTCCAGCGCCGCGTAGCCGAGGTCGAGCAGGTCTTCAGCCTCGAGGTTGGAGTCGTGCTGCTCCCGGGCGATTCGCAGGCTCTGCTTGTACAGCAGCATGGCCGGTGCCGGCGACCCACGCTGATCCGTGATCTCAGCCTCCGTACGCAACACGGCGCCGATGCGCGGTGATCCCGTTGCCTCCGCCAACCGTCGCGCGGCGCTGATTTCCTGATCGGCCTTGTCGTCGTCGCGAACGCTTGCGTGCGCCAATCCGCACAGCAGGTTCCACTCGATGGCCGATTCGCCGTCGCTGGGCTTGGCGATGTCATTGGCGGTGAGCAGAGCGAGCACCTCGCGGGGCCGTCCCTGGTAGGTGAGGATTTCCGCGTCAAGCAACCGGAATTTAAGGGCCCAGTCCTTGTCTGGCGGGCCGGCTCCGGATACGCCCTTCAGGGCTAACTCGACCCTCGTATGCGCGACATCCAGGCTGCCATGCAAAAAGTCGCCGCGAATGCTGGCGTACACCGCCTGCGGATCGGCGCGGGGCGGCGCGTGGCATCCCAGCAATGCGCCGCTGACGACACCCGCCACGGCCCACGCGATCAGATAGGCGGAACCCTGTTGCCATTGCCGTTGACCGAAGCCGCGCTCGCGCTCCCCGACACCGCACAGCCCAATTCGGCACGCAACATCGTCAACTGCACGATGTCGGGCGACGCCACGATCTCGCCGAGAAAAATCCGGCCAAATGCCGGCAGTTCGATCACATGACCGAAGACTCTGCCCGGAATCACGTCGTCCACCGCGGTGACGGTATGGAACAGAGAACTGAGCGAATATGGGCAGCCGTCTCTCCCTCGACCCGTTGTCATCCAACCGAAGCGTCCCTCCAACCAGTCCTTGGCATCCGAGCAGTCCCGGGCGCCGTCGCAGCACAGCAGCGCATCGGCCTGCGAGCACCCCACCCGTTCGAAATCCTCCCAGGTCAGGTTCGGCACGGTTCCATTGACATCAGGCTGCGGCAACCGCAGCTCGCTGACGAAGCGCGGTCGAGCCTCGACGCCACCCAACCTGAGTCCATCGATTTGCGAACCCACCAGCGACAGCCTGCGAGGACCGGCGGTCGCCGGAATATCAATCGCAATCTTGGCCACCAGCAAACGAGCGGTGACGACGTCGAGGAGATTGAGCCCCTCGACCACCGCCGTGACCAGCACTCTTGCCGAGCCATCCGGATTTTTGACGCCCAACACACCCGTCGAGGTCGCCGCACAGGAAATTATCCCCTCCAGATTAAACGCCTCGGTGCGAGCGGTGGCAACCCCGCCGGCTGCCGGCAGCGCTACGGATGCCTGCGAGGGAATGGGCCGGGTCTGCGGTTCGATCAGCGTGCCGCCCAATGCGTTGGCGCCCGCATCGAAATAAAAATCGTGCTTGATCTGGTAACTCTGCATGTCGGTCCCTCGAAGTCGGTGCGTTTTTTTGGATCCCTGCGCAATGGTGCACGGCCGCGCAAATCGTTACAGAGATTTCGCCGCTGTGAATTTTTCACGGTTCCGTGCAACGCCGGTCCCCCTCGCGACACTACTGGAGAAGTTCGCCACCCCGCCTGAAGACGCACGCGAGAGACCCATGAAACCATCACGCCGTCGACGCTTGATCCTTTCCCTCGTCACGCTTGCGGTGACCGGGGCCGCCCTATCCTGGTCGTTCTCGCGAGCTGCCGCCGCAATCGGATACCGGGTACAGCGGGCCGGACCACTGTTCTAGGGCGAAAGGCTTACTTGTCGGCGACCGGCACGAGTCCCGCGCTGGGCTTGACGCCGGTGCGCTTCCAGCGGATCAATTCGCCGAGTGCCGCCCCGGTCTCCGGGCCGCCGATGTTGCAATGGCCATCATGCTTGACGTACTGCTGCACGAAGTTGTCACTGCTGGCGGCGCGCCGCACGGCATCCGCATACAGCGCGGTGGTTTCGGCGGGGATGATGGGATCGTAGGTGGTATGCACGGCCAGCGTCGGACGCATGAGCACGCCCGTCGGCGTATACCAGGTCTTCAAGTACGCGAGCGCTGCCGGCGACGCAATATAACGCTTGACCCCGTCGTTGAGCGCATTGTCATCCGGGCCACCGGCATAAATCACGTCATGGTTGTCGAGCACCGAGGCGCCGATCTTCTGTTCGAAATCGCGCTGGATATAGGTATAGAACACCATGACGCTGGCCAGATCCTCATCGGTCTTGATATGGCTGAGCGCCAGGATCTCCGCGTGACCGGTGGGATTGGAGGGGAGCGCCTCCTTCACCTTCTTCACGAGCGACTCGTCGAGCGCGACCGAGGCGCCGATATTCAGGGGCTCGGGCAGGAGACCCGGATAGTAGTAGTCGAACGCCGCGACCAAGGCACCACCGCTCGCGATCGCGAGCGTCGTGGGCTGCAGTAATCCGCACAGCGGCAGTGCTCCGTCATAGCGGTTCGGGTAGCTCTCGATGGTCGCGAGCGTGAGCTGGCCGCCCATCGAATGGCCCATGACGTACGTTTCCTTGGGCTTGCCGTAGTGGGCGATCGTGTACAGGCGCAGCGCTTCGGTCTCCGGGATGGCCTGTTCCAGCGCCCAGCCGGTGACCGAGTAGCCGGACTGGGCCACCGCATAGCCCGCCGCGGCAAAACCCGATCCCATCCGGTTCGGCTTCGACTTGTCAAAGGTCACCGGCGTTTCCGAGTACCCGTGGTAGTAGATGAGGAGCACACCATTCCACTTCTCCGGCATGTCGATGCGGAAGGATGCGCCGTCGAGCGTCCCGGTCTCGACCCGCACGGCCGGGGACGGCGCCGATGGGGTATCCGCGCGCACGGTGCCGGCGCACGCGAGGATCAACAGCATGCTCATCAGAGATGCCGCCCACACGCGGCCACCCAGTGCCGCGCCGCTCGAATCCCGCCGCATCGAAAGTCCGATCATGCGTATCATGTTCGCAGTTGCGTTACGGCGCCGCAAGCCGGAACGCCGACACGAAGGTCTTCGCATGCGCGAGTTCGGGTCGCGTGGACTCCGCGCCGTCGCGCGTCGCTTTGAGGAGTTCCGCGTAATACGCGGTCGCCTGCGCACCGTCGCCGGCCGCTTCGGCGGCCCGCCCCGCGCTGTAAAGCCCGTTGAAGCGATTCGGACTGAACTTCAGCGCCACGCGGTATTCAGCCAGGGCTTGCACCGGTTGATTGGCGTCGAGCAATACATCCGCCAGCATTTCGCGCGCGGGAATATCGACCTCACCCTGACCCACCTCATCCTGCAGATCGGCGGCCTCCCGCAGGTGCTGGGACGCTGCAGCCGAATCACCGTCGGCGAACGCCACCCAGCCGAGCATTTCCGCGCGTCCGATGCGCGCACCCGTGGACCCGGCATAGTAGGCATGTCGGCCCCGCTTGACCTCTTCCATCAACGCATCGTAGCCGGCGAGATCCGCCCGCGCCCGCCCGCCGCGGTGAAGATGCCCATCCGCAATCGTGCGCGCCCAATACGTCAGTAGTTGCGTCTCGGGGGGCGCCGTCTTGATGGGTTCGAGAGCCGCCGCCGCCGGCCAGTCGCGCATCTCCAGCGTGTAGAACACGGGATACTTGGCGTGGTAATACGGCAACATCCCGACCATGTAGGGTTCGCCCATGTTGGGCATGGCGTCGAAGTGATCAAGCATGCCGGCCGCATCGTTGAGCACCGCCCTGGCATGACCATCCTGTGCGCTCTGCAGATAGGCGTACAGCAGGAAATCGTAGGAATGGAATTGATCCATCGAGCCGCTCATGTGACGCGCTTCGGCGGCATGCGATGCCGCGATCGATGCCAGCTGCGAATCGATGTCGGCCTGCCACAGGCCGAGCCGGGAATAGATATGTCCGGGCATGTGCGCGGCATGCGGCCCCGAGCCTGCGATCTCGCCATAATGATTGGCGGCGGCCAACCCCTCCCCCGCGAGCGACGGCGTGTCGCAGGCATGGATGAGGTAGTGAACGACGCCGGGATTGTCCGGGGCAGTCGCGAACAACGGACGCAACACCTGCATGGCCTTGTGCTCCTGCGCCAGACTGGTGTCGTCCGGCGACTCGGCCGCGAGCAACGACAAGGCGTAGAACGCGCCCGCATCGACGTCCTGGGGGTAGCGCCGATACAGGGCAGCCATCGCGTCCGAATAGGCCTGCACACGGACCTGATACTCGCGCTGGCCGGGCCGGAACAATTCGCTCAGGGCCGCGATGTAGTCGCGCTCGCGCTCGGTCTTGGCCCGATGCGCGTGCGCCGCCTGCAGCTGCGCCCAGCCGGTCGCCAGGGTCATCTCGTCGGGTCGGTCCCAAATTTGATGGAAGACGCTCATCGCGACCCCCCAGTGCGCCATTGCGCAGGACGGTTCCGCCTTCAAGATGTTCTCAAACTGCGGCCGCGCTTCGGCGTACCAAAAATCGTGCAGCAACGCGACGCCCCGGCTGAACGCGGGCCACACCGCCGGGGAGCAGGACACCGGGAACGACACGGTTCCCAACCGTTCGTTCGGATCGAGTGCCGGTCTCGCGGCGAACGCAAGACCACGCGCCTCGGCTCCCCATGGCGCAGCCAAGCCCAGCAGCAGCGATATGACAAGACCCATGCGCGCTTTCATGGACGCCTGACGGCCTGCCGTCGCAGTAACGCGTCGATCGAGGCCCGCGTCGGCGCCGACGGCTGCGCTCCCCGACGCATCACCGACAGTGCCGCGGCCGCATTCGCCAAGCGAACCGCCTCCAGAATCGCCCGCCCCTCCGCCAATGCCACCGCCAGCGCGCCGTTGAACACGTCGCCTGCGGCCGTCGTATCCACGGCTTTGACCTTGAATCCGGGCACCAGTCGCCGAACCTCGGCGCCCGCCACGTAGGCTCCGCGCTCCCCCAAGGTGATGACGACCGTTCCCACCCCGCGCGCCCGCAGTTGCGCCGCAGCCTTCGCGGCACCGGCCTCGTCCGCCACGTTGATGCCGGTCAAGAGTTCCGCTTCGGTCTCATTGGGCGTGATGATGGATACGCATTTCAACAAAGCGCTTGGCAGGGGGCGCGCCGGCGCGGGATTCAGGATCAGCGGGACGCCGGACCGGACCGCGATGTCTGCCGCCGCCCGCACCGTCGCCAGCGGGGTCTCCAACTGAGCGACGAGCACGGCGGCAGATCGGATCACGGCAGCAGCTTTGCGCACGTGGGACGGCGACAAAGCGGCATTGGCGCCGCTCGCCACCGCGATGCTGTTCTCGCCGCTTGTCGCGACGAAGATGAGCGCAACGCCGGAGGCGGCCGCCGGATCGCGGGAGACGCAACTCACATCGATGCCATCCTCGCGCAGGCCCGCAACGGCGGCATCGCCCAGGTCATCCCGACCGACGCGCGCGATGAACCACACCCGCCCGCCCGCCCGGGCTGCGCCGACCGCCTGGTTCGCCCCCTTGCCACCCCCGGCCGTGGAGAAATCCCCGCCCAACAGGGTCTCACCCGCGCGCGGGATCCGCGCCACGCGCACGATCATGTCAGTGTTCGAACTGCCGATGACAGCGATGCGGGGCTTAAGTTTTCGAGGCAATCAGCACCCCCAGGCCAACGACGTACAACACGAACATTGCGCCGAGCAGGCGCCCCGTGCCCGCGGGCGCACCCTTGAACTCCTTCCAGATGAACACGCCCCACAGGGCGCCGATCATGGTGGCCCCCTGACCGAGGCCATAGGACAGCGCAGGGCCCGCGGCGGTGCTCGCGATGATGCTGAAGCTCATCCCGACACTCCAGATGACGCCGCCCAGAATGCCGATGAGATGCAGCCGGGCATTACCCCTCTGGAAATAGTCACGGTAGGTGACCGGCGGGCCGCTGAAGGGCTTGGCCATGACGATGCCGTTCCACAGGAAATTCGACGCCAGCACGCCCGTGCTGAACAACACGAGGGCGGTGTAGGGACTCAACTTGCCGGCCTCGAGCGCGTGCGTCGCGAAGTCGAACGATCCCATCGATTGCGCGACGAAGCTGTAGAAAAAACCCATCAGCACGCCCGCGACCACCGACAGGACGATGCCGCGCAGCGGCGCTCTGATACCGGCGGCGCCCAACCGGCGGTAGGCCAGCGCATCGAGCACGATGGCCAGCATCACGCAGGCCACGCCGAGAGCCAGCATCGGCGCATTGCCGAGCGGCTTAGCTGCGTAGGTGGTGACCACGCCCAGTACCAGAGCAAGGCCGATGCCGACCGGGAACGCGACCGCCATGCCGGCGATGTCGATGGCCGCGACCAGGAGGATGTTCGCGAGATTGAAGATGATGCCGCCGGCAAAGGCCGACCCGAGCCATCGGGCTTGCGCCTGCCCCAGGTCGTCGACGAAGCCCCGGCCCACGGGGCCGCTGCTGCCCAGCGTGAACGCGAGCAGCAGGGACAACAGAAACACCCCAACTACATAGTCCCAGTAGAACAACTGGAAGCGCCATTGCTGGCTCGCGAGTTTCTGGGTGTTGGCCCAGGATCCCCAGCACAGCATGGTTACGATGCACAGGGCGACCGCCACGGGATAGGACTCCACGATGATCACGTCGTCATCCCGGCAGCGGCCCGCTCAAGGGTGGCATCGTCCGTCCCGGTCTGTTCACCCAGGAATCCGCCGCTCTGATGCGCCCAGAGCCGGGCATACGACCCGCCGCGCAGCAGCAGCTGCTCGTGCGTGCCCTCTTCGATCACCCGACCGCCGTCGAGCACGATGAGCCGGTCCATCATGACGATGGTCGAGAGCCGGTGCGCGATGGCGATGACCGTCTTGCTGCGCATCAGCAGCGTCAGCGTCTCCTGAATGGCGGCCTCGACCTCCGAGTCCAAGGCGCTGGTGGCCTCGTCCAGCAACAAGATCGGGGCGTCTTTGAGCATCACCCGGGCGATGGCGATGCGTTGGCGTTGACCGCCGGAGAGTTTGACGCCGCGCTCGCCGACGTGCGCATCGTAGCCTCGGCGCCCGTGCGCGTCGGTGAGCGACGCGATGAACTCCTCCGCCTTCGCGCGCCGTGCGGCGGTGTGCAAAGCGTCCTCCGTCGCATCGGGACGGCCATACAGGATGTTCTCGCGCACCGAGCGGTGCAGCAGCGACGTGTCCTGGGTCACCATGCCGATCTGGCGGCGCAGGCTCTCCTGCGTCGCCGCGGCGATGTCCTGGCCATCGATCAGAATATGTCCTGATTCGAGGTCGTAAAACCTTAGCAGGAGGTTGACGACGGTGGACTTTCCGGCACCCGAACGGCCCACCAGGCCGATGCGTTCGCCGGGCTTGATGGTGAGCGAGAGATCGTCGATCACCCGCTTCTCGCCGCCGTAATGAAAGCGCACGTGCTCGAAGCGGATCTCACCACGAGTGACGCAGAGCGGGCGCGCCTCCGCCCGATCGGTGACCCGGGTCTGCCGGGCGAACGTACGGATGCCGTCCTGGACCGTGCCGACGTTCTCGAACAAGGTGGCGAGTTCCCACATGATCCAATGGGCGATGCCATTGAGGCGCAGCGCCAGTGCAGTGGCCGCGGCCACGCCGCCCACCCCCAAGCGGCCGTCGGCCCACAGCCAGATCGAGATTCCCGCCGTGCCCGCAATCAACAGCATGCTCAGGCTGTGGTTGACGATCTCGAAGCCGCTGACGAGGCGGGTCTGGCCGCGCGCGGTGACCAGGAACTCCTCCATGGCGGCGCGCGCGAAGTCGGCTTCACGGCGGCCGTGCGAAAAAAGCTTGACGGTCGTGATGTTGGTATAGGCATCGGTGATGCGCCCCGTCATCGTCGACCGCGCATCGGCCTGCGCCGCGGCGATTTTCCCGAGACGGGGCACGTAGTAGAGGAGCGCAGCACCGTATCCCACCATCCACCCCAGAAACGGCAGAAGAAGCCACCAATCGAAGCCCGCCACCACGGCGGCCACCGTCACGAAATACACCACGACGAACACCAGAATGTCCGCCACCGTGGTCCAGGTGTCA
>Ga0116230_10004743_pt1 | contig 13327 bp, 6 predicted proteins | sample S1TSphfallax_3_FD_88678 | JGI IMG/M metagenome (GOLD analysis project Ga0116230, IMG submission 88678) | Host-associated microbial communities from peat moss isolated from Minnesota, USA - S1T2_Fd - Sphagnum fallax MG | ecosystem: Host-associated > Plants > Peat moss > Unclassified | place: USA...
AGATAAGGTCAAGGGATGAGATGGTAAACTTTGGCTGGCAGAGCAAAGTATGTAACCATGAAATCAAACTCAAACCTCTTTGGAAAAGTCATACTGATGATGACTCCCTTGTTGAAGCACACCCATTTTGAGCCCTAAAACCTTTGAAGAAATCCCCACCACCATCACCACATGTGAATAACAAAATGCACTTGTTTGATATTTTTGTTTGAGTTTCCACCCATCAACCCATCAGCAATTGGTTGTTTAGTGGTGAGTTATTATTACCCTGAGAAACACAGTGATGCAAATTTCCTATTTTAGGGGAGGAACACATTACAACACATGTTATTCAAAATGTTTTTGTTTCTATTGCTAGAACAATTGGGTTTCATATTTTGTGGTAATAGACACACGTCTTGACATCGTCCTCCCTCCAATGTTCACATCAACAAGTCAATATTGTGTTGAATAACACAAGTGGACTTCACACTTTGGCTTACTTATGTCATCATTATCAATCCAATTCAAGCAAATTTAATTTCACGAGTTGTTATTCAAGGAATGCTTACAACAATTATGGCCTAAGCAAAAAAAACAACTTATATTACAATTAACGCCCTAAGGACATGTTTCTCCTTTTTGCCATAGAGATATTCGAATGTTTACACCAATGAGCTAATTTTTTTTTTTGACTAATGTGCAAATAAAAAATGGTGTGGTCAACCAAGTGTTTTCGAAGGTCCCTTTTGTTGTTTTACATTCAATTTATAGGCAAAAGGTTCAATGACTTTATAGAAAATTCAAACGGCTTTCATCTTGAGGCAAAAAAATTGTTGTCAAAGAGGTTTTTTTTATGCTAGGTGTTTTTTCTCACCCATTTTTCTAAAAATATACCTCATGTGACAAGAGAGAGGTTGTTTGTTTGCCCCCATTTAGTAACTTCTCATAACTGAAAGGCTGCACACATCTTTCATTATAGGCCCCATTAATGTATTTGCATTTTTGAGTGTTGTCTTTTGGTTGGACATTGGTCTTTTTTTGTATTGTTCATTCTTTTCCTTTTTGTGGGAATTTTTTTTCAGAAACGAAGTTTGACAATGTTTCACCAAACAAATAAACTATTTTTTTTATAGATACACAAAGGAAATAATGAAACAACAAAGGAATGATAATGGAAATAATAAAATAATAATGCAATTCCTTTCAAACCTTTACATCAAATCACAAAGGAAAAATTTATGCAAGGTTTGTTTTTAAAATAGTAAAAGTGGTCAAGTTACAAATAATTTTTTTATTTAAATTAATATTAATTATTCAAAAAATGTTCAATATTCAATACCTCATGAATGATAGGTTGAAACATTACAAAATCAATGCACCCTTATTCAAGTCTCAATAGAATAATAGGAATTGAACTAGCCCAATTTTTGATTGCTTAAAAAACAATGATAACAAATGCTGAAATGATGTAGTAGAGTGTGGCTAATTATAAAATGTGATAGATTGGGAACCCATAATTTTCATATTCATAGTGACAAAAAAAACTTGTTTTTTTGGTCATAACATATTATAATATTATGTAAAGGTGTGAATATCTTTTATACATGATGATATCATTTTAAAGCCATTTCATGTTTGTTAGAAAAAAAATTAAATAAGAAAAACATTTTTTATAATTTTTTATGCATGTTTTTGAATATTTTATGATCATTAAATTAAAACCAACTTATTCCACATGTTTCCCTAAAACATTTTTAAGGACACCATATAAAAATATTTTATATTTGTAACATTAGTATTTTTTGACACTAAGAACATGAAAAGCTAAAAACTTGTTATAGTTTATACAATATGTGTTAGTGTGATTACACCCCCATATAAAGAGGCTTTCCAAAAGCACCAAGAATATGACACAAGGCATTGACTATTGGGAGATCTCAACATCATAAATAAAACAAAACAAATAAACCATTATAATTCATTACACGTTATAAATAAATTAGTCACTAGTAACACATAACATAATGAAACATTAATTTTTAGATTCATTTTGCAACATGAAAATAACTTTAAATTCAATCATTTTTGCTTAATTGGTTTGAAGATTACATGACACTAAACATGCAAAGTACCTTGTAAATATTTTTTGAAAAGTAGCAAAAATGGAAGGCCCCCCATAGTTTGGGAAGGATATAACATTGTCATGTGCAAACAAACAAACATTTATCTTATTTAATACTAATGTAACCCATGTTGCTAGTCAAGTGTGAATTAATAATTACCCAACTAATTTTTCCTTCCAAAAATGTTTTCTGTAATTTAATGAGTTTCCAATGACAAAACCACTCAAAATTCAATTTCATTTGCGCCTGAAACTTCCAATTCCAATTCACCTTCATTGAATGTTACTCATTGAAAACATTTGGACAATACCAAAAATGCACCCAAATTCCCTTAGAAATCTTAGTTTTTATTTAAATAATTTTTTGATGATTTGTTTTTGGACAATATTCAATAACTTCTTCATTGTAAGTTGAAACATTATGAAATCAACTTAATGAACCTTATTCATTGTGGGCTTTCCAACAATACCAAGAGCATGGCAAAAAACACCATTGGTCGGGAGCAATTGTTTTTTTCAATATTTTGAAGTAACATCATTGGCACTTTCCAACCTACATTCATTGAAATACGTGGCAAATATGGTGTGAATTTTTTTTCACAATTGGCTATAGCACATTCAATTATATGAATTACGGCAACAAAAAATTTTGCAAGTTGATTGTAGTGGTGACATGGATATTCACAATAAAAGAGAATGTGTGTGAACCAAATGGAAATTTGCTCTAACGTAAAGCTAGTAATAAGCAATGTGTGAAGGAAATTTGGCAACCCCAACTTAAATCAACCATAAATTAATGCAACTTATGCACAAGTGTGGTGGATTCGTGGCTATAGCCTATATAATCTTACAACCATATTCTTTTACTATGTATTGTTGTGATCAAATCATGAATTCCCTGCTTCAACATCTACATAAATTTGCCAATACAAATAACAAGTGTTCTTAAAATCAACCTTTTTTATTTTTATGGGTTATGCAGGAGCAGAGTACAAAGTACACAAATCATTTTAAATATTATTTTACATACATATTTTATATTTCTTCAAGGGGATTGAACCCCAATCCATTTATGGATTATCCCCAACTGGAATGGAAGGAGGATCTACACATACCAAGGCACTTTAGATTGTACATGCAAAATTAAAAAATTGTTGGTTTTAGTCTATGGTGATGATATTGGAAATCTATTACATATACCCAAGGCCACAACTTGCAAAATATATACATCATCCAAACTGATATCAAAATTCACATACAAATTGCAAAGAAATGTAATGTAGAAAATCATGAAGATGCAATAAATCTAGAATGGAATACCTATAAACAAATCAAACTTTACTTACTATTTTCTCCCAACCCAAAATGCCTTTAAACATGGTCATGTACATTGCAAATTTTGGTACAAAAAACCATAGATTCATGGTTCCAAAACCCATAGATCCGTGCCTCAAAAAACTAAAAAACATAACAAATACTAGTCCACCCATATCTTTGGTCATGAACTTCTAGTCTGCATAATGTATTTTATCTTTCCCCCATTGCCAAATTGTTATGTAGAAAGGGAAAGAATCCAAGTGGTAAATTTTTTGTGCAAACATTTTGACCACCAAGTCCAAATGGATAATCAACCAATTTCGAAGCTTCAACTTCAAAAAGTTCACATTAAAGAAGGTCCTTTCATCCTCCACATTGCCCAAGACCATGACAATGGCTAACTCAACAAACTTTAAATATTCCAATAGTTTGTCATCCACAATAACATTTGATGCCAATCATCCCCACAATTTAGTTGTAAGATTGGAATCAAATAAAAAATGTAAGGCACCATGGCTATTACTCTTCATTGTTAAACAAAAGAATGACATTTGATGGTCAAGAAGTGTTGGATCCAACAAACCAACAACAAAGGTGCCATTTGCACCTTTTGGCTTTGGGTGGTAGAATTTTTCTTTTCAAATTGCCAAGTGACTAGGGAAGGTGGTCTTTACATTAGGCACCTCCCAATAGTGGAGATGGATGATCCCCATTGCATTCATTAACTCATGGGCAGGGAAACACCTTTCAAGTTCTTTTATCAACCCATCAACTGCACATGTACACTATTGTTTTGCAGATTGTACTAAAAGTGCCTAATCATCCTTAATGACCATGGCCATATCATTAGGTGTGGAATTTGTCTTGTGTAACATATATAAACGGGTGTGGAAATTAAATGCGACATATTGGACCTCACTTTCTAGCTCCAACCACCAAACCATGTGCAAGGCATCACAAACATGTTCCACTAAATCATTGAAAATCCAAAATTATGGGTGGTCATACCTCTTCAACATGTTTACAAACCAAGAATAAAATTCACCAGTACATAATATGATAGAACTCATAAGATCACAAACTAAAGTATCCCTACCTTGGGCCATTTTGGATAGATTTTGTATTGCCTCCATCATGGGCAACACACAAGTTAATCCAAAATAATGTGTTAATCACATAACAATTCATAGTTTTTTTTGGCAATTGCATTCCCAAGACTATCATCAGCCAGTTTGACAACAAGAGTCTTGTACTCTTGTAAAACACATTTGGCAGGTGCAAGCATCAAAATCCATCAAGTCCTCACATTATGAAAGATTTTCCCACCTTTTGTTTCCAAAATTTCTGCCAACTTTGTGAATTCCATGTGCTTATTAGGGGAATGAAAAAAGTACACATACATGGACTGCAACAATTTTTCGAACTTTGCAACTAACGACAATTTTGAAAGTGTTTGTGTGACCAAATTACACATGCGTGCCATGTAATGGAGTCCAATGACAAATGGTGAATGTTTATTTATAAGTTGCATTGTCACCCTAATTTTCAAACCTTGAAAAATAGTCACACCATCTACCACAAATCAAGCCAACCTAGAAGCCAAATCCCCCTCAAATAATCCCCCATAAATAGTTATAAAATCCACTAACATTGTAGTTAGGTTATTAGACCCACCTCCCTCAATTACCCTTTGCAAATTCAAGAGGATGGGTACCCTATGGAAATTCTCAAACAAATAGTAGTGGATAAATATCTATCCTTGGTTGTCAATAATTGTGACCTCATCACAACTAAGGGCTATAAATCTTGCCTTTTGAATTACATGTTTAGTTGCATTCAGTACTATGTTGTGCATAGTGTCCACCATTCCCAACCCACAAACCAAAAACCCTAAAACTAATTTAGTCCATAAAACTAGGATTAAAAGTTAACATATTCAAAAATTTCTTTTATCATTAAAAGCATAAGGTTTAACAACATAAGAGCAGACTCTAAAAGGAAAATAGGATACAAATTTTCCATTCCCCATCGATTGGAATCAGTCTAGTGCATTTTGGCCAACTACTCAACCTTAAGAAAATGAAAGAACCCTTGCATACATTTATAATTTATCTAAGGCCTTCCTTGTTGCAAAAGTTGGAAAATAGTAACAAATTGGAGGCAATTCTTCTTTTTTTGAGCCTTTTTTGCATTCGCCACCTGGTCAAGAATAGAATTTGGCCCTATAGTGCAATAGACACGGTAATTCTTTGAATGTTGGGTGTCAAAACTAGTGTAGTACTCACCAACAATTTGTCTAGGTTTAACACACTTGCATTTTCTTCTCCCATTGTGCTTATGGAGCCCATCCAACTTTAGCACTAATAATTTTTCCCTATGTTCAACATCAGTGCAAATCTTCCACCGCACATGGTGTAACTTATTGTCTTCCCTTATAATAGACCCAACCCATGGGAATTTGGCAGTCCAGGTGTTCCAAAAGTTTTTAATGACTTGCCATTCAACCTTCCGTTTTTATTTTGCATGTGTAGTAAGGACAATGTTGGGTTCAACATTGTCAATGCAAGCTTCAACAATAGGATTAAACGTTCTTGGATTACTTGAATTTGAACTTGGGATCAAGTTGGAAGGAATGGAAGTTTCACTATCTAGTTGTAAGTTTCTAGATTTTGATTCCACTATTGAAGATGAACTTAAGGTATTAATTCTGCCAGTTCTAGAAAAGAAGAAACAAAACTTGAATTTTGCAAGGTTTTTGAAAGGTGCCATGGTTATTGATAAGACTTGCAACCAAACAAGACATGGAAGACATCAAATTTGCAATGTTTTTTTCCAAGGAATTAAATTGAGGAAACTAGCATGGCAATTGATAGATTATTTGCAACTAAGTAGTTTGTGTTTGCTATTAGGGACCAACTACACACTAATAACATATCTAATACTTCCAAAAACATAACTGTTGAAACAAGAAAGATTAAGAAATCAAATAAGAAAGCATACTGTGATTTAAAGTTATAAAATTCACCTTGATTTGTAAGATTTCTTTTGTAGTACCTACAACCCTCTTTATATGTTTGTTTTGAAAATTTATGATCTCCAAGTCCAAGCTTGACCTATTCCAAGGTTTGTAAACAAACTTTGAATCAATGAGCTTGTTGTTGTCATTGATTCAAAAGCACTATAAAACTTGTAGACACATGTTACAATTTCCAACCAACTTTAAATTTGCAACCAACCAATGTGAATCCAACTTTAGATCCTTGCTACCATCCCCAAATCCTCAACAATGCTCAATTTGTTTTAAATATCTAGATTAGTTCCAAGAAATTTGTTTGAACTTTTGGCAACATGTCATCACATGGACTTGTTTACCATTCTTGTATGGAATGCTCATCAAAATTCCACAAGAATGTAAAGTTAAAACATTTTGCCAAAATGACACTCAATGTTCAATATCCATAAGGTATGAGTTGTGATTAGACATAAAATCACTATAATAGTGTGAACACAACATATTTTAGGGTTTTTAAAAAATTTGATTGTTGTTAATAGTTGTCAACTTTCTGCATGCTTACGGCATAAATTATTCCATTGTTGCTATAAGGAATGCATCGATAGGCAACCTTGTTTATTTATGTGTTATGGAAAACAAGAACTACACCGAACAATGGATGATGGAAGGAACGACTACATTGAAGAAAGGTTTGCGTAATTGATGATAGCAGGTAAGATAAGAGGCAGAATGAAAAAAAGAGGCAACAATTCTTTTTGGTATGAAATTTTCTTTTAGTTTATACTACTTAGCTAATCATTGATGAACTCCATTGCACAAATGACTTAGTAGAGTAGTTGTGTAGATCAAAATAAGGATAGATATGAGGGGTTGATGTTGAAGGATGATGAAGAAAGAAGGGGTCCAAGCTGTAAAACTAAAGGCCATATAGAAGTCAAGATGCATTCGGGAAAGGGGAATTTTTGTTGTAGTACCTTGAATCCATGTTGTAGATAATTGTTAGAGTGAGTGCCATAAACCTCAAAGGGGTGTCCTTAAGTTGGGTAGAATGAAATGAACAAGGTCAAGAGTGGGGGAAACTTGAAAAGACAAAATTATAGTACATTATTGCATAAGAATATGTCCTCTTAAATGATTTTAAGTGAACCTGATACCTATTGTTCAAAGTCATGTTTTTTAGAAACATTTGGATCCAAAGGTCTACAAGTGTTAGGTTTTCAAATAAGAGATTTGATGTTACATTGCATTGTTGCATTTAGTGGGAAAATGGTTAGCAATTCATATGGACTAAATGAACCTTGAAAGTTCTAACTTCAAAAGCCATACCTCAATAGATTTTGTATTCTTTGTAGTGTGAATTAAAGTATGGTAGCTAGTAGTCCATGGCCACTAAGGAGATGTATGATGAAAATTTAAACAACTGTAACATATTTGCCAATTTGTAGGTATAAGAGTTGGTTCTATTAGAATAAATGGACATTAGCAGAATCCCTCCTTGATAGTAATATCAAAAATGAAGTAATGTTATTGGTTATAGGGTGCCAAAAATTCTAATTATGTTTAGATATTTTATATGTAATTAGGTTTGTTCTTTTAGTCTTTCCCCTTTTTTTTGTGTTTACAAAGTAACCATAATGTGTACCTATAGTTTGACCATTATCCCTTCACATCATGCACTTAGGTTTAAAAAAAAGGTGTACTACACATACTAAGGTCAATATAAAATGTTCAAAAGTAGTTCATAATGAGAAAGGGTATTTGTTGATTGAATGCAACAAATGACTTGCTATCACAAAGTAAACAAAGTGCCATTAGTTGAATTGATAAATGAAGGTAAGGTTTGAAAATTAGGAGTAGAGAATTCCAAACCTACATTTATAGTGATGATGAGCACCACAACTAACACAACAGTCAGAAGACATGCTGCTATTCTCAGTGCAATGTCATTTGTTGAAGCAACCACCAATACCATGCCCCAGAAAGTTAATCCAAGATATGCAATGGACCAAGAATCTTTTTGCACTTTTCCTTATCAATTAATGGATAACAAAAATGAAATCTTGTAGGGTCTCATTGAAAATAGTCCTCATGGTGGTAAGGGTTGCATCTTCCAATTATGTATTTACATTTGTTTAAATTTTAGGAAATGCATATTGAAGGGTTTTTTTGTAGAGGCTTTATAGTAATGCAACTAAAATAATGAAAATAAAATAATTGTTTTTCCTTTCCTTAAGCCCTCATCACTCTTACTGAAACCCCATTTTCTCTGGAATTAAGGACTAAATGTATTTTTACAATGTTAAGGCAAGCAAAATCTTATGAATTAGGGACATGGAAGAGATGTACCACATTATCACTCTTGTTGGAAGATTCCAATTGACAACATAATTCAACACAATCAAAAGATCCAATTATAAAAGAGTTAGCAAAAGCTTCAAACTTGGTGCCTTGTAACAAAGAGACAAAACGAAATTTAGAGCTTACAATTTTCATTGAGGACATAGTGAATAATTGAAAAACAAATGAAGTCACAAAATGAAAAAAAATGAAAATGTCACCCACCTAAAACCATCACAAGATTGATAAAAGTACAATAATAACTATAATCAAATTTTGTTATTTTATGTGTCATGAGATCTACTTACCTACTATGTACTTTCCTTGACTGGTATATAAAAACCCCTCATGTATAGAGACAGAGAAATACACACCATTTTGTATTATATTTTTTGGTATTGATATAAATAGGAACATAGGCTAGCCTTGACATTGCTTTTACTACACGTAGATATGATTGCTACCAAAATTGCATTTGTTCTATGTTTCAAAATCATGATAAAAACAACCCAAGATATTGGAAAACCTTTTCCTTTGCAAAAACCCATATCAAGTTGTGGAAATGATTGACATAATCACTATGTCAAATCTATTGGAAAAAAAAGGGGAAAGAAAAATTGCAACACATTAGATTCATATTTGAATTGATTCACATTACCTTATTATCAATTTATTGAAACAAGCAGTGACCAAATTTCACCCTCAAACTATTTGAACTTGCCCACCCAAAAAAAATTTCAATTTTTGAGAACTTTTGGAAGATAGAAAAGAGGAGGATCATCCACTTTTAGACAAAAAATAAAGCTAAAAGAAAGCGTGACATTTGATGATGGTTTGACCAAGAGAGAATTGGTAGCATACATGGAACTTGCATGAATGTATAATCAATCCAAGTTAAGTAACTGACAACCTCTACTAATCTACTTTATGTGTATCATTAGCTTCTCACCTAAAGTTTCGATCTCACTAAGGTTATTTGACTGTGGAATGCGACAAGAATTTCATAAATTTCTAAACATCATGTGTGTAATGTAGTTCCTTTCTTTAATAAAATTGTTCTTCTTTGCTAAATTTGCATACTTTGGATTGAGTCTTGGACAAAAGAGAAAGCTTTTCCTAGTGTACAAATCCTTCCCAACCAAATACAACATTGCTCACAATGTTATGTTGACAACTTTTGTCATCAACCATTTACTACAAATCACCATTGTAGTATAAGAGAATGAAAACATTCCACCCATTCCCCATCCCCACAACCTTTTATTTTATTCATGCACCCCTTGAAATAAAAAACCATCCCCATCCTATTAGTGGGTCCTTTGCAGATACCAACAAATGTGGTAAAAAAAGTTGTGTGCAAAGACATGAAAGATTTAATATGCATATATGTTTCAACTTCAAACATAATGAATTGTATATATGGCTTATAGATAGATATTAGGTCATTTTTCAAAAGTTAAAAAAACAGATCAATAAATTGTACTGCCAAAGAAAGGAGAGAAAGTGACTAGCCAAAACACCAAAGAAATCTAATTCCTTTACTCTAAACAAGTACATAAACTAGCTTTCCTACTTGACAAAGGCCCAAAAGAAAACATACAGCTTAAAATTACATTGAAACAACACAAACACAATAATGAAAATTCCTCTTGTCAGATAAATTCAAGGCACAACTAAAAATCAGAACTGAACATTGCTTGATCCATCCTAGAGACCAAGAAGGTGGCAAGTATTTGATACAAAACAAATCACAAATAAAATTTCAGACAAAAGATTTGAAGTCTTTCACTAAATGCATAATAAGCCAAGTCAAGAAGACAAAGAAAACCTTGAACTTGCATCTTTCTTCCTTCCTTACATGAGATTTATGAAAAAAATTCTACTTTTGTAATGTTGCACTATTATCATTGTTAAAACTGTCACTAGTTGTTGCCAAAGTACTAACATTCAAACATTGCTAGACACATTAACAAAAACCAAATAGCGGCATAAAAGAAACACATATACATGAAGAGGGGAACATAGTTTGAACAATATTAAGTTTGCTCCTCCCCAACTTGCACACACAAAAGCACCACACACAAATTAGAGAAGATTACTACTACTTTTTTTTGGTCTCATTTTTTAACCCGAAAGAAACTCTGTTACATAAGAAAAAATTTCGTTAGGGAACATCAATCAATCATTGCATGGCCAACACAAACATAATTGGTCAATTTTCCATCAATTTTACAATCAGATTTGGTAGAACACATATAAGGAAACAACGAGCAAAAAACAAAGAGGACTTATTTACAAAGATGAAATCCACAACCTAAGTAAAAAGAACTGAAGAAAAACATTCCTCAAAATGGTCTCCTTTAAATCACAAAACTGAAACCAAAACACAATCCAATAATACCCGCACTTTTGTCATGTTGCTTCAATGTCCACTTCAAAGTTAGTCATCAATAACTTACAACATGTACAACTAGCAATGTTAGAACTTAAGAATCAAGGTCTATATTGAAATTTTTTAAATAATCAAAACAATTAACTACTAAAAAAATTGTCCTTCAACATTCAATGATGTGTGGAATTAGATCCTTCCCAATAGGTTGCTACCACCATTTTGAAAGTTGTTGCAAGGTATGGCAACATGATGTTGGTTGCAAGTGAGCATCTTGCAATGGACCCTACAAATCTAGCGTAAAGTTTGTGACATCAACCCCTTACAAACTAAAAAACTCGCGAACAAGTAACAGTTGTTGGAAAGCCATGGTGAAAGATGGCTTCTACAACAAGGAAACAAAGCAATTCCCTAATGATGGGGGGAGATTGTATGCTTTGATGGAGATTCCCCCATTGCAAGTGGTGACAATGGACATGATATGTTGGGTGCAAAAGTTGCTAACCCTAAAACAAGCCACTACATTTTTGGCGAAATTTTACTTTTACTTTTTCTTTTATGCAATTCATTCATTGTTGTTGGATTTCACAATTTGGCGAAATTTCACAAAAAAAGAAACGTTGTTTGGGAGATCTCAATGTGACAAACAAATAAAAAAACAAATCTCATAGATAGATATACATCATTTCCTCTTTGTGTAAAGTGGGGTTCTAAATGGTTTATGATTATTACTCACATACGACTTATTTGAGAAAAAAATTCAATGACAAGATGCTACAAGGATACACATTTCATCAACTTTTTTTTTTCCGCTAAATTTAACAAGGTGAGTTGATGGTTTTTCAAAGTGGCTAAAAAATGCGTTTTCTTGGTTTTCTAATCACCAAATATCTATAGCTCTATTTGAAATATTACTAGATTTCTCTATTGAGTTCTGCATGTAACTAAAAAAATGTGAAAGAATCTCAAACATTTTTATTTTCATAGCCTTTTTATAGCCAAATTTGGCTAAATTGTATTATGGATGACTACCAGTTCATCTACATCACAAATATGAAAAAAAAAAAAACCTTCATGCCGATCCTGAATCTTAAACCCTTGGTTTCACACTCATGAAGCATTCGGAGAAAACTTGTAGTGAATGTGGAGGGCACTTTATATCCATGAATTTCCCTTTTAGAAATTGGGAGGGATATTAAGCCTACTCCTCAAGGGTGGGAGGGAAATTATGCCTACTTATTAGGTGTAAGAAACCCTCCCACTATTGAGGAGTAGGCGCAATATCCCTCCCACTCCAACACCTCGGAATCTATGTAGGCTTGGTTCATGATAAATTATGCCTCATGATCTATGTAAGCTTGATTCATGATAAATTACGCCTCATGATCTACATAGGTTTGGTTCATGATAAATTATGCCTCATGATCTATGTAAGCTTGATTCATGATAAATTACCCCTCATGATCTATCTAGGTTTGGTTCATGATAAATTTCGCCTCATGATTTACATAGGTTTGGTTCATGATAAATTACGCCTCATGATCTATCTAAGCTTGATTCATGATAAATTAGGCCTCATGATCTACATAGGTTTGGTTCATGATAAATTACGCCTCATGATCTACATAGGTTTGGTTCATGATAAATTACACCTCATGATCTACATAGGTTTGGTTCATGATAAATTACGCCTCATGATCTATCTAAGCTTGATTCATGATAAATTAGGCCTCATGATCTACATAGGTTTGGTTCATGATAAATTACACCTCATGATCTACATAGGTTTGGTTCATGATAAATTATGCCTCATGATCTATGTAAGCTTGATTCATGATAAACTACGCCTCATGATCTACATGGGTTTGGTTCATAATAAATTATGCCTCATGATCTATCTAAGCTTGATTCATGATAAATTACGCCTCATGATCTACATGGGTTTGGTTCATGTTAAATTATGCCTCATGATCTATGTAAGCTTGATTCATGATAAATTACGCCTCATGATCTACATAGGTTTGGTTCATGATAAATTTTGCCTTATATATATGGGTCCGTGCAGCATTTCCACGATATCGTTATGACCAATTAATGAGACTTGGCTGGAAAGTCTTTTTGCCTTTATCATTAGCTCGGGTAGTCTCTGTATCTGGTGTTCTAGTAG
>Ga0116230_10004744_pt1 | contig 13324 bp, 10 predicted proteins | sample S1TSphfallax_3_FD_88678 | JGI IMG/M metagenome (GOLD analysis project Ga0116230, IMG submission 88678) | Host-associated microbial communities from peat moss isolated from Minnesota, USA - S1T2_Fd - Sphagnum fallax MG | ecosystem: Host-associated > Plants > Peat moss > Unclassified | place...
CATCAATTGGCTTACGTCACGCAACGAGCAGCTATGCCGCCTTGCGATCCGCGCTCTCCGCAACGCCAAGCGCCGCCGTGAGGACGTCGTTGACGTCGTCTGCAAGGTGGAACGTCATCTGCGCTCGAACCGAATCGGGCAAATCTTCGAGATCCGGGCCATTCCGCTGGGGAAGCACCACCTCGGTCATGCCCATGCGGTGCGCAGCGAGCACCTTCTGCTTCACCCCGCCGATAGCGAGCACCTTGCCTCGAAGCGTCACCTCGCCGGTCATCGCAACACAGCTTCGGACTGGCCTGCCGCTCAGCAGACTGACGAGCGCCGTGACCATCGTGACACCAGCGGAGGGTCCGTCCTTTGGAACGGCACCCGCCGGTACGTGGAGGTGGAACCTGCGACCCGTCAGCTGGGCGGCGTCGACTCCCAGCTGATCTGCGTGACTTCGCACAAAGGACAGCGCGATCTCTGCCGACTCCTTCATCACGTCCCCCAGTTGCCCGGTGACCGTCAGCCCTTCAGGTCCTTCCATCGAGGTTGCTTCGACAAACAGCACGTCGCCGCCGGCGCCGGTGACCGCCAGTCCGGTCGCGACTCCGGGCACGCTCGTGCGATCCGGTGCCTCGGCGAAAAAGTGCGGTCGCCCGAGCCAACGAGCGACGTCGTTCGCCGTGATGGTGACTGCCGATTCGCTCCCGATGGGTGAGCGCTCTTGATCTGTCGCGCCGTCCGATGCGACCGTCGTCTGTGCGGCGCCGTCTGTTGCCACCTTTGTCGGTTCGGCTCCGTCCGATGCGACCTTCGTCGCAACTTTGCGCAGCAGACGCCCAAGCTCCCGTTCGAGCGAACGCACCCCAGCTTCGCGGGTGTAGTCCGTCACGATGACGCGCAATGCATCGTCGTCAATGATCGCTTCGCCGGGTCGAAGGGCAGAGCGCTCGAGCTGGCGAGCAACGAGATGATTGCGCGCAATGGCAACCTTCTCGTCCTCGGTGTAGCCGTCGAGGCGAATCACTTCCATCCGGTCGAGCAACGGTCCCGGAATCGTGTCGAGCACATTGGCTGTGGCGATGAACACGACGTCAGACAGATCCAGCTCCACCTCGAGGTAGTGATCTTTGAAGGTGTGATTTTGGGCAGGGTCGAGCACTTCGAGTAGAGCTGACGCTGGATCCCCGCGAAAATCCGAACCGAGCTTGTCGACCTCATCGAGCAGGATGACCGGGTTCATGGAGCCTGCATCGCGCAGTGCGCGCACGAACCGACCCGGCTGGGCACCCACGTAGGTGCGTCGGTGGCCCCGGATTTCCGCTTCGTCGCGGACGCCGCCGAGAGACACCCGGACAAACGTCCTCCCCAGCGCCTTGGCGACAGACTCCCCCAGCGAGGTCTTCCCCACTCCCGGGGGGCCCACGAGGGCCAGGATCGCTCCAGCTCCACGAGCACCTACCAGCGACAGGCCGCGCTCGGCGGTCAGCTTGCGCACGGCCAAATGTTCGACGATGCGCTCCTTCACGTCTTCCAGACCGTCGTGGTCAGCATCGAGCACCTGTGCAGCCGCGGCAACGTCGAGATTGTCGGGAGTATGTGTGCCCCACGGCAGCTCGAGCACGGTGTCGAGCCAGGTGCGGATCCAACCACTCTCGGGGTTCTGCTCGCTCGTGCGTTCGAGCTTTGCAATTTCGCGATCAACCGCCACGGCCACCTTCTCGGGTAGTTGCGCGGTGCCCGCTCGGTTGCGGTAATCCTCCGGCGAGCCTCCTTCGGGATCCCCGTCGAGCTCGCCAAGCTCTTTACGAATCGATTCGAGCTGACGTCGGAGCAGGAACTCGCGCTGGGTCTTCTCCATCCCTTCCTCGACGTCGTTCTTGATCCGCTCGCGAAGTGTCAGATCGGCCAACGTTTCTCGCGCCCAGCCGAGCACGAGACGCAGCCGCTCTTCGATGTCGACCGTCTCGAGCACCTGGACTTTCTGGGCGAGACTGAGGTCCGGCGAGTATCCGGAGATGTCGGCGACGAGCGATGGCTCCGTCACCTCCCGCAGCTGCTCGGCGAAGCGGGCCGCACCCCTGCTCAGCAAGATGTTTTCGAGTACGGCGCGGTACTCACGCGCAAGGTCCTCCACGGTACTGGTGACAGGACCCTGGTGGATGGGCTCGACCTGAACCCACAGTGCAGCGCCCGTCCCCGGGACCGCGGTGCCGATTGCGGAGCGCTCGACACCTCGGATCGCCATGGCGGACGAGCCGCCCGGCAACTCGCCGGTTTCAAGGATCTCCGAAATCACACCGACGCTGGCGTAGCGGCCATCGATGAACGGCACGAGAACCAGGCGGCCGCCGACAGATCCCGCCGCCTCAGCGGCAGCCCGAGCCTCATCGGTCTCGAGCGCCATGGTGAAGACCATGCCGGGCAGGACAACTCCCGAGGTCAATGGCAAGAGGGGAAGGGTCTGGGAAAAGTCGGCCATGGGGTCCTCCTTGAGTTCAGCTGTCGGACCGTGCTCCATCGTGGTCCTGGCCAGCCGCTGGACCGTGGTCCAGGTTGGTGTTCTTGGACAGAACAACGCTGCGGGAACGCTCAGCATTCCACATGGATCTATCGTCAACAGAAAACTTGTACTACTTATGCTCAAGTTATCTGATGCGTGATACTTACGAGCTCCTCGACCGGCTATCGAGATTCGAAACGGTACAGTTGCGTATCGTTACGTGACTCGCTAGAGTAAGAGTACGAAACTGTTTCGTACTGATACCTGGCGACGAAGCGATGGTTGGCAACGCCCTCTCAGATGGAGCTCCGAGGTTCTATGACGATTCACGTGCCGTTGAACATCCCCGACGTTGGAGAGATTGGATGCCACAGCGGTGGCCGGCCACGCGACGATGCCCGCGAGCAAGCGATCCTTGATGCAGCGATCGAGCTCCTCTGCGAAGTGGGCTACGACGGTTTCACCGTCGACGGCCTTGCCGCTCGTGCACGTGCGAGCAAGGCGACGATCTACCGTCGATGGCCGGGCAAGGCGGGGGTCGTGGTTGCCGCCATTCGCCGGCACAAGAGTGCAGTTCATGTGCTTCCCGATACCGGTTCGATCCGAGACGACCTGATCGAACTACTCCGGGACCAGGTCTGCTCGCCGAAGAGCTTTGATGTCGCCATCTTGCTTGGCGTGCTGCGCGCCATGCGGGAGGACGACGAGCTCGCGACATTGATGCGTGAACACGTCATCGACGTCCACGTGGAATCAACGCAAAATCTCGTCCGACGCTCGATTGACCGGCACGAGCTGAGCGACCAGATCGACGTCGAGACCACCGTCGAGATCATGTGGTCGGTGATGTTCGCCCAGCTCATCTTCTTCGTCCGCACACCAGACATGGATCTTCTTACCGATCTTGTCGATCGTGTCGTCATGCCTCTACTGCATCGCTGAGTTTGCCGCCCGCTGAGTTCCCTTCCCGCTGAATTTGCCGCCCGCTGAGTTCCCTGCCAACCGCGTCTTCCATCACCCGAATTTTCCACTCAGTCATCAGTCCCACCGAGCATCGGAGACAACCATGTCCGTCACGCAAGAGACCGGGAGCAACGAGCTCCATGGCGAGCTCGATCCGAGGCGATGGAAAGCGCTCGCCGTCATCGCTATCGCGCAGCTGATGGTGGTGCTGGACGCGACCATCGTCAACATCGCCCTGCCATCTGCGCAAAAAGCGCTGCACATCTCGCTGTTGAATCGGCAGTGGGTCATCACGGCCTACACGCTGGCCTTCGGGAGCCTCCTGCTGCTCGGAGGCCGAATCGCAGACTTCCGCGGACGTAAGCGGATGTTCATCGTCGGGCTTCTCGGATTCGGTGCCGCATCGGCACTCGGTGGAGTCGCTCAAGACGCCGCATGGCTGTTCGGCGCACGAGCCCTTCAGGGTGCATTCGGCGCCATCATGGCCCCGGCTGCACTCTCGCTCATTTCGGTCACCTTCACTGAAGCAAAGGAGCGTGCAACCGCATTCGGCGTCTACGGTGCCATCGCCGGAGGTGGTGCAGCCCTTGGACTCGTCCTTGGGGGAATTCTGACCTCGTACGCTTCATGGCGCTGGTGCCTGCTCGTCAACGTGCCCGTGGCGATCATCGCAGCGGTTGGCGGGTTGAGGCTGGTGACCGAGTCCAAGGCCGAAGGCGACATGCACTATGACCTTCCCGGCACCGCCGCCGTCACGCTCGGACTCGTGGCGCTTGTCTACGGTTTCACGCTCGCCGACCAGGACAGCTGGTCGTCGTGGAAGACACTCTCCTTCCTCGGCGCCGCTGTCATCCTGCTCGTCGGGTTCGTCGTGATTGAGCTTCGTACGAAGCACCCGCTCCTCCCGATGCGCGTCATACTCGAGCGAAACCGTGGTGGATCATTCCTCGGCTCATTCCTTGCCGGTATCGGACTTTTCGGGATGTTCCTTTTCCTGACCTACTACATGCAAGGAACGCTCCACTACTCTCCGATCAAGAGCGGCGTCGCCTTCCTGCCATTCTCGGGTGGCATTGTCGTGGCGGCCGGACTTGCCAGCAAGTTCCTGCCTCGGGTGGGTCCGCGACCACTCATGACTGGAGGGTTCCTCGCAGGTGCGATCGGCATCGTCTGGATGTCAACCATCGGTGTCCACACGAGCTACGTCGTTCACGTCCTGCCTGCAGAAGTCATCATGAGCCTCGGTATGGGCTTCGCCTTCGTGTCGCTGTCGAGCACAGCGCTTATCGGTGTCGGCGAACACGATGCTGGTGTCGCAAGTGCCCTTGTCAACACCACACAGCAGGTCGGAGGGTCACTCGGCACTGCCCTGTTGAACACCATTGCCACCTCCGCGACTGCGACATTCCTTGTGGCGAACGGCCACTCCGCAACGGCGGTCGCCCAGTCGCTCGTACACGGGTATCACGTCGCCTTCTTGTACTCCGCCGGCTTCCTCGTGTTCGCCACCGTGGCTTCGTGGGTGCTTGTCAAGGCATCCAAAGATGAGGTCGCAGCGATCGAAGGTGCTGTCGCCGTGGCGTAACACGTCGGTTGACAGAAGTGCTCCACTCCGCGGCAAGATCAGCCGTAGGAAATGGCGTGATCCGCAGCTCGCGAACCCGGACCGGTCGAGCACTGCGAATCCGGTCCGTGGTGAGCGCGTCGACATCACGCCTCTATGCGCAAGCCATCGCAGGCTGTGTGGGCGGCACGGGAGAGCTGCTGTCTCTCGCCGTGTCGCCCATTTCGCCTCACGGTGCATGGGTACTGACAGGCGTATCGATCGCTGGTATCTTGCTCTGTGCCTGCGAAATGGTTTTGGCACAGCGGCTGTCACAGCAAGGCTCCACCGCCATCTTCCACGTTGTCAACCTCGTCGGCGTAGCTGCTGTGGCGATTGCTATCGCCGTTGCTCCCGGATTTGCCGATGCGCTGTTCGTGGCCGCGCCGCTTGGCATCGCAGCGATGTTCAGCTCCGGTCGCACGGTCGCGGCTTATTTTGCCGCGATCATTGCGAGCTGTCTCACCGCAGAGCTGATCGCCCCTACGCATCGCGCAGGCGGGAACCTCGTCGCCGTGATCTTCTATGCGGCGTCGATCGGCGGAGTCTTGTTCTGGAGCCGAAGACAACTCGAGCGACTTGCGCACACCGACCCGCTCTGCGGGATTGCCAATCGTGCCGGGTTAGACAGCCGACTGCATCTCGAAGCAAGCCGGTCGCGCCGCTCCGGCGAGCCCCTCGCAGTGGCTCTGCTCGATATTGACGGGTTCAAGAAGATCAACGACACCCTCGGTCACGCCGCTGGCGACGAGGTCCTTCGTCGCAGCACCGCTGCATGGGCGAGTTGTCTGCGCCAGGACGATCTCCTTGCCCGTCTCGGCGGCGACGAGTTCGTCGTCTTGGCCGTGGGAGCTGATGAACGTCGATTGGCTTCGATCGTCGAGCGCATGCTCGGTGCCGGTGATGTCGGAGCATCAGTCGGCATCGCGCGCCTTGGTGTGGGCGAGTCGATACAGGACATGCTTGCTCGGGCCGACGTTGCGATGTTTGCGAACAAGAGCGCACGGCGACTCCTGCCAAGCTGAGGCTGAGGCTGAGGCTGAGGCTGAGGCTGACCTACACCAGTTCCATCATCGGCGAGGCGGCAAAGCCCCTCGGCTCATCCGGCCTTACGAGCAGCCGCTTGTCGCCCCGCAGCTCGGGCAGGCGTAGCACGAACCCGCTCGCTGCATGACGTTTCCACAGGCGTAGCAGTACGGAGCGTCCCGGTTCTGGACCTCGGGCGACGGCGAAACCGCACGAGAGCGGGCGACGCTGTCTCCACCGTCGCCGAAGCGCTCGTGCTCGCTACGCGCTGCGCTGCCGAGCTCGACCTCTTCGAGGCCGGGCAGGGTCTGCTGGGTACGCTCGCCCGTCGACAGCACGCCGAGCTCGATGCGCTCGTCCACCGAGAGGTAGTCGAGCGCAAGCCGCCGGAAGATGTAATCGACGAGGCTCGAAGCCAGCCGCAGCTCGGCGTCGTCGGTGATCCCTGCTGGCTCGAAGCGCATGTTCGTGTACTTTCGGACAAACGTCGACAGCGGCACGCCATGCTGCAGCCCCAGACTGACGGAGATGGCAAACGCGTCCATCACGCCCGAGAGTGTCGAACCCTGCTTCGACACTCGCATGAAGACTTCACCGGGCCGTCCGTCTTCGAACTCACCGACCGTGACGTAGCCTTCGCAATCAGCAACCCTGAAGGCGAAAGTGTTCGACCGGCGACGGCGTGGCAATCGTGTGCGGCTCGTCACGGGGGGAACGACGACGTGGTCCGCCAGCGTCATCTCGAGCTCAGCGATGCGGGCGTGTAGCTCCTCGACGTGCGTCGAGGTAGCCGAACCGCTCACCATCGACTCTTCCTCGCCGTCCTTTTTCGTCGTCGACAGCGGCTGGCCGACCTTGCAGTTGTCTCGATAGATGGCAACGGCCTTGAGGCCCATGCGCCAGGCATCGATGTGGAGCTGCTCGATCTCTTCGACCGTTGCGTCCTCCGGCATGTTCACCGTCTTGGAGATCGCACCCGAGATGAACGGCTGGGCAGCCGCCATCATCTTCACGTGGCCGGAGTAGTGGATGACGTTGTCACCCATCGAGCAGGCAAACACCGGCAAGTGCTCAGCCCTCAGCGCAGGCGCTCCGAGAATCGACTTGTGCTCGTCGATGTGAGCGACGATCGCATCGATCTCCTCGGGGGTGTAGCCGAGACGACGCAGTGCACGTGGCACGGTCTGGTTGACGATGGACATCGTGCCACCGCCGACGAGCTTCTTCGTCTTGACCAGTGCTAGGTCCGGCTCGATACCCGTCGTGTCGCAGTCCATGAGGAAGGAGATCGTGCCTGTGGGCGCGAGCACGGTGGCCTGAGCGTTGCGCACGCCGTGAACCTCCGCCAGCTCGACCGCCGACTGCCAAGAGTCTCGCGCTGCGCTCAGGAGGTCGACCGGCACGAGGCGTGCGTCGATCGACGAGACCTCGTCTCGATGCATCCGCAACACGTGCTGCATCGGCTCGGCGTTGTCGGCATATCCAGCGTGCGCACCCATGCGCGCTGCAATCCGAGCAGAGGTCGCATAGGCGTGGCCGGTCATCAGTGCGGTGAGCGCCGAGGTGACCGCCCGGGCCTCGTCGGAGTCGTAAGGAAGACCCAGCGCCATCAACATTGCGCCGAGATTTGCATAGCCGAGTCCGAGCTGACGGAAGCGTCGTGTCGTCTCGCCGATCTTCTCCGTCGGATAGTCGGCATTGCCGACGAGGATCTCCTGAGCGGTGAAGACGATTTCGACCGCTGCCTTGTACCCCTCGATGTCGAAGGTGCCGTCCTCGGCGAGGAACTGAAGCAGGTTCAAGCTGGCGAGGTTGCAAGCCGAGTTGTCGAGGTGGACGTACTCCGAGCACGGGTTGCTGGCCGTGATCCGACCGGTGTTTGGCGAGGTGTGCCACTTGTTGATGGTCGTGTCGTACTGCAGGCCGGGGTCGGCGCACTCCCAGGCAGCTTCTGCGATCTCGCGAAAAAGCTCGCGCGCCCGCACCGTCTCGATCGTCGAGCCGTCCGTCCGGGCGACCAGGTTCCAATCGCGATCGCCGACGACCGCCTCCATGAACTCGTCACTCACTCGCACCGAGTTGTTCGCGTTCTGGTACTGGATCGAGTGGCTATCGGAGCCGTCGAGATCCATGTCGAACCCGGCTGCGGCCAGCGCACGCGCTTTGCGCTCCTCACGGGTCTTGCACCACACGAACTCACGCACGTCCGGATGATCCGCGTCCAGAATGACCATCTTGGCTGCGCGGCGCGTCTTGCCACCGGACTTGATCGTCCCGGCCGAGGCATCCGCCCCGCGCATGAAGCTCACGGGCCCTGAGGCAGTGCCGCCACCGGCGAGTAGCTCCTTCGAACCCCTGATCGCCGAGAGGTTGACTCCTGAGCCCGACCCGCCTTTGAAGATCGTTCCTTCCTCGACGTACCAGTTCAAGATGGCCGACATCGAGTCCTCGACAGCAAGGATGAAACACGCACTCGCCTGCTGAGGGACGCCTTGCACGCCGATGTTGAACCAGACGGGAGAGTTGAATGCCGCCTTCTGCGTGACGATGAGGCTCTTGAGCTCGTCAGAGAAGGCACCCGCCTCAGCGTCATCGGCGAAGTAGCCGTCCTTCACGCCCCAACCGGTGATGGTGTCGACGACACGGTCGATCACCTGGCGGAGTGAGGTCTCGCGCTCCGCCGTACCGAGGGTTCCTCGGAAGTACTTCTGAGCGAGGATGTTCGTGGCGTTCATGCTCCAGGTGGCGGGCACCTCGACATCGGTCTGCTCGAAGGCGATCGCACCGGTGCGGTAGTCGCTGATACGCGACGTGCGCAGCTCCCAGTCGAGCGCGTCGTAGGGATGGACACCGTCGGCCGTGTAGTACCGACGAATGCCACTTGCGATGCGGTCACCAGTTACTGCCATCTTTGCCTCCTGGGCTTCGGGTGATGCGTGACAACCTCACGATCGAACAACCACGAAATCTCATAGCCACAAGATGTTGTGGGTGCGCGAGGATCTGCCACCAGATGCGGCTGTAATTACACCACTGTGACTCGGGAGTGTCAATGGGTCGGGGGCGTGCCACGCGTTACATGCGTGTGACGTTTGACCGAGGCCAGGGGGCGCTCAGAGCTTGGTGAGCGACCGCTTGAGCGTGCGCATCGCCTGACCAATGCGCTGCTCGTTCTCGATCAGCGCAAAGCGGACGTAGCCGTCACCGCCGGGACCAAAACCCACACCTGGCGAGGTGGCAACCTTGGCATCGGAGACGAGGAATTTCGCGAACTCGAGCGACCCCATCTCGCGGTACGGCTCGGGGATCGGTGCCCAGACGAACATCGTGCCCTTCGGCCGAGGTACATCCCAGCCGATCCGGGCCAACCCATCGCACAGCGCATCGCGCCGATGGAGATAGATCTCGTTGACGACCTTGGGATAGTCCGGCGCCTCGTTCATCGCGACAACGGAAGCGATCTGGATCGGCTGGAACGTGCCGTAGTCGAGGTAGCTCTTGAGCTTCGTCAGTGCACCCACGACCTCGGCGTTTCCGAGCAGGAAGGCAACCCGCCATCCCGCCATCGAAAAGGACTTCGTCAGCGTGTAGAGCTCGACGGCAACGTCGGTCGCTCCTGGGACCTGAAGGATCGAGGGTGGTGAGTAGCCATCGAAGGCGGTGTCGGAGTAGGCGAAGTCGTGCACGAGCATGACCCCGTGCTCGCGAGCAAAGTCCACAAGGCGCTGCATGGTGGCGAGGTCGATGCAGGCCGTCGTCGGATTGTGCGGAAACGAGAAGATGACAACCTTGGGCTTCGGCCAGGCCGACTCCCAAGCTTCGACGAGATTGGCAAAGAAGCCCTCGCCAGCATCGGCCTCGTCGGTCCCAAGCCCGTCGAGGCGCACCATCCGGACGTCGGCACCGGCAAAGAGCGGCGCATAGATGTGGATCGGGTAGGACGGCGACGGCACGAGCGCCGTGTCACCGGGACCGACGAGCACCCACATGAGGTGCGACAGGCCCTCCTTGGCGCCGATCGTCGTCACGACCTCACGGTCGGGATCGACGACCACGCCAAAGCGGCGCAGGTAGAGATCTGCGATCGCCTGTCGCAGCTTTGGAATGCCGCGAGAAGCCGAATAGCGGTGGTTGCGGGAGTTCTGAGCCGCCTCGATCAGCTTGTCGACAGCGACGTCAGGCGAGGGGATGTCGGGGTTGCCGAAACCGAGGTCGATGACATCGTCTCCGCCCCGACGTGCTGCGAGCTTCAGGGCATCGATCTGTGCAAAGACGTACGGTGGCAGACCGTTGATCCTGCGAAACTCCATCGGCACAGGCTACTCATCAGCGGCCCGGTCACGGGCACGACCGACGAGCAGCACGACATCGAGAACGGGCTGGATCGACCCTGGCCAGTTCACCACAGCCCAAGTGGATCCGGCTTCGGCCATCGAGGCGAGCAACGTTGCACTCGCTTCGATATCGATCTGGGAGTGCGTCGTGCCACCTCGCTTGGGTAGCGACCCCGCCCAGGTCACCTCCACGCCACTCATCGCCGCTTGTCTGACTCGCTGCGCCGGCACTGACCACAAGTTGAGCACCGCCCCAGTCGAGCGGGCTATGTCGTTCGTGGCATCGGATCCTCCGCCGATCCAGGTCGTGATGCCGGCGCCGACACACTGCTCGGCAAGTGCGCGCAGCCGATCTCTGCGCTGCTCGGCCGGATCGATCTCGATGCCGTAGGCGGCGTTTTCTTTCGCGCTCTTCGCGTCCCCGGTTCCAAGACCGGCTACCACCCTGCCGCCGGAGAGATCATCGAGCGTCATCAGCTGGTCGGCTAGTACGTCATCGGGTGAAAGACCGACGCGTGCCATCAGCGTCCCGATGGCAACACGATGCGATCTGGCCGCAATCGCACCGAGGAGAGGAAATGGCGCTAGGGCTGGACGACCCGGCTCACCCATCGGCCAAAGATGGTCATAGGCGAACACACCGTCGATCCCTGCCTCCTCGGCCTGTGCGGCAGCCTCGAAGGCTCGACCTGCATCGGCGGCGAAGCTCGGCAAGATCACCCCGATGCGCATCCTCAAGCCGGATTGACCGCCGTCAGTGCCGCCGCCGTCGTCAGCGCCATCAACACTGTCGTCAGCGCCGTCGTCAGTGCCGCCGTCAACTCAGCGACTCGACCCGGTTCTTCAGATCCCGGACCGCAGCGTGCAAGATGTGGCCCTCGGCACGGCGCTTCACGAAGTTCGGGATGGGCACCCGCAGCTCGACCGCGAGCTCGTACACGACTGCGGTCGATCCGTCGTCTCTGGCCGTGAAGTGGTAGCGACCGTCCAGTCGATTGGTGAGATCGCCCTCCTTCTGCATCCAGGAGATGGCGTCGGGCAAGCTTGAATAGTCGTACGAGAGCACATAGCTGGTGCTGCGGCCGAAGGCGCCGGCTCGAAAGCTCACCACGGACGCACGCCCCTGCTCATCTCGGCTGAGCACGTGAACTTCCTTCAAATCTGCGACCCACTCGGGGTAGCGCTCGAGGTCGGTGACAACCGCGATGCACCGTTCCGGCGGTCCGGCAATGACCATCTGCTCGGTGGTGTGCTCCACGACCACGCTCCCTTCGACTACCCGGCCCGCGCCCCACAGCCTCGCACCGGCGCGTAAGGCTTGTGTAGCACCTCCTACGGCACAGCGAGATGTTAGGCAAAGCTTCCACTATCCGATGTCGACCAGTTCCTTCGTCCAGCGTCGAGATCGGGCTCAGCCTCCTGCCGCTCTCAAGGCTGCTGCCAGGTTCTTCGCGAGATGGTCGTAGCTGTAGGACTCCACGGCTCGCTGGCGTGCGGCGTAACCGAGTGAGGCACGCAGATCAGCCTCGTCGAGCAGGCGCGCCAGCAGTGTCCGCGCGACGACCTCGTCACCCGGACGATCGGCAATCAGGCCGGTGACACCGTCGACAACCGCCTCGTCTGCTCCCCCGCTGCGCCCTGCGAGCTGAACGACGCCACACGACGCGGCTTCGAGAAAGACGATCCCAAAGCCTTCCTGTTCCAATCCGAGCCAGCGATCCCTGCACAGCATCACCGCGACATCGGCCGCGCCGACGATCCCTGGCAGCTCATCGTCGGGGATCCTTCCGACCAGACGCACCGGCGCGCCGGTCTTCGCGATCAGCCGTTGCAACCGGCTGGTGTCGCGCCCGGATCCACCGATCAGCACCACGAGGTCTGGGCGTGTCGCAGCCAGCTTGGCCGAGGCCTCGATAAGGACGTCCATACCCTTTCGCGGCACGAGGCGACTGACGCTGACGACGAGACGGGCACTGTCCGAGACTCCGATTCGAGCGCGCACCTCCGAGCGCTCCTCGGCGCTCAGCGGGCGAAACCGCTCTGTGTCGACGCCAGGAGGCACGATGACGGTCTCCGGCATGGAGGTGCGCGCCACGCGTCGAGCCTCGCCTGCGGCGTAGCTGCCCGCCGAGACCACGAGCGAAGCGCCGCTGACAACTCGCTCGATGAGGTGTGCCGTCCCAGGAAGGCGTGCAGGAACGGTGATCTCGGCGCCGTGCAACACCACGGCGTAAGGCAGCGTGAGCGAGCGACCAACGAGTCCGATCGGGAGCGCAGGGTCGAGCACGACGAGCGAGGCACCGATCGTGCGAGCAAGTGCATCGATGGACCGGCGAAGGTGCGGGGTCGGAAGGAGCACGGGGACATTGAGCCGCTCCACACGAAATGGCTGTGCGTCGTCGAAGGCTTGCGCTCCCTCGTGCGCGATCGTGAGCACCGCGAAATCGTCCGGTGGGAGGCGCCGCCAGAGCTCGTAGAGATACGACTGGATCCCTCCCACCTTGGGCGGAAAGTCATTCGTGACGAGTAGGTGCGTCATTGACGGCTCACCCGGCGAACGGAGCCCAACACTTCAGCTGCCCAGCACGTCAGCTGCCCAGCACGTCAGCTGACGCGGCGCTCGTGCCGCAATGCCGGGACGAGCCCGACCCCTTCGAGTAGCCGCATCGCCCGCACTTCGACGGCATCGATGACCACGGCGTCACCGGGCTCCCGGCCGAGCACGAACGACACGACGCACTCGGCGCACGCGTCCGTTCCTTCGAGCACGCAATCGCCACAGCTGATCGTGAGGGTCTCTGCCGCCATGTCGCTACCTCCGAAGGGTTGAGCGGGACGATCCCGCCTTCCGATCTGTACGTCGTCATTGTCGCAAGAGGCTGTATCAGTGGCTCGGTCAGTGGCTCGGTC
>Ga0116230_10004746_pt1 | contig 13321 bp, 12 predicted proteins | sample S1TSphfallax_3_FD_88678 | JGI IMG/M metagenome (GOLD analysis project Ga0116230, IMG submission 88678) | Host-associated microbial communities from peat moss isolated from Minnesota, USA - S1T2_Fd - Sphagnum fallax MG | ecosystem: Host-associated > Plants > Peat moss > Unclassified | place...
AAAACCCTAAAGCTCTTTTGTCTTTATCCTGACGCACGCCCGGTACCCACAATCTAGGTACCGCTGGGTATAGATGTGGTCGTGTACTTTTATGATCAGAAAGCAGATGCTCCTGCTGGCTGTGTGCATGCGGCGGGTCCCGAAGGAGTCCCTGCTGCGTGCCATGCAACACAGCAGCATCGCAAATCGCTTTATCGGAAATAAAATTTATAACCCAACCCAGTTGCTGATACTTTAGATATCTTATTAGTTGAGAGAGAGAGCGAGAGAGAGAGAGAGAGAGAGAGTATTTGTGCCACACTCTTGATTGAATACAAAACTCCAATTAGCTTCTTAAAATAATCAATTGGATGAGCAAAAAACACAAAACAAAACCAGAAACTGATGATCATCATCAGTTGCGCGCCACCTCTTCGTTGATAGAAAGCAAGCGAGAGAGAGAGAGAGAGAGAGAAACTAGTCTGGAAACACATTATTGTGATGCACTCAGAAATGGGCCAAAGTTTGGTATCCCTACATTCTAAGAGTCATGTGGAGTCAACTACATAGACATTTCAGGCATGCAGAACTTAAGGATCCACTTGGAACTCACCATGCTAATCACCATTTGTTTCTAATTTAGCATGTTAAGTGATGCCATTGAAAGAGCAGAGCCATTATGCGTCTAGCTGCTCGTTATTGTTGAGTTTTGCCTGACCAGCAAGAAAATCAGAAACTGATAGATAATGCACTTCACCCTCAGTACTAAGCAACAAGACGGATATGACCAGTTCTAGCCCTGTCTCTTGAGATAGGTGGGGCAACTCCAGGGTAAGATTTTCACGAGATTGGTAAGGAAAGTCAGCAGCAGCCACAGAAAGCAAGCAGGCACATGGTTTTAATTGGATTTTGAATTTCTTTTAGTCATACATAGAATGATAATAGTGTACTCAAGAGTTTGGGTTCAGATATGAATTCAAAAGAAAACTAGCTAGCACATAGTTGTAGAACTAGAGGGAAAGTGAAACAAATCCCACTTCCAACTTCATGCTTTGTGCACAATTCTGAAGTAAGATAGATACTAGTAACTATCTATCTCTAACATAAGATACTGTGGTGCATGCACATGAATTGTGCCAGCACAATTCATGAAGAAGTGTGGTTGTTGTTTTGTAATAATACATGTTTTAGTGGCAGAATCCGAGTTTTCCAGTGCTGGCTCATGCCCCCAGACAAATCATTGAACTGAGGTTGCACCACTAACCTGGTAGATGCATAATCATACAGCAGTCTTTCTTAGTTGCAGTGAGGTTTGCTGCTACTTCCTCGTGCAAGCTTGATCAGCAATTGCTTGAGCTTCCTGATCTGGCACTGTGACTTCTCTGGAGTTTTGTCAGCAACTTGATCGTACTGATCCCAAGGCTCTTGCTTACAAGGTTTCTTGCACACCCATCACCCAGTTTGAACAGCTTTCCAATGCACATAAAATAGCTGAGATGATGAAGGTCTCATTGAGGGGGGAAAAACCCTATCATCTTTGACTGGCTGGCTGCCAACAGTCAAGATGTATAAGTAACTATATTTAACTTCTTTGCTATGTTGTGCTGGAGATGCTTCAAGGACTGTTTAGAACTAATCTTTAGGCAAGCAAAGTGCAAAAGATCTGGAGAAAGGATGAAATTGATACTACCCTGGTAAAGAAGCAATGGTTTTGTAGTCTCTACAGTACCCTGGGTGTGGCAACAATTGTTCCCTTGTCTCAGGGATATCTGAAATGAACTAGCTAGCGCCTCTGGAAGTTGATCCATTTGATGCTGATTGCAAACACTAGACCAAAGACAAGCACAATTCCAACATGCCAAATGGCAACATATGGTAAGAAGCTATGGTGGAAACCAAAATGGGTATCCAGAAATTCACGAATTGGCAACCTTGTTTCATTTGTGGCTTGCACATGTGTTCCATAAGTTCCCTTCACAGTTATTAGTGAAGTAACATCCCCCAACTGGGATGCAACCAGGCCATATAGTGTCCAGGCCGTAGGTGAGAGCCAATAGTACCATACCCAATAGATTGGCAGACTCTGCATACACCATCAATGTGTTTTGTCAGTAAATCTTCTGAGAATCTTTGTTTGTCATCATTCCAAGAAGAGGCAAGCAAATTATGACACTTTCTTCCCAAGGACTCCCCTGTTTGTAAAGTAATTTGTTTGTGAGTAATGGGGTCAGTCAATGTGTCACACTGATGTGTGATATGCCACCATGTTATCCTAATTGCCTTTCCCTTTAAACTCAACATCAGCAGTGAATATGATTTCATTCAGAACACTTCTGCATTATTTACTAGGGTTCATAACCAGCATTGGAAAGAGAGAGCAACAAAACAAGTGTTTCTCCTTATTGTCAATTGATCAAGAAGCTTCAAGCTTGATTTCAATAGCAAAGAGCTTTGTAGTAGTGAACATACTGGACGAGGAATCAAAAAGCCCGCAAATAGATTCCAAATTCCAAAGGCTGCTGCTGATACGATTGCTGCAACTTGAGGGTTTGGGGTCAGGGCAACAGTCAGCATTCCCCATAATGTGAAGATAAGCAGAGTGAAATACAGGAAGAAAATGAAGAGGAGGAACTTGGCAGCCATCCACTCAAACTGAATCAGTGCGTACAGTATGGTTCCAAAGAGAACTGCCTGTGCAAACACATATGGGAATTCCACTGTCACCTGCAAATAACAAAGAATAATTCTGTCAGGGTGTCTCTCACCAATACATTCAAGAAAAAGGATAATCAATTTGAAAACAAGTTCACAGTTCTAAAAAGAATTGAGAGTTTAGTATAAGGAATAACAAAAGTTCAATTTCCATCAAGCACAGCTAAGCCTCTGCCAGCAGTTGGTTCTATGAGACAAAAGAAAAACTGACAGGAGGATGAAGTCTCACCTGTGCAAATGAATAAGGGAAAGTGGAGTACATCCCAGCTGCACGCTCTCGATAAAATACAGTACGTTCCACTGATACCACTGGCTGTACAGCAAGTGCATTACTTGCCCCAAGGAATAATGTTGAAGCATACAAAGCTCCCATCATATTAAACACATCTTGTTCTGTTGACCTGCAGTTCATTTCCCCAACACATATCATACCACCCAATGTGGATCATCATGACAAAGATATTATCGCATTCATGGTCACTCATTTTTAGACTCTTTTGTGTCTGTAATGGTATTGTCACCAAATATTTCTTTTTCTTCCTTCATTTCTTGTTTGCCTCTTTAAACTTTTAAGAACAGGATGTTCCATGATTAGATTGTTACCTTCTGAATGTAATTAGACATGCTTCCTAGCACAGACAGAAAAAATTCACCAATCAATGCACTTTGAGGCTCATTGGCAGGGACCCAGCAATGGATACACAATACTAGTTTTGTTCTGTGGTCACATCAAGATTTACAGAGATGCAAATGTTCTGATCTGCAGTGGGAAAGCAGAATACATGTTAGAAAGGAGAATGTACCTATGATGACCAAAGCCCAAGCAGATAGTTCCATAAAAACATCCGTAAAGAACTGCTAGAAAAATGCGGATGACGTTGTAGTAGGGGTTGCGCCAATATGACCTCTGCTGCTTCCATAAGCATGCTAAGCATTGCTGCCAAAATGGCTGTGCATATTCGGTTGGGAATGAAATGTCCTGCACCCCTGGTGCTGGTGAGCTCAGCTGATTGATGAGGTCCTCATTACGCCTGCAAAAATCATAGAGTGTCTCAGAACCTTTGTTGCAAGGACTCTGGTGGGATCAATTTTTGTCACCATCTCCACTGTCCTCACTGTTGGACTCCATCAATGACTCACAGTCTACATGAGTGAGATCCTACATATGGAGACAGGGAAATACTCACTGATACAATGCGGACTTGGTGTAAATGTCAGCAAAGTTGACATCAAGCTTCTGTTCAGATGCTTGACTGGTAACTTCCAGCATCCATGTTGAAGGGTTAATCCCATCCTTTATCTTAGGAACACCTTCCACTGCCTCAAAATAGTCAATCAGCTTCTGAGAGTGGTGACCCAGAGGCCCAGCATACAACACTCGTCCCCCACGCTGCATCAATAAGAGCTGCAACACGAGTTTCCAACTTATGAATTTTTCCCAGGGTACAAACCAGTTTCTACAAGACAACATTTAACGAGTGTAGTACACCCAAGGTGAATATGTTGCTACTACAAATATGTCTGTGGAACCCATTTTTACCTCATCAAACGCCTCAAAGATGTCAATACTTGGTTGATGGATGGTGCACACCACTGTCCTACCAGTATCAACTGTGTTGCGAACTGTTCGCATAACAATTGCAGCTGCTCTGGCATCTAATCCTGAAGTGGGCTCATCCATGAATATGATGGAAGGATTGGCAACAAGCTCAACTGCAACAGTCAGTCGCTTCCTTTGCTCTGTTGATAGTCCGGAAACTCCAGGAAGACCCACAAGGGCTAATCTTAAGGGTGTCAGCTCTACCAATTCCATCACCTCCTCCACAAATGCCTGCAATTCCACATCTTGTAAGCTAACATGGTGCATGAGATTTGACTATACATCCTCAGAACATTGATTGGCACCTCATATGATTCCAATTCACCTAATGAATTACCCATATGGAAACTTCAAGCTCCAATCTCACTTAGCCTCCACAACATTGCATCAAGTTGGAGGTGTGTTAATGTAACTCTCTACTTGTCTGTGTGTTGGTGGATGATATCAAATTTCACAATAACATCAATTTATCTACAGGGTCATGTGCCTGTGTCACAACTTTGTATAATGGAACACAATATTCAATTAGGAACAAGAGTGTCAATAAATCAAAGTATAATCAACTGAGCATGTGTCAGATTACCCTTCGAACTTCTCGGCTGACATCTTTGGAAAGGCGTAGCCATGCAGAGTATAGGAGTGACTCATGAACAGTAACATTGGGTGAGTGTATGTCAAACTGTTCGCAATAGCCAGATACACGAGCAAATGTCTCCTGTTTTTTAGGATATCCAGAAATGTAGATTGAACCCTCAATATAACCCCCAGTCTTCCTTCCCGCCAAAACATCCATGAATGTTGTCTTTCCAGCGCCACTAACCCCAACCAATGCTGTAAGGACCCCAGGGCGAAAGGAGCCACTTATATCATTGAGCAACTGCAGCTTGTCTTCAGTAACTCCTTGCGCTTTCATTCCCTGTAAGCATTTTGGACATGTATGATTTAGATCTGCTGTGACTCACCCTCCAACACCAGACATTTTGCATTCACTACAAAACAGGCTTATTGCATCTGGTATTGAGAACAGTAACAAAAGGAGGACTGGGGTTGATTGAAATCCAGAATTGAAGCAAAAAATTGAAAGCACACAGATAAAACGGAAAAAGAATTTCCAAACAGAAATCTCCAAAATGAACAGATTAAGCCACATCTGCTCCCCAACATAAGTAGTGGAAAGGAGTAGGTCCTTCTTATAGTGTAGAAGGCAGAGCTTACAGGGGGCATGTCAATAAAGTAGTTTATATGGTGGAAAGCAATGGACAGTGGCTGAAATGGCAAAACCATTCCCTTCTTGGGCAGTACTACATCTGCTTCAGCCACTGCATCAGACCGGTCTGAATTTCCTCCAGCTGATGAAATACTGGATCGCCGTGATACTGAAGAGCAACCTGTACACAATTTGCATTTGACATGGTTGAGTTCAAGCAGGCTATAAACTCAGTCATGTTATATTCAGACATTTATGTGTGTTTGCCATTATCACTATTTGAAGGATGATGACTGCAAGATGGTTGATTATGTGAAATAACACATTTTCTTAAAACAATCAGGATACTTGATGGATTGGACTGTAACTGTTGCTGTTTATGGCGAGGCACCATAAATGCAGTGCAGCAATACCATGCCAATGTTAGGAAAAAATCAGATATGGGAGTTCATGGCATACTGTTAAGTTCAATTGACTGCTGTGGAATCTGAGGATTGCTGCCAGATGATGTTGTAAGAGATCCATTCTTCACATTGCCTGCATCTCCAATCTTATTTCTCATCTTTTCATCAAAAGCCTCCTGTGACAGCACTGCTTTTGGCTTGTCAAGAGCTGCAACCACCGAAACAGCATGAGTCAGTTATGTGGATATGGACACCAGTGGTTTGCTTACAGGCTCGATCCATTGCTAAGAGTGCAGCAACACTGTCTTGAGAGGTCATCTCCTTTCCCCACATACAGCAAGAGGTTGAGTGGTCAAACCACAAGACAACTTTGAATGATATTGCAGCCCTCTGTAATGATTGATATGAGGTTGTTTAGAAATCAAAGATTGGCAAGAGAAATGAAATGAACAACAAAATACTGGCTGCATCACCCCCTCAGCCAAGTTCAGTTCAAGAATACATGAGGGAGCTAGGGTTGAGTGTACAATATGCATCTGTTGGAAGTTAAAGCTACAGGACTAGAAGTGTCTGGTCAGTTGACTCTCTGGGCCATTGCTTAACCTCAGAAATTTATTTGGAGTGAAGCTACAACTAGATGTAGTTCTTATCAACAGTGAGACTTGACAAATGATGCATATGGCTACAGATCTCACTGTTGTGTGGACACATCCAGATGACTAGATTTTCATGTGATATGCTCTTGAAGGATTGGAGATCCACTTACGGTTGAGATAGATCAGGAAAAAGCAGTAAAGGAAGTTGAATAGAATAGAATATGCGATCAAAACTCCTACACCGAGCCAATACCAGTAGCCTCTGTCAAACATTCCCCGCTCCAACAAAATTTCTCTTCCAAGAGTTAATCCATCATCTGCTTCCCCTGGCTACAAAATGAGGCCACAAGATTGCATCAATGCTCACAAATTCATCATCATATTGGAGATGTTAGACTTCATTGAGGCACTCAAAATCTAGCAGTGGATGAGACAATGAAGAGCATTCTAGATGAGAAAATGAGGAACTAGGAATGGTTAGTGTCCACAAAATGACACAACTCATATCTAGAAACCTCCTAAAGGCTGTTGTCCTGTTATGCTCTAACCTGAAGTGCCTGAGGCTCCCAGAGGCATGCTCATGCAAGAGAAGATGCAAGGGATAATCACATGGACACACTAAGATTGAATTGAAGGTGAGTTACATGGGAAAATGGTTCAAACCCAAGAGGTGCAAGAAAAATTGCATACCTGGTTCCACCGTGGAGCTAGAAACTCATTTACAGAAAGAGCATTCAGTGCATAGGTGAATGGTGACAGCCAATACCCCCAAATCCACCAAGGAGGAATATTTGCTGCAGAGTAGATTGATATGTAGAGCATATGTCAGACAACATTATACTTCAGGGCTTTAGTTGCAAAACAAGCTTACCATCTTAATGTGCTAGTACTTAAGAGAAGAAGAATGTCTGAACCATGCAAGACTTGTGAGGCTGGTAGAAGAGACATCTTTGGGAGGGGAACATGGCAAAGTGGTACCTCTGGACACAATAAAGCCTCCTAATGCCAGTAAGATCACAATGCAGCAGGCTCCAAAACTTTGAGTCAAGACCAGAATACGACCCACTGCTGAAACTAGGCGGAACAACCCCAGTGACAACTGATGCATTGCAAAGAGCACCAGCCATTGCCGGAAGAAGCTGAAGAAAGGAAACAATTGAATGAGAGGTGGCAGATCAGTGACAGAAACAGCTGAGTTTTGGTTAGCACACGGGGTCAAGAAATCTACTCAATGTGACTTTCAGTAGAAGAACAAGTTTCTGGTGCACAGCCAACATGGTATACAGCAGTTATGCCTGATTGCAAAACCACACAGAGAGGGCTTGCAAATTTGAGTTCACCATTGAGTACACAACATACATATGATGACTCTAAGGTTAAAGACCTTTCACCTACCAATCATTCTTGAGCCTTACATTAAATATTAGGAGAGCAGTCTTTCTGCTTTACACACCACATTGGAAATTCAAGGGCTGCACTAAATGTGGAACAGACCTCAAGTCAAGATCACATACATGCATGAATCAGAAGGAAACTTTTCACCACAAGCTTGAGATAGCTGCTTACCGGCTAGCTTCAGGAGCAAAACCAATGGTCCAGTATGTCAGAATCATCCAGGTAAAAGTTTCAAAGATGGACAAGGGCAGTCGTAAAAAGTAGGAAGGAAGTACAAATGCCCATGCTGGATAAAGGAACATGTCCCGTTGCTTGTAAAATACTGGCAGGCGCATTACAGTCAATGCCATATCCGTGAACCCATTGAACAAGACATTTATAAGACCAAAGAACATAGCACCGATATACAGGATCCCACTGTTTACAGAATCTGGATGCAATTTAGTCCGGAGAAACACTGACATGGTGATCAAAGCCACAATTGAAATCTGCCAGACAGTCAACAAAGTATCAGGCACTCTATGCTCCTCATGATGTCAAAGCAATCAGCTAAAACAAAACTATAAGTAACTATTTTGCAACAGCAGTAACTACAGTGCATTGATGCATAAGTTGTGCTAAACAAGTAGCCTATTATCAAGTTGCCTTCTTCTTCTTCTCAGGTGTAATTTGTGAGCAATGAAGTGCAGATATGAAACAGTCACATCTGAAAACACCTCATACTAAATAGAAGAAATGCGCACCTGGACCGTCTTGAAGATGTACACAAATGCATTCCGTTTCATCAGCAACTTTTCCCTTGCATAACTGGCTTGAAAAATCTCCCAATTGCTAAGGGCATACTTCTTAGTCACAAGTGCAGCTGGGTGGCATTTTGTTCTGTCAAAAGGAATGGTGAGCTCCTGGTGGAGCCGCTTCCCAACATGGAACCTTTGGAATGCATCAGCAAAAGCCTTAACTGGAACATACTGGTAAGGGATACTCTTGTTATACCAGTATTGACCCTGATCCTTCCTAGAGGTCACCTGCAGACCAAATAGAGCCAAAACTAGATCTTTGTCAATGCTTAGGACCTTGTGTGTAAGATAATAGGAATTTCAAATGAATGACTTGCTCATTTTGCACAAGTGTTGCAAGGGAAAAGGTAAGACACTGATAGCCTTTGAGAGGGGATTTCCCACCTACCTCTTGCAAGAAGTCAGCAGTCCCTTTCCTTGGTGGACACCTGAAGCCCATGCTCTCAAAGAACTCAAGCACCAAGTCGCACGGACCTTGATAAACAATGACACCTTCTGAGAGTAAGATGAGATCATCGAAGAGTGCATATGTCTCTGGTGCTGGCTGGAGAAGAGAGACAATCATAGTTCCATCCAAAACATGCACTGACTGGCGCAAGCACTTCACAATCTGGTAAGTGGTAGAACTGTCCAGGCCAGAAGAGATCTCATCCATGAAGAGAGCTTTTGCAGGTCCCACAAGCATCTCACCTGGATTGAAACAAAAGAAAGAATGACAAAGCAAGCAACTAATTTTATGAGCTTCACATAGAGCAACCAATGCTTAAGTGCAACTGCTACCAGCATGTCCAGTTCCATGCCACTGCAACAGGGAAAATAAAACAAGCAAATCCTTATTAGCAGTGCCTATGTACAGAATTACATGTGAGGACACTGAGTTTATAAAGCAAATGACAGGTTCAGCTTGTACCAGTGTTAAGTCGCTTTTTCTGTCCCCCTGAGACACCACGCTTCATTTCATTTCCCACCATTGTATCAGCACATATCTCCAGACCAAGAATCTGCAACCCAGCGACCCCAACAAAAACAGATCAGCTTCCCATCAAAGAAACTTATCAACCATGTAGTTTGACCACTCCTCCTCCATTATATAGTAATAACTCAACCGGAGAATTGCTTCAAAACAACAGAGCTATTATTCCAGTGCAATCATTACTGATTCTTTGTTGAGGTGAGAAGTACAGACCTTGAGTACATAGTCTGTCATGAGACTTGTCCCTTCGCCTGGAAATGCTGTAGCCTAGATAAACACACCTCTGTTGGTTAGGTACAAGCTTGAAAAATGGTCAAAGACAACAACAGTGCATTCTATGAGCCATGTAAATTGTGGAAGAAATATCTCTGGAATTGGTCATGAGGTTGAAAGAACAAACATCTCAAGAGACAAGTCTGGACACCTCAAATCACAATGGGCAAATCATAGATGCAAGACCAAAGACAAAAAACAATGTACTTGTGTTTTCTGTGGTTCTCTAGGTGAACAATATCAGACTATGCTATTAATTTAAGCATGTGTACACTTGGTGTTCTGCACAAAAGAAGTAGAGAGTCTTTTGTGGTGATGAGCCTCACCTTCATGAACATGTCAATTTCTGGGTCGGGCTTGATCCCAGCCTCTTTCTCCCTTCTTGCAAGCTCCATCAACATTTCTGAAATGCAAAGCCATCCATGGGCCAGGACAGAGGGATGTCAAACACTTCTGGACATATGATTTGTGAGCCAAATTTCACATCTGTGATTTGGAGTCTCATGACTCCATCATCACAGATTCAGACACACATTCAAAACTATATAGGAAAAGGTTGGAAGAAGCTAGAACAAGTCAAGGAGAGGGAGGGATGAAAAATCAATGAGGATGGGTCCCAAAAACAACACTCACGAAATCTGGAGCCGACACCTTGGCAGCGACCAGAGAAATCAAGTGTCTCTCTGACAGTCATTTCTGCTGTCTGAATGTCACGTTGACTGATATAAGCACTTGTTCTTTGAGGCACAAACTCATGGAATTCATGTCCATTGTATGTAACCTTGCCTGTTGTCTGAAGAAACAAGAAACAAGATCTGCAAACTTTAGTTTCTCCACCATATGTTCAAAAGTTGCCATATTTTATTATTGTTGCACTCTTTGCAATAAAGACAACCACTCCAGAAGCGGAACCTTACACAGTTCATCTCAATTGCACTGGAGGTGATCAACAGAGGTTTTCAACTTCTTAGAAAAGGATTCACAGACAAGAATCTCGAAGAGGCAGCAAGGTCAAAAGAAATTCAACCTTCAGAGTTTTGTCCAATTTGCCTGACAATGCTAACAAGAAGGTTGTCTTCCCCGCACCTGGTGGTCCAAGAAGTAGTGTCATTCTGCAAGTCACCAGCAAAAGAAATTCCTCGAGATCAGCAGTGCCAAGAAGGTATTGGGTGTCAGCAGATGACATGTGAGAGACTCTTTCACAGTGAGCACTTTCTGATCTCGAGGCTTATGTGAAGACAAAATTGGCAAATATGCTTGAATATACATGTAGAAAGAAAACAAACAACAAACCTGCCAGGTTTGATGCTGCCACTGACATCGCTGAGAATGTTGAGAGTCGTTCTTTTGGATGAGGGAAGAGGAAGGATACTCAGCATGGCCTACAGAAGACAGAAACCGAAAGTCAAGAAGACTCGGGCAATTTTTTTGCTTCAGGAAACAAACAAAAACACACATCCTGCTCAGATTGGGCAGGAGGACAACAACAACACTGGTTGTAGCTGTGTGTGTACCTCAGCAACTCCCAGCACGAAGTTGGGAAGACTTGGCAATCCTCTGCTACCGATCGAGACATTCGCTTCGATGTTCAAGTGCTCAAATCGCACTTCGATTCTCGGTAGCTCTATCCCGACCCTGGCAAGTCATTTTCCACACTTTGTCAGCTTCTGTCTCGCTCAGCTCCACTGTGACGGTCAGTCCACAAAGGTTTCTCCACATGTGCAGCATCGATTTTCTTTGTGGATTAGACTGTAATAAGAACTGCTGCTGTTTTGAGATCTTATGCTGCAATCTTCTTCTGCTTTTTCAGTGCACAGTTCTCTAGAGCGCTGCAGAAACGCTGTGAAGCAGCACAACAATATAGTTCTAAAGAGAACGCACAAGCTTGAGAGCGGAATTCATCTCAGGAAAGTGACACAGGAAAGTTCAACTCTCTAGGACAATTGTTTTTCCCAGCATCATCAGTCTTGCTTGATGTCACCATTTCTTCCGAGTTTGACAACGACGACATCCTACGTGTGCAAGCAGTTGTAAGAGATGGAGACCTGGTTACCTGTCGATCCTTTCACGAGTCTTGCGAAGGAAGCGTTCGTTGTCCTCTTCAGTCTGTTGCAAGATTTTGGAGATCAATTGCTGACGGTCTTGGTAGCTAAGTTTCCTGACATCGAATTCCTGGTGCGAGACTCCTCCGTCCGCGGAGATGTTCTTGAGCATGACCGTTCGCATACGGTCGTAAGTCGGGAGTTTCTGCAGTGCGGCCCATTTCAAGGCTTCCTCGTCGTCCTCCTCTCGTTTGTTTGCCGATGATCGCGAGAATTCGTTCACTCCTGGCTGCCATAATCCGCTGCTCGGAGAGCCCCTGTACGTCGTCCAGCCATCGCCTTCCCGCACTACGGACGACTCCATCGCCGGCGCCCGGACTTCCTCCACTACTCGGATCACAACTCCGTTTCCTGTTGGCAATGTTTCGGTGTAGACTTCAGAGATGCGCAATCAAAACAACGGCCATTACTAAGAAAATTGTGACATTTTCGTACGCAAGAAAGTCGATCAGGTACCTCTAGTGAAGTAGTCTGTTCGTCTTCTTTCTCAGTTCTCGCGTTCTGCAACCATGTCTACACAATCTATTACGGTATTCTCAACGTAAATCTCCCATCGACAACATTGCTACACGCAGAAACTACCTGCAAAATCGACAACATCGTTTCCACAGTTAGAGACTGCAACAAATTGAGAACATCACGAACTCCGCCTTGAAACCAAGTAATGACCACGACGAGACTGCGTGATGTTTTGTTTCTTTCTTTCGCGAGTCTTATCACAACCTCATGAAAACGTCTCTACTGTTCCGCAATCAATTCCAGAAGCTCTATTATATTGTAAGGATTGACGACGTACCTTCTGCAAGCAGCGCTGAGCTCTCTCTGGACGATCGGTTATAGCTCGAGCAATTGCTATCAAAATCGAATGTCTTCGAGGGAATTAAGACGTTGTAAGGAACCGAGGGGAACCAAGAAAAGAGCACTTGAGCTGGAAAAAAAATTCACATACTTGTGAACGTACTTGATCTCTTTGTTGTTGTTTTTTGCTTCTTCAGCAAAGTGCTCCTGGGGCAATCTTTCGAGAGACTATATTCACATCAAAAGAACTTTCCCGCACTTCCAAGCTTGCTTGACTGCGAGCGATTCACAAGCGCTTTTTGAGTACGTCGCATGGTCAAAGAAAGGTTTGTAAAGACTGGAAAAAAAAAATAGGAACAAGGAGTGGGGTGCAGAGAAAGTCGGGGAAAAAAAATAAAGCGAGCGTCGAAAGCAAAGGCAAGGCAAAGAAGGCAAAGCAAGCCAGCCTTCATCAAGTCTCCTCCTCGATGGCAACAACTGAACAG
>Ga0116230_10004747_pt1 | contig 13321 bp, 14 predicted proteins | sample S1TSphfallax_3_FD_88678 | JGI IMG/M metagenome (GOLD analysis project Ga0116230, IMG submission 88678) | Host-associated microbial communities from peat moss isolated from Minnesota, USA - S1T2_Fd - Sphagnum fallax MG | ecosystem: Host-associated > Plants > Peat moss > Unclassified | place...
AGGGGTGTGCTCTCAGTTTCAAGATTGAGGACGTCTGCCATGACTGCCAGCTCCGGGATTCCGTATCCCGCGGACAGGCGGTGCTCAAATTCCTGTCTCGGTGATCGTCCACTGCCGGTGCGTGTTCGTTTCGGCAGAGGTTCGCGGCCGTTGTACGCACCTTCCGCCGGGGTTGCGCCCGATCAAGCGTGTCTTGCGGAGTGCCGGAGAATCTTGCCGAACAGAAGGCTTGACGCTGCGTCTATCTACTGAGTCGCTTGAAGGAACCGGTTGGAGGATCGTAAGACCGCACCCGAATGCTGGAATCCTCGCATAAGGGTACATCTGAAGTGTAGCAATGCGCGTTAGTCGCGTCAATCGAAGGGGTTGGCGCAAACGTGTTTGCAACCACTTATTCAAGAAAGCTGCTCCAGTTATGGTGCATACGAGGGTGGACGGCGGTTTGGGGCGGCTGTGGCGGACGAGGCAAGCGCGAATTGCATTTCGGGGGTTGGGTTTGGAGATCGGATCGGGCTGCGCGCACTATACTCGCGAGTATGGATTTGCTTTGGACACCTTGGCGGTACCGGTATGTGACCACCGCGGAGAAGGCGGCGCGCGCGGGTGTGCCTCGGGAGTTGGAGGGATGGCCGGGGGATTTGGGCTGCGTTTTTTGCAATCTGCTGGCGTCGGTGGATTACGGGATCGCCGGCGGGATGGCGGCGGATGCGGCGGAGCGGGCGGCCGGGTTGGTTTTTCGCGGGGCGGAGTGCTTTGTCTGCCTGAATGCGTATCCGTATACTTCGGGGCATGCGATGGTGATTCCGTATCGGCACGAGGCGAGCCTGGCGGCGCTGCCGGCTTCGACGGCGCATGAGCTGGTGGATCTGGCGCAGAGGATGGAGCGGGTGCTGACGGCGCTCTACTCGCCGCATGGAATCAATTTCGGGATGAATCTGGGGCAGGCGGCGGGGGCGGGCGTGGCTGGTCATTTGCATCTACATGCGCTGCCTCGATGGATTGGCGACACGAATTTCATGACTACGGTGGCGGAGACGCGGGTAATGCCGGAGGATCTGGATGTTACCTGGGAGCGGATGCGGGGGGAGTTTGGGAAGTTAGCGTGTTAGCGCGCTCTGGCGCGTAGCGAGTTAGAAGGTTTGCAGGGTTCGAACGGTCATGGTGTTTCCAGGGAGGAGTCTTCGGCGCTGGCTGCAAGGGCTAGTTCGGCTTGTTCGGCGGAGTCGAGACCGGAGGCATCGAGGAGCTTGGAAGGAAGCTGTTTGTTGGTGCGGATTCCGGATTTCTTGAGCAGTTCGACTTGTTTTATGAGGTTTCCAGGTCCGCTGCTCAGTTTTTTTATAGCACCGTCGTAACTCTTTCCCGCCTTGGAAAGTGCCTCTCCAACCGCCTCAAGATCTTGAACGAAGTTGACAAACTTCTCGTAGAGCTTTGTTCCGCGGTCTACGATGTCGGCTATGCTCCTCGCCTGCTGCTCCCGCTGCCACAAATCGTCTACGATTCGAATCACAAAGAGCAATGTAGTCGGGCCGACAAGCAGGACGTTGCGCTCGTATGCTTCGCGCCAGAGGTCGCCGGCTTCCTGCATGGCGAGAAGGAACGCCGGCTCGATCGGGATGAACATGACGACGAAGTCGGGGGATTCCAAACCGGAGAGCTTGTGGTAGCTGCGTCTTGAGAGGCCATCGCAGTGAGCGCGGACGCTGGCGAGGTGTTGCTTGAGGGCGATTTTGCGGGCGTCCTCTGCGGCGGAGTTGGCGTAATCCGAGTAGGCGTTGAGAGAGACTTTGGAGTCGATGACGAGGTGACGGCCACCGGGAAGGTTGACGATGACGTCGGTGCGGGAGGCTTTGCCGCGGGCGCCGTCCTCGTCGACCGCGGCGGCGAAGCTTTCCTGGAAGCGGTACTGGTCCCCTTCGCGGAGGCCGGCTTTTTCGAGCAGGTCGCGCAGGATGAACTCGCCCCAATCGCCCTGAGCTTTCGAGGATCCCCGCAGGGCTGTGGTGAGGTTGTGGGCCTCGGCGCTTAGTTGCTGATTGAGTTTTTCCAACGATTCGAGCTTGCCGCGTAGTTCGACGCGGGTGGCGTTTGAGTCTTTCTGCGCTTCTTCGACCTTGCCGCGAAAGTCGCTAATCTGCAGCCGCAGCGGATTGAGGAGCTGGTCGAGGTTGGCTCTGTTCTGCTCGGTGAATTTGGATGATTTTTCGTCGAGGATCTTGCCGGCGAGGGCTTCGAACTGGTGCGTCAACTCGGCGCGGGCTTCGGTGAGGAGCTTGAGTTTTTCCTGGGAGCCGGCGCGCTCGGCTTTCAATTGCTCTTCGAGCTTGGCTATTTCCGCGCTGAGGCCAGATTCTCGTGCGTTGCGTGACTGCATCTCTAACTTCAGAGCCTCACGCTCGGCTGCGGCTTCGCGGAGGCTGCGTTCACGCTCCTGGGCCAGCGACTCGAAGCCCGCGCGGGCAGCCGACTCGGCTTGTGCGCGAGCCAGTTCGCTGCGTTTTGCGGTGAGTTCCGCGGTGAGTTCTCGGTTGCGCTCCGCCAGTTGGTCCGTTTGGGCCTTCTCCGCTTTGGCGGAGGTGGAACGCAGCCAGAATCCGACGAAGATTCCGATGAAGGCGGCGACGATTGCGGCGATCCAGGCTGGCATGGGTTCTCCCTTAGGCTCTTCGCCTAATGTACGCCTTTTGGCTGCGCAATTCCAGCGAACGGGGCACGGTTTGTATTCCCTGTTCCCTATTGCCTATTCCCTTTCTCCTTCGCCTTTACATGGCTTCATGTACCCCGATAGACTTGGAGTTTCGGGGCATTTGGGGTTTTCTTTTCTGAGGTTCAGTGCCCGGATATGCCGCTGAGTGTGGTAGGCTGCGAGTCGGACCGTTAGAAACTCCGTTGTGGGATTTGCGCTTGTTCCTGGATGTTGCGATAAAAATTTTGAGGAGAATTGACAGATGGCAGTGGAAGAGAAAGTGAAGCAGATTATCGTCGAGCAGCTTCAGGTGGATGAGGCGGAGGTGACTCCCAACGCCAGTTTCCAAGAAGACCTGGGCGCGGATTCGCTGGACGTGGTCGAGCTGGTGATGCAGTTTGAAGAGGCATTCGACATTGAGATTCCGGACGAGGACGCCGAGAAGATCAAGACGGTCAAGGATGCGATCGATTACATCGACAAGAACGCTAAGGCGGGCAAGTAAACAGTGAGACGCCGTGTCGTCATAACGGGCCTCGGACTGATCTGTGGAGTTGGCAATACGACCCCGGCGGTTTGGGGCCGATTGCTGGCTGGGGTCAGCGGGGTTGCGCCTATCACATCCTTCGACGCGACGGGGTTTCCAGTCACGTTTGCGGCGGAGGTGAAGGACTTCGATCCGCTCGAGTTCATCGACAAGAAGGAGTCGCGGAAGATGGGGCGTTTTATCCATCTGGCATTGGCGGCTACCGAGGAAGCGATGCGGCAGTCGGGCTTGACGATTACGCCGGAGAACGAAGAGCGGGTTGGGGTGTTTATCGGCTCGGGGATTGGCGGCTTCGAGATCATCGAGCGCGAGCACAACAATCTGCTCGCCGGGGGGCCGCGCAAGATCTCTCCTTTTTTCATTCCAGCTTCGATCGTGAATATGGCGGCGGGTCAGGTGAGCATCCGGTATGGGGCGAAGGGGCCGATTTCGGCGACGGCAACGGCTTGCGCGACCTCGGCGAACTCGATCGGCGATTCTTTCCGCATCATCCAGCATGGGGACGCGGACGCGATGATTGCCGGGGGCTCCGAGGCTGTGGTGACGAGCCTGACGGTGGGTGGGTTTGCTGCGATGCGGGCGCTTTCGACGCGCAACGACGATCCCCAGGGGGCGAGCCGGCCTTTCGACAAGGATCGCGATGGGTTTGTGCTGGGCGAGGGCGCGGGAATTCTGATTTTGGAAGAGCTGGAGTTCGCCAAAGCGCGCGGGGCGAAGATTCTGGGCGAGATCATCGGCTACGGGATGAGCGCGGATGCATTCCACATGACGGGGATAGCGCCCGAGGGCGTGGGCGCACAGCGATCCATGCGAGCGGCGCTGAAAGACGCGGGGATTGCGCCGGATGCTGTCGATTACGTGAACGCCCATGCGACCTCGACGCCGGCCGGGGATGGGAACGAGTCGCAGGCGATAGCGGCGGTGTTTGGCGAGCACGCGACCGGCAAGAAGCTCAAGGTGAGCAGCACCAAGTCGATGACCGGGCATTTGCTGGGCGCGGCGGGCGGTTTGGAAGCGGGGATTGCGGCGATGGCGCTGGTAGACCAGAGGATTCCGCCGACGATCAATTTGGTTGAGCCGGGCGAGGATTGCGTACTGGATTATGTGCCGAATACGGCGATCGACGCGAAGATCGATGTGGCGCTGTCGAATTCGTTTGGGTTTGGCGGGATCAATGCGACCCTGATTATGCGGCGGTGGGTGGAGTAGTTGTTTACGTTGGGCAAGCAAAACGAGCGCGAACCGGATGGTTCGCGCTCGTTTTGCTTGCAGGGACCGGGCTGAGGGCCTAGAAAGCGGCGAAGGCCAGCCCGAGGATGAGCATGAGCCCCCACCAGCCGAAGACGGCAATGTACCCTGAGGTGCGCTTGGTGCCGGCGACGATGGCGACTCCGATCGAGGTGAGGACGAGGTTCCAAAGAACCAGCGGATCGATGGCGATTGCGAGGGTGTAGAGGACTTTCGGGGTTTCCTGAGGATTGAGGTAGAAACCCAGGTTGGTTCCAGCCACATTGTTGACGTTGAAGGACTCCGCCGAGAGGCCGGCGAAGATGGCGATCGAGCTGAGGACGAACTTGATTGCCCAGGAGACGAGACCGGCATACAGTTCGACGGCGAGGATGTCGAAGAATTTTGCGCGGCCGCCGAAGCCGAAATTGATGGTCGCGAGCAGGATGCCGGCCCCGATGGCGTCCATCACGAAGAGTCCGATGGGCGATATGGCCCAGGTAACTTTTTGAATGGCTGGGCCGATTTTTTGAGCGGCGGCGCGCGCCTCGGGGGGCTGCTTGTCTTGCATGTCCTTGGCCCATTGCGGAGCGAGCGCCTGATTGTTTTCGTAGACTTGCTCCCAGGTGATCTTGGTGGTGATGGCGGTCCAAAGCAGCCAACCTGTCACGGCGGTAATGAGGAATGGGAGCCACCAGGATGAAGAGCGCTTGATGTCCGCGAAGGTTTTCGACGGCGCGGTGAAGGTGCAGATCACGCGCTGTATCTGGGTCAGAGCTGGAGTTTCAGTGGCTGCGGGTGTGGCTGGAAACGCGACGTCGCTCATGGGGTTCGCCTCTCAATTGGGCCTGTTTTGTTCCGATTGGCCTTTGCCCGCGATTGTACCTTTCCTTGGGACGAACGCAATCAAGAAAATTCAGTCGACGGATTCCGGGTAGAAAGGCCTATCGTCCGGGTGTTGCCAGCATGGAGGCGGCGGCGAGCGGCGAGGCGAGTTTGGGCGCGTTGGGCTCGGTGTAGCTCTTGTAGACGGAGATATGGAAGCAGGACTGGCGGAACTCCTCTTCGACGTCGATTTTGCCTTTTTGTTCGAGGGGGAGGAGCCAGGCGCGCAGCCAGCCGATTTCGCGAGCGGTCATGCCGGCCTTGGCGATGTCGATGGTGCCTCCGGTGAGGTGGGGGGAGGCGATGTCGCCGTCGGCGGCGGCGGCGTTGCCGTTGATGCGGCGGAGTTGGCGCTGGTACTCGACGGTGCGGACGGCGGAGGTGACTTCGAGCGCGGCGCTGGCGAAGCGGGCGGAGTGGGCGGAGGCGAGGTCGGTGAGGAATTTGGCGGTCCAGGGGCGGCAGTAGCGGCGATTTTCGGGCAGCACGGGGCTCACGGTGAGCTTGGAAGAGACAGGTACGGGGACGAGGGAACCGTGGGCGATGCGGCTGTTGAGGTCGGCGTCGTCGAGGATGCGCTCGAGGCCGTCGGCCTCGGCCATTTCGTTCTGGTGGACGAGGGACTCGTGGGAGCCGCGCAAAGGCGGGGGGATGGCGAGATGGACGGATTGGATTCTGCCGGGTGTGCCGTTGGCGGCTAGTTTCGGCCAGGATTTCTGCGGAGCGCGGCCCCGGCTGGCGGTGCGCATGGCGGGATGGACTCTGCCTTTTACGCGCGGGCCGGAGGTTGAGTGCGTCCTGAATTTGCCGGTGGGCTTGAGTTTTGCGGGGTGCGCGGAAGCTCTGGCGTGGCTGGCGGCTCTTGCTGCGTGGGGAGCGACCCTCTTGCCTTTGGCGGGAGACGCCGTTCGGCTGGCGCGGGTATGCGGATGGCTTGGAGCGGCTGCGATCGACGGAACCGCGCAGACGACACCGAAAACCAAGGCGAAAACTACGGCAATGAGGTACGAACTTCGCATATGTGGGGGCAATTGCGGAGGTTCGTGGAGAATCCTGAGCTCTTTCAGTATATCGGCTGGGAGGGGTAACGCGGAGTGGCGAGGGTGGTGCGGGGAGGTCCGATAAGGGGATCAGATTGGCGAAGATGAGTCTGGTATACACTTTTAGTACATACCGGATGCCTGGAGAACGCCTATGAGTGATCTTGTGGATACGAAGAAGGAAGTACGCGCCAAATTGTTCGTCAACGGGCGGAGTCAGGCGGTGCGCCTCCCCAAATAATTCCGCTTCGAGGGCAAGGAAGTGCGTGTGAGTCATGCGCTCGGAGGCGTGTTGCTGGAGCCGGTGGAGGATGAGCGGAAGCCGTGGACGAAACTCGAAGAGCCGTATGCCTGGTTTTCCTCGGAGGAAGCGGACCCGATTTTTCCCGATAGTCGAGAGCAGCCCGATTTTCAAGAGCGCGATTGGAGCAGCTTCGAGTAGGCTATCTTCAGGGACAATTGCTTTTTGCTTTCAACGACAACTGGCTGGCAATGGAGTTACGTTCTATGACTACCAAGCAGAAGTTAAGACTGGATGCAACCGAAGCAAAGCTCTTTTGGAACGGCCGCAGTCAGGCCGTCAGGCTGCCGAAAGCATTTCGCTTCGAGGGAGACAGCGTTCAGATTCGACGAGTTCCGGGAGGTGTTTTGCTTGAAGAGAAGCCTAAAGTGAAGGAGACGGAAGAGTCGATCATGGCCTGGTTCGCGAAACTGGACGCGATCGGAGCCGATCCATTGCTTCCCGAGGGGCGAAATCAGGAGATGGCACCGATTCGCGAGTATTTTGAATGAGCTTCCTCCTGGATACGAACGTATGCGTGGCGCTAATCAACGGCCCCGGCGAGCGGGATGCATTTCCGCAACTGCGCAAGCGGTTTGCAAGACTGAAAGCCGAAGCAAACACGTTTGCCATTTCGTCGATTGTCCTCCATGAGCTTTGGTACGGTGTCGCCAAGAGCGCGCGCGTGGAGGCCAACACGGAGCGTCTCTTAGAATTTCTGGCGTCGCGATTCGATTTGCTGGAATTTTCACCGGAAGACGCGAGGGTGGCTGGCAGTATCCGCACCGATCTGGAACGAAAGGGTACGCGCATTGGCGAGTACGACACGCTGATCGCAGGGCAGGCTCTGGCGCGGGGATTGACGCTGGTGACGGCGAATACGCGGGAGTTTTCGCGGGTGGATGGGTTGAAGCTAGTGGATTGGACGCTTTAACTTCATTGCGTTTGAGTTACATGCTGAAAGCGAATCGGGCGTCCCATTTGGTACGCCCGATTTGTGTTGTCAGTTAGAAGGAGGTTATTGGAGGAGTAGCCCCTGTTCGTCTTCCTTGATTTCTTCTGGAGGGATAACGACGGCGGCGGCGACTTTGTCGTCCGGCTCTAAGTTGAGGAGTTTGACGCCTTGGGTGGAGCGGCCGGCGGCGCGGATGGTTTTGGTGTCGATGCGGATCATTTTGCCGAACTGGCTGATGACCATCAGCTCGGAGGTTTCGTCGACGGGGAGGATGTTCATGGTTTTGCCGACCTTGGGGGTGGCTTTGAGGTTGTGGACGCCTTGTGCTCCGCGGGCGGTGAGGCGGTATTCGTCGATGTCGGTGCGCTTGCCGTAGCCGTTTTCGGTGACGGTGAGGATGAGGGACTTGGTGACGCCGAGCTTGTCGTCGAGGGACTTGAGATCTTTCCAGAAGGCGTCGTCCGCGGCCTTTTCGGCGGCTTTTTCGGCAGCTTTGAGGCGCTCGTCGTCGGGCTTGCCTTTGCGGCGGTCTTCGCGGGCTTTTTGGAGGTTTTCGCGGGCCTGGGTGAGCTTTTCGCGCAGGTCGGCGAGGCGCGGAGTCAGGCCGAGTTTGGCGGCGAGTTCGTCGCGGATTTTGTCGCGGGTCTCGTCGCTGATGGTGACGGCGATGCCGATGACTTCGTCGTTCTTCTTAAGCGAGATGCCCTTGTTGCCAGCGGCGTTCCGGCCCATGGGACGGAGGCCGGTGCCGCGTTCGGGGTCGTACTCCTCATTGAAGCGGATGGCCATGCCTTCCTTCGACGCTAGGAAGACGGTCTGCTTGCCGTCGGTGATGGCGGCTTCGATCAGGTCGTCGCTCTTTTCGATGGCGATGGCGATAATGCCGCGGGACATGACATTCGAGAAGTCCTTGAGCGGGGTCTTTTTGACGATGCCGTTGCGGGTGGCGAAGAGGATGAATTTGCCCTCTTCTTCAAGGTTGCGCACGGGCAGGATGGTAACGACTTTTTCGCCGGGCTGGAGGCTGAGCAGGCTGGCCATGGACTTGCCCTTGCCGGCGGCGCTCACGTCGGGCACTTCGTAGACTTTGAGCCAGTAGACGCGGCCGGTGTTGGTGAAGCAGAGCAGGTAGGCGTGGGTGGAGTCGATGATGAGCTGGGCGACGAAGTCCTCTTCGCGGGTCTTCATGCCGGTGCGGCCGGTGCCGCCGCGGCGCTGCTGGCGGTAGATGGAGATGGGTGTGCGCTTGAGGTAGCCCTGGTGCGAGACGGTGATCGCGACCTGCTCGTCGGCGATGAGGTCTTCCATTTGCAGCTCGGCGGTCTCGTCGACGATGACGGTTCGGCGGGCGTCGCCGTACTTGTCGCGGACGTCTTCGAGTTCCTTGACGATGACTTCGCGGAGGCGGACTTCGGAGGCAAGAATTAACTCGAATTCGGCAATGCGGAGGCGGATTTCGCCCAGTTCCTTGAGGATTTCGTCGACCGAGAGCTGGGTGAGGCGGTAGAGTTGGAGTTCGAGGATGGCATCTACCTGGCGGTAGGTGAGGCCGCGCTCTTCGCCGGCAAGGCGCTCGCGGTCGAGATTGACGACGATCTCGGTGCCCTTGCCCCAGGTGTAGAGGTTTTCGCGGGCTTCGGCGCGCGAACCCGATCCCCGAATGATGCGGATGACGGTATCGAGATTGTCGAGGGCGATCTTGTAGCCCTCTAAGATGTGTTCTCGCTCGCGGGCTTTGCGCAGCAGGTAGACGGTGCGGCGGCGGACAACTTCGACGCGATGGTCGATGAAGCAGCGGATGGCGGCAGGGAGGCCCAGCTCGCGCGGCTGGCCGTTGACCACGGCCAGGAAGATCATCGAGAAGCTTTCCTGCATCTGGGTGAACTTGTAGAGCTGGTTGAGGACGATTTCCGGCTGAGAGCCGCGCTTGAGTTCGATGACGATTCTCATGCCGTCGCGGTCGCTCTCGTCGCGGACGTCGCCGATCTCGTCAATGACTTTCTCGTTGACCAGCTCGGCGATGCGCTCAATGAGCTTGGATTTGTTGACCTGATAGGGGATCTCGCTGACGATGATGGCCAGCTTTTCCTTCGTGAGCTGCTCGGTGGAGACTTTGGCGCGCATGAGGAAGCGGCCGCGGCCGGTGGTGTAGGCCTGCGCGATGCCGCTCTTGCCGAAGATGAAGCCACCGGTGGGGAAGTCCGGGCCCTGGACGTGGCGCATGACTTCGAGCAGGCCGGCTTTGGGGTTGTTGACTAACTCGATCGTCGCGTTGAGGATCTCGGTGAGGTTGTGCGGCGGGATGTTGGTGGCCATGCCAACCGCGATGCCGTTCGAGCCGTTGACGATCAGGGTCGGGATGCGCGTGGGGAGGACGGAGGGTTCCTCAGTCGATTCGTCGTAGTTGGGAACGAAGTCGACGGTTTCCATCTCGATGTCGGCAAGCATTTCGCCGGCGATGCGCGCGAGGCGACACTCGGTGTATCGCATGGCTGCGGGCGAATCGCCGTCTACGGAGCCGAAGTTGCCCTGCCCGTCGATGAGCGGGTAGCGCAGGCTGAAGGGCTGCGCCATGCGCACCATGGTGTCGTAGATGGCGGTGTCGCCGTGGGGGTGGTAGACGCCCATGGTTTGGCCGACAACTTTGGCGCACTTGGTGTACTTTTTGTTGTATTCGAGGCCCATCTCGCTCATGGCGTAGAGGACGCGGCGATGGACGGGCTTGAGGCCGTCGCGGACGTCGGGGAGGGCGCGGCCGATGATGACCGACATCGAGTAGGCGAGATAGCTGCGGCGCATCTCGTCTTCAATGTTGATGGAAACGACATTGGAGGGCGGGGTGGGCGGGCCACCGGCTTCGAGCGGGAGTTGCGGATTCTGATCGTCTGCCATAAGAGGGGGTGCGAGCGAAGGGGCGGGAAGTTGCGAGAAGCGGTGGGCCGGGGCTTCGCGGGCTATGGCTTTATTTTAGCTGTTTACAGGCCCCATTAGCAAGGATTGCGGCCGGAAATAAGTCCTTTTATTGCATTGGTTTAGCGGTTCGCTCGGGCGATCCGCGGCGGGGTCCTGGCGGTTTACGCCGGGTGCGGCATTTTCGGTGCGTTTCTGAGCTGGAATGCGGCCTGGAATTTTGGGCTGGGTCGAGCGGGTTTCGGCTTCCGCTAGCGGGATGGCGCGCGGATGCGGGCACCGATGTGGGCATTTTTGCTGGTTTTCGGCAACCGCTCCGGGGCGGGACTCGCACAGGTGATTCGCAACAATGCGGTCCGGTTTTCTGATTTTGAGAGCGATGTCCGGCGTAGCCTGCTCATTTTGAAGTGAAAATTGCGCTTGCGCGTTATCGCCGCCGGCCTTCGTCTATGAGGTCGCGAATCTTGAGGCCATCGAGGCCGATTTTTTCCGGCGTTCGAGAATGCGACCGACTGCGGCTGAGGCTGCGCTCCGGTCGGGGTTGACCGGCGCGGTTTGGGCCTCTTTTGCGAGCATTTCTTCGACAAGTTCGGGGATTCGGACTCCTTTTGCTTTGAGGAGAGCGTCGGTTTCGTCGGGGATGTTTAGGGTGAGTTGCATGGGGTGAGTATATGCCGAATTTCCGCCGCTTTGGTGAGACTCGATTCGGCGATCTCGATTGGCACTTTCAGAACGCGCCGGATTCCTTGAACCGGGGTAGTATTGAGAAATGAACACTCACGTCGCGGAGCCGGCAGTTTCAGGATCGTTCCAAACCGATCAACGGTTTTTGGATGAATTGTCGTGGCTTCATCGGAATCGTGGCCGATATGCGGGAAAGTGGGTTGCGTTAGCGGGCAACACGCTTGTTGCCACGGGCGATTCCGCGCGGGAAGTCTTCGACGCCGCAAAGGGAGCGGACGTGACGCCGCTGATCCAATATATTGAGGGCGAAACGCTTCCGTTCGCCGGGTGTTGACGGCATGGCGTGCGGTATTCGCCTATAGGAGTGCGACTCCGTTCGAGGGTGACGCTTGACGAAGAGCGCTGTCGAGAGTAGCAAGCGGCAAGCTCAAGCGGATGGCCAATTCAAGGTACAGAGCGTCATAGATCGTAAGGTTGCGTGTCGCCGCCAATTTCAGGGCTGCCTTTGCTTGGGTCGAATTCAGTGGAGGCTCAACTGCGATGGGCAGCGTTGCCAAATCGTCCCAGAAACCTTGAACCTGCGACATTTGGAATCGTTTTCGGCGGATCGCGCTCAGGAATGCGTTTGAGACTTCCACCGCCCAGTGGGCTGGAACGATAGCACTGTCGGTATTTCGAATGCGCTGTAGGAGAGCGTCGGACCAGACCGTGGCTTCATCCTGGAAGAACCAGGGGAGTGTGGCAGAGGCGTCAAGGACGAAGACTGGCATTCAGTATCTGCGACCTTCGTCGATGAGGTCCCGAATCTTCAAGCCGTCGAGTCGGAAGCTCTTGCGGCGCTCGATGATGCGATCGACGGCGGCTTCTATGGCGGCCTGGTCGCGGTGTTCGACTGAAGTGCCAGCTTCCTTCTGCAACGCTGACTGGATGAAGGCGGAGATGCGCACACCGCGAGATTCGAGGGCCGCGGCGGTTTCGTCGGGGATGTTGAGGGTGAGCTGCATAAGGTCAGTATATGCCGGATTTCGTCACTTGCTGGTGGGGAAGATGAGTTTGGCGACCTTTAACGCGCGGAATTGGGCGAGAACGTTCTCGGAATTGAGCGGGACGTGGGTGATTTCGTCGCGCTTTGGGGTATCGGTACGTTCGGTTGCAGTCCTATCGAATGTGGGCTGCCAGAAGCTTTTCTCAGGATGCTTCAGCGATTCTGCGACGACCAGGACTTCGTCGCCGGGTTGCAGATCGTTGATTTCGTTCCAGTTGCAGGCGAGGTGTTTGACTACGACGCGTTGGCCTGGGGCGAGATGGCCCCTGTAAACCGCGTCCACCTTGTATTCGGCCAAGCGGTAGTTGATGGCTACGCCGCAGGTGAACTTCATGAATCCCCATGTGTCAATGCGGACGACCGTGGCTTCAAAGACGACGGTGTGTTTCTTCTCGGCTTCGGCAGTGAGCCAGCTGATGGCAAGGAGCAGGGTAACTAAGGCCAAAAGGCGTTTCATGGGTCGATTGTATGCTTTTGGCGTCGGAGTTACGCGCAATCTTTAACTTCGGAGCGCACGGACTGCGAGCGCGATGAACAGGACCAAGGCGCAGAGTTCGGAGATGGCGAAGTAGAGGAAAAGAGCAGGAAGCGCGATTCCATGCACGTTCGTTTTCGTATCGAAAAGGTACAAGAATAACCAGATTGCGAAAGGCAGCACCGCTATCGCGACTGCATTTGTCCGGTTGGTTGCGTTGTTCTGCTTGCGGAAGTTGAGGAGGGCGACGACGGTGGTTGCGATTATGCCGACGAGTCCTGCAAGGGCCACATAAACTGAAAACTCCGCATATTCAGGGCTGATTCGCTCGAGCACCGAGACGAGAAGGTCGAGCGACACGGCCGTTGCGAGCAATAGATATAAGAGGCGCTGTCGATTCATAGGTTCGATTGATTGTATGGCGAAGGGCGATGGGTCGGGCTTTCAGCCCTTTGGGTTTGTTTGGCCCGAGCACCTGGGGCGTTGCCCCAGGCTGGGATAGAGCGGGCCTTTGGCCCTGGCGCTTGCCGTGTTCTGCGGCCAATTGTCTGTGGGACAAATGACACAAACGGCTTAATTCGTCGCCA
>Ga0116230_10004748_pt1 | contig 13321 bp, 10 predicted proteins | sample S1TSphfallax_3_FD_88678 | JGI IMG/M metagenome (GOLD analysis project Ga0116230, IMG submission 88678) | Host-associated microbial communities from peat moss isolated from Minnesota, USA - S1T2_Fd - Sphagnum fallax MG | ecosystem: Host-associated > Plants > Peat moss > Unclassified | place...
AAATTCCAGACTGTTTTTTTCTCCGACGGCATCGACCGCTATCCAGAAGCTGCAATTTTGCCAGCCTTCGATATTGTAATAAGGCTGATCCTGGTGCCATGGCGTGCGCTGTCTGGTGTTTGGCTCTTTCACCAGCAAATGGTCATGATAAAAGCGGATCGTTTTACTGTCAGTAAGCAGAGCGGCAACCACAGCTAGTGGCGATGAATGTACAATTTGTTCGTAAGCTCTGATAGTCCGCCAGTTGCAAAAATCTTCGACAAAATAGCCAGGATCGTCTTTGGCACTGGCTACCTTAGCTCGGGGCGATAATGATGCAAGATTATGATCAATGCCTTCTTTTAAAAGGCTTATTTCATCGGGATTTAAAAGTTGACGCAAACAAATAGCACCATCTTTTTGAAAAGCAGCTTTTTGCGCCGTATCAACCGCCGCCTCAGCCCTGGCAATGACTTTTGCATCAATAGGCTCAGGGACGGCCATTTATATAATTTTGCCGGTAAGAGATAGATACAAGACCAGGGCGCCAAAAATCAGTCGATAAACGACAAAAACAATTGTGGAATGATTTTGCAAATATTTCATCAACCAGGCTATAGCCAGATAGCTGACAATTAAAGAAACAACCAGACCAACAATGAGACTGGTCATGCCAACACCTTGCAGACCTTCTTTGTACATATGATAAAGCTCGACCAGACCTGACAATGCCACCGCTGGTATGCCCAGCAAAAAACTAAATCTGGCGGCATCCGGTCTTTTCATATTGATCAACAAAGCAGCGGTCAATGTCGAACCGCTGCGCGAACATCCCGGTATAAGAGCCATGGCCTGACCAAGACCGACAAGCAGTCCATCCTTAGCCCCCATATCATCAATGCCGCGTTTATGAGTAGCTAATTTTTCGGCAAGCAGAAGCAGAAGACCCATTACTATCGCCGCCACGCCCACCACCGGCAGTGCGCGCAATGGCGAATTTTCGGCCTCGATATATTTTTTAAGAAGCAATCCTAAAACGCAAACCGGCATAGTGCCGAGAATAATGGCACCGGCCAGACGCACATCACGCCCGCCATAATCTTTTTCCTTTAACCCTCTGATAGTGCCGGAGGATATTTCTATTATGTCTTTAAAAAAATAAGCAATTACTGCCACCACTGAGCCAAGCTGAATCACTGCCGAATATGCGGCACCAGGATCTCCCCAATGAAGAAGAGCCGGGACCACACGCAGGTGAGCGCTGGAGCTAATCGGTAAAAACTCAGTCAGTCCCTGGACTACACCAAGAGTTATTGCTTCGACAACTGACATAGGCTCGGCCATTTAATTAGTTCCCCCTGGCTCCTGATCTTTTTGATCAATATCATCTTTACTGTCTATATGATTTTCATGGCCATCTTGAAAAAATGCATAATGGTCTTTTTCATCGTTTTTGATAGTCTTAGACCAGCTAACCATGCCCGATCCAATTGCCTGCTTTGCTTTTTCTTCCAGCTCGGGATTGCGCGGTCGACCACCCAGGGGCACCAGTACTTTGTCGAGCTCTTCTTGACCGGGGGGCTGCAAATTGATAAATTCCAGACCAAGTACAGTTTTATTGCCGATCCAGTGACGATCTACTCTGATGATGGCGGCAGCAACAGCTATGTCCAGTCCTTTTGTATGAATGACCAGACTAACCTCTTCCCCGGCTTTAAAAGACTGAGAAAAATCTTCGCTCAACTCCAGAGTAAGTCCAGATCTCGAGATATCAGCGGTGGTGCACTGGTAATGTTCTTCTTTACGCCCGGAGGTAGAAGGCCTGGTAAGTTTCACAGGCAATTCGATGGCAACACGCGGCCAACTGCGTTTTTGATTTAGTGGTTCATGCTTGGGAGCGGAGCAAACAAGCATGGTTTTACTCTGCATGATTTGCGTGCCGACAACGCTCGATGCCCACATACCGTTAAAGGTGACTTTAGGAGAATCGTTCGTAAACCAGAGCCTTGTGCCTTTTGCAAATTGTTTATTGCTTTCGCGTGCCGTTTTGATCTGGATAATGAGCTGACTACCAGAGCGATCGACAATAGTGGCACGACCGTAGCCAAACTCTCCTGGAGCGACTTCGACTTTTACTTTGAGGATTTTGCCAGGATCAAACAATTGCTGCCTCCTTTCGTCTGCATTATCGCATCACAATCTAGTCTCAAAACTAAATTGATGGAAGGCCACTAATGGCCATGGTTGGCAAGGGAAGCCTTATATATATCCGATTTGGATATGCCAAATTCATCAGCCGCCAGAGCGCAAGCTTTTGAAAGTTTGTGGCCAGCGGAAGTCATTTGCATAACAAAGTTGAGAATTGCAGATTTTTTGTCCTCGTTTTCCAGCCAATCCGACATGTCTTCACTGGCAATCCTTTGACCTTCAACCACGAGTACGCATTCACCTCGCACTTCGCTTTCACTGTACTTGGCCATGAGACTGCTGGTGCTGCCGCGATCAAACTCTTCGTAAAATTTAGTCAGCTCCCGAGCCAGACAGATTTTGCGATCACCAAATTGGGCCAGCATGGCTTCCAGAGTACGACTGAGCTTATGCGGCGAAACATAAAAAACAATGGTCCTGGCCTCAAATGCTAACCGTTTCAATTTTCTTTCTATATCCGATGATTTATCCGGCAAAAAACCTTCAAAAATAAATGTGTCGAGTGGCAAGCCGGAGCCCACCAGGGCCAGCAAAAAAGCCGAGGGTCCGGCAATCGGCACGATCGTCATACCAAGCTCGATAGCCGTCTGAACGATAGGATGACCGGGATCGCTGACAAGGGGCATGCCGGCATCAGAAATCAAGGCAATCGATTGCTCGTCGCGATTGGCCTGGTCAAGCAGACTTACACGCTCGTGCTCATTGAATTTATGGCAACTTAGCATCTTCTTTTTGATATCAAAATGATTGAGGAGCTTGATCGACACCCGCGTATCTTCAGCCAATATCAAATCGCATTCTTTTAAAGCACTAATAGCTCTCATAGATATGTCTTCCAGATTGCCTATCGGCGTACCGATTATGAACAGCTTTCCCGACAACTTGACAACCCCGTTTTTTACACCGTAAAAATTTATAGCCACCTGGCAAGACGGCCACACAGACAAGAATTAGAGCATTTTATTTTTTCCAGAAGTATATACCAGGGACTCTTGACTGCCTGAGTTTTCTACAGGTTATCTACAGCTGTAACTTATTTAATTGGCCAACTTAAGTGCACCTACTTGCACTGAAAAAAAAAGTGTCTCTAGCAGGCCAGCATAGAATTTGAGAGCAAAAGTAAAAATCGCAGGCGAGGCACAAAGAAGCTTTTTGTTCCCAGCTAAAAGATACTTCAATTTACACACAGCAACAGGAAGAGCCAATTAGTTACCCATTCATACGCCAGTCTATATGCGCCACACAACCTTGGGAAGCTATTATCAACTCTATATCTCTCGTGAGCTAAAAGACATCCTCTTACTCAGTGCACTGTCTAGCTGCTATATAAAACAGACCAGCGCAACACAGTCAGGAGATATAGACAGGCCTGACCGGCAGCTTAAGAAACTTTCCTTGCTTTATCAAAGAAGTAATGCCTTGAGAAAACTTAGGTCGAGCGCTTATTTTCCAAGAGCTTTGGCGATGAAAAGCGCTAAACTCTTACATCGACATATAACAGGCAGGTTATTGATGCCGTCAGCTGCTCCCATACTATTTATATCGAGCAAAAAAAAGGGGCGCTACCCATCGCCTTTTTTTGGATTGTCTAAAAGTCCTGGCCATGTTCTCCTTGCAGCAATCACAGTTTTATACTCGGCTACCACATCTATCTCCGCAGCAAAGGCTCATGGCGGCGGTGGCGGCTTTGGTGGAGGAGGATTTGGTGGAGGAGGATTTGGTGGCGGCGGATTTGGCGGCGGCGGATTTGGCGGGAGAAATCAAATCAACGGTCCCAGATCGAGCAATGAAAAGCCTCCTGTAAAACTTCTACCTCTAAATATCCATGACAAATGGGCAGTGCTAGTCGGTGTCGGTCACTATCAGGACAGCGACATTAAGCCTATCAAATATGCTTCGCGCAACGTACTGACCTTAACCGAAGCTTTTAGCGATCCGCAGGCCGGGCGCTTCTTACCCGATCATGTCCTGATCGCCACCGAAGAAAAGGTGACAAAAAACAATCTGGCTGATTCTACTTGGGAGACCTGGCTAGCCCAAAAAGCTCTGCCTAACGACATGATCGTTCTCTATTTTTGTATGCGCTTCGTCCCCTCTGACGACGCTTCGGACATGCTTTTGTTGACGCAGGAAAGTCACACAGCCAGCAAAGAAACCTCGGCAACATCTCTTTCAGGCATCCTCGGCGAATTGCGCCGCCGCACCCAGTGCAAAAATATAATCGCTCTACTGGACCTCTCACCGACAGAACAAGCAGCTAAAAATTTCCCCTACGGCTTTGGCACTCTGCTCCAGACCATCAGTAAAAAAACTGATGTCACCATTTTTAGTGCCGACGAACGAGTGCTTGGCTCAATGGAAGATGACGGGCCGGCAAAAGCGTCACTATTTGTCGAATATTTGACTAAAGGCCTAACCGCTGGAGGGGGCGCTCTGGCTATCGACTATCTGGCCAGCTATGTAACTCAAATAATGGCCAGTCAGCCACCGGCAAAAAGCGGTCTGTATAACTCGCATCCACTTTTGATCCCCATCGCCGACAATCCTGAGCTGGTAAAGATCCCCCTGGGCGTGGCGGTAAAAAATCCTAATAAAGTCGCCAATATAAAGATAGGCAAACCACTTTCACTGGTGGCCCTGACAGACCCGGCCCTGGCTGAGCATCTGGCTGAGCTTGACCGCGCGACTTCGCCGCTTTCAAAAATCGAACAGCTTAAGAAGGAGCAGGACGAAGCTGATGCGGCTAGAGCTGAAAAAGAAGAAGAAAAAGCAGGCGCATCTGGCCAGGACGTCGATTTTGCTCCCTATATGGCCTCCATGAAAAAGACCATTCAGACTAAATGGCTTCCTCCTCATGGTCCTACCGCCAAAACGATAGTGGCGGTTTTTTCTATACAAAAGGATGGCACTATAAGCGATCCCGAAATAGTCGAAAGCAGTGGCAATGCCCCGGTAGATCAATCAGCTATGAAAGCACTGGCAGATGCCTCCCCGCTTCCGCCTTTGCCAAATGGTTCACCAAAAAGAGTGCAGATCAGATACAAATTCGACCCCAAAACCTTGCCTTGAAGGGCCCCCGGTGTGGCATTCTTCGGGACAATATTAGCCCCAGCTCACATAAAAATATCTTTGCAACCCCCGAAACACTTACCAGTCAATGATTTGCGACACACTACGTAGAAACCACATTGACGCCACCCATGGGGCGCGATAACGTTATCTATAGGACAAGTGTGACGAGAGAGAGACAGATTTCAAGTAGCACAGTCCAAGTCGAAAGAATCCCCATCGGCGTAAGGCTAGTTATTACTAAATCTGAAATTAACAGTAAAACCAGGACGACTGGTTGCAGGAGAAATAGGTAAAAATCATGGCTGACGTACATCATCTCAACACGAACGACAGTACTAACAATCAGGGTCCTGACAAGGCACCAGATGCGTCGGCTAAATTATTTGAGGCCAGCGTCGTTTCCAGACCTGGAGATCAGGTAGGCAAAGCAGGTGATGCCAACGTCGTTCAGGTTGCTTCGACTACAGATGCCAGAGGCTATGACACGGCCATGCTCAATGGCACCAGCGAAGCATTCCAAAGCCAGTACTTTGGCCAGGCCTCTGCCGGTGAAAATCTTGCGGCATTAACACCTTCGATGACGGCAAAATGGGAAACTATCGGGTCAGCGACAAATCCGGACAGAGATGCCCATGCGGCTGCCATTCAGGAAACAGTTGCCTATTTTTCCAAGCAGACGCCTGGACTCGCTGACGTAATTAAGATCTAAAAGCTCGGACAATTTCAGAGCATTCTCAAGCAGGTACTCTCGTACCTGCTTTTTGCTTTCATTAGCCAGACTTTATTAAGCTCTTGGAAAACAACCTTAGCCCCTTCTCGCGCCTGAAGGTCAGGCATGTGCTAGAATTCTGGCTCGTTTAATATATATAAGTGGTTGGAAATAATCGTGCCTAATATCAAGTCAGCAATCAAAAGAGTCGAAGTTGCCGAACGTAACCGCGTCCGTAACCGCTTTTGGAAATCAAACATGCGTACTGCCCGCACCAAGGTAGAAGAAGCCATCGACGGCGCCAAGCCAGCCGATGCTGCAACAGCTCTTCATCAGGCCTATGCCACGATAGATAAAGCTGTTTCCAAAGGCGTGCTGCATAAAAATGCCGCCAATAGAAGAAAGTCTCGTCTGGCCAAAAAGCTAGCCGGCATTTCTCCTAAGAAATAAAGTCTTTCAATCGTCTCCAAAGCAATCGGATTTCGATCTGAAACATTGGCTTGGGCTGTTTCTTTTTATGGCTGTTCAAGCTATATTTGGAAGCAGCCAATTTTTTGCGATTTTTCAAAAAACGCCAAAAGCCAGTGGCCATGCCCGATATGGATGACATCGCATATGACAAAAATATGCTCCAAATATATCCTTGTCGGTCACAGGCCAGGCACAGTGCTCATTTCCACCAGCAAGCACAGCGAGGATAAACTTGGATCCACATGCCGGCGCAGCCGCTTCCAATCATGCCCAGGCTCTTACTACAAACTTTTCCCCCAGCCCCTTTGAGAAAAATCTGACTGCCAGTCATACCGTCAACCTAGACAACATAGCCGGTCCCGTTCACCTGGCTGGGATCGGCGGTATAGGTATGTCGGCCCTGGCCAGATTGCTTTTGCAAACAGGCAAAAAAGTCTCGGGCTCCGATAAACAAGAAAGTCCGATAACCGATGAGCTAAAAGCCCTCGGGGCGACGATTTTTATCGGCCATGAAGCGCACAATTTAAAAGATGCAGGGGCCCTCGTAATCTCCACAGCTATCACCGCCGGCAATCCGGAGCTGGAAGAAGCCAAACGCAGAGAGCTGCCCATCTGGCACCGCTCGCAGTTGCTGGCTTATCTGGCCAAAGACGACAAATTAGTAGCAGTTACCGGCACACACGGCAAGACCACTACCAGTGCCATGGTTGGTCAGGTGATGATCAACTGCGGCATGGATCCGACAATTGTTGTAGGCGGCATCTTTCACCATATTGGTGCAAATTCGCGCCTGGGTAAGGGCGGCTATTTTGTTGCTGAAGCCGACGAGTCTGACGGCACACACGTAAGCTCAACGCCATATCTTTCGGTTATTACCAATATCGAGCCCGACCATCTGGAAAACTATCCCGGTGGTTTGGAGCAGATCCTGGAAGTGATGGCCAAGTTTTACGAAAACACTAAAGCCACTAGTATCATATGCGGTGATGATCACGGCTGCCGCAAACTGATTGATCTGGTAAAAGGTAAAAAAGCCAGCAAAATAGTCACTTATGGTGCTCGCTCATCAAATATTGATGCCAGCACGACAGCTAGCACTGATGACTACAGTTATGAAAGTCTGGACGGATTTGGCATGCGTGTCTATCACCATGACCAGGTTTTAGGACAGCTGACTCTCAAAGTCCCCGGCGAGCACAATAAGCTAAATGCTCTGGCGGCTATTGCTGTAGCGCTGGAGCTGGGTGGTAACTTTAGCCAGGCCAGTCAGGCTATGAGTCAATTTTACGGCGTTGACAGACGCTTCCAGATTTTAGGCGAGAGTGCTCAGATCATGGTCGTCGACGATTATGCCCACCATCCGACCGAAGTGGTGGCAACTCTAAAAGCGGCCCAAGATTATATCCGTCTGGAAAGACACAAAGGGCGGGTAGTTTGTTTGTTTCAGCCGCACCAGCCAGCTCGGCTGCGCGATCTCTGGGAAGAATTTACCCAGGCCTTTACCGGAGCTGACCTGGTACTGATTGCCGACATCTATATCGCCCGTGGTGGCAAAATTGAAGGTATTGATTCAGCACGTTTTGTCGAAGCCCTCAATCACCACGACAAGCATTATCTGGCCGGTCCGACCAGAGGATTGCCCGAGCAACTGTTGGCTTATCTCAAGCAAGATGATCTACTTCTGACAGTCGGAGCTGGAGATGTGACAAATGTCGGGGGAGAGCTTCTCAGCCTACTCCAGAGCAAATAAATATGGAAGAGGCTACAAACGCACCTCTGGCTCGCTACACCACCATAAAAATTGGTGGAGAGGCAGATCACCTGTGCCATCCACAAAATGTGACTGAGCTTGTTGAGCTGGTCAACAAACTGAAAGCCGGTGGCCAGGATTGGTATGTAATCGGCGGCGGATCCAATTTGCTGATTTCATCAAGCGGCGTCAGGGGTACGGTGATCCGCACCACCCAACTGATTGCCATCAAAACACCGGAGCCCGGCATCCTGGAAGCGGAAGCCGGAGCGAGGCTACCGCATCTGGCAAGACAGGCGGCGCAACTCGGTCTATCAGGGCTGGAATTTGCCGTTGGCATACCCGGTACCGTTGGCGGTGGCGTCATCATGAATGCCGGGGCGCACGGCAGCCAGATGTCGGCTATATTGGAGACGGCTACTGTGCTGGACAGTCAGACCGGTGACGTCAGTGTGCTGACAAACGACGAGCTGGGATTTCAGTATCGCCGCTGCGCTCTTGATCCGGCAAGACATGTGGTGCTTTCTGCCCGTTTTAGAATGCCGACAGATGTGCCCGAAGAAATTGAAAGACGGACAAAGCACAATGAAGATTATCGACTGAAAACACAGCCAATTGGTTGGCCCAATGCCGGTAGTACATTTAAAAATCCTCTTCCTGATAAATCTGCAGGCTATTTGCTCGATCAAGCCGGGGTAAAAAATTTGCAAGAAGGTCAGGCGGCAGTTTCGGCCATGCATGCTAATTTTGTGATCAATTTGGGTGGCGCCACCTCGCATGAGGTAACCACTCTACTGCGCCGTATGCAAGAATGCGTGCATGAAGCATTTGATATCGATCTTGTGCCTGAGTGGAAAATTATGGGCGCCTTTAGCGACGAAGAACTAAATGTTTGGAGGGGAAAAAAGTGAAGACAGCGCTCAAACTAGGAAAAGAGACCAAAATAGGAGTCCTTTACGGTGGGCTGTCCAACGAGCGAGAAGTCTCGCTGCGTTCCGGCCAGAACTGTTTTAACGCTCTGGTGCGCCTGGGCTATAAAAACGCCAAACTAATTGACGTGGGCGAAACTCTGGCCGAAGATTTGAAAGCCAACGATATCGAAGTGGCATTTCTAAGCCTGCACGGCCGCTACGGCGAAGACGGCACGGTCCAGGGCTTACTTGAACTTTTAAAAGTACCCTATACAGGTTCGGGTGTTTTGTCCTCGGCTCTGGCCATGAATAAACCTCTGACCAAGCGTGTGCTCTACGCTCAGGGACTGCCTTATCCACAAAGCTTTATCATCACTGACTTTGAGCTTGGTGATATGGACAAATTTCTCAGCACCCTTCCGCCACCACCTGTGATGATCAAACCTTTAAATGAAGGCTCATCAGTTGGTGTGCACAAAGTAGAAGACGGCGCCCAAATAGGCGCCCTGGTCAGAGAAACAGTAGAAAAATATGGCGGCGCCATAGTGGAAAAATACATCAAGGGACAGGAAATTACAGTTGGTGTGCTGGAAGAGGCCGTACATAAAAACGGCAAAGAAAACGGCCATGCCGCCCATTATGCCGGAGCCAATCATACTGAGCTAAAAGCTCTGCCGATTCTCGAACTGAGACCCAAATCCAAAGCCGGCTTTTATGACTACGAAGCCAAATATACAAAGGGTATGACTGATTTTGTTTTGCCGGCTGAGCTATCCGAGCAGACAACTGCAAATGCTAAAGACCTGGCCAAAAAAACATTCCGCGCCCTCAATTGCAGCGGCTATTCGCGTGTGGACATGATGGTCGACAAAGACGGCGGTCTTTACATATTAGAAGTAAATACATTACCGGGCATGACCGACACCTCCGACTTGCCGGCCATGGCCGAAGTGGAAGGCATAAGCTATGACCAGCTGGTCGAGACAATTTTGTTTAGCGCTGGATTAAACAAATAATTTGGCCTGTTGGGATAATATTTATAGCAACATCCTGGAGAAGCTCTGTGGCTGAGCAGTCGGCTCTGGACCGACCGGGCGCAGGTTCGAATCCTGCCTCCAGGTCTTTTTCATAGGATCATAAGTGACCGAAGACGAACTGGAGAAAATAAAGGTCGATCCTGCCTATGTAGTGGGGCAACTTGTCAAAGCCCTATTAGGCAAAGGCAAGAACGCACCAGAGCGGACAAGGCAGTGGTATCAAGTCCTGACCGGCATGGCTCAGGGCATTTTGCAGATTGGCTCGCGGGCACCAGTCTCCGGAAGCCCGCCCTGGATAACACTTGAAGTAGTGCATGGGGGCTTTGCTACTGGCGGTTTTGCAGCTGGTGGGATATTGAAGCCCTATGAAATCGCAAAATTAAATGAACTGCAAAAGCTGGGACTGGCAAAAGAAAGTGAAATAAAAAGCCTCGATAAAAGTGCTGCCCGCGCGGTGCTAAATATCTACTTTGCTGGAGCGGAAGGACGTAAAGAGCTGAGTAAAATGCTCAAGACCGGACATTATCGCACGCATATTCCTGAAGAAGCAGCACTTCTCATTGCCACCTGGTTGATTGAAAAAGGCGAAGCTGATAGAACCGCCCAATTGCTAGAAGTTTTAGCACCATTTTTTGACCGTTTGCGCTTTTATCCCGAGCCTGCTGGCGAGCCTTTACGAGTCACCGGCGAGGACATTGTTTATCTGCAAACAGCAGGCATTTGCGCTCGGCAGCTGAGAGACAAAAGCCAGCAGAAGCAAGTTGCCAAAATGAACGAGTCTATCAAAGTGTGGACGCCACTCTACGATAGGGCTGCGAGCTTATTTTTTGAAACGGTCGAGGGGGAAAATCCTCAACTACTCAAAGATCATATTACTGGTCAGTTAGTCCGTGCCGAAAATGGCCAACCTGTTGTCAGCGGTGGTTGGCCCTGCAAAAAGTTTCAGGCTGACTGGGCCGGACGGGCCAGTCAGCTTCTTATTGAATATGAGCAAGTGCGACATTTGCACGGTTTATGTAAAAAGCATGAGAAGCCTAAAGAAAACTTTGCCCGGTTGAGGAAATATCTTGTCATTGCAAGTAAGGATCCGGCCCAACTGAGTGGCATAAATGTAGGCGATATCCGTAGAATCCTCGCCTCCTATGTCACCGCTCATGGTGCTCCTGGCAGTAAACGCCTTGAGGCAACTCGCTCAATGCAAGAGAGCATTGCCAACCGGCCATTGCATAAAGACCTGGCCAGAGTGATGGCAGACAGGCTGGACAGGGAGCCAGCGGATCAAGGCGTTGCTGACCTAACAAGGCTGTGGGCACCTCTATCCGCCCGCGAAGCTTTCGATGCCGGGGCCTCCGAAGACACAATGTTTCCGGCTTCCATTGTTGGCAAAACACTCACCTGCGGTGAAGCACCTTTAATTACAATGATTGAGCAAAAACTGATTGGCTCAAGCGAAGCCATGGCCTCGGTTTTGCCAATGTTGACCGCCAATACACGAGCGGCAAACATAAAAGACACAGACCTGGCCCGCCTTTTTGCGTCCGTTTACCGAGCATTTCGCAAGCGACGTTCATTACTTTTGCTCAATCTGCAGAGTCAAGTGCGTTTTGAAGAATTACCCTGGGTCTCTGCCGTATTGCCATGGATGGACTCCCATCAAGATACTCAAAATGTACCGCGTGCAGCTCTCAGCAAAGCGGCCTGGCTGGCCATCTCAGCCTTTCCTTACAGCGTATTGCCAAATAAACTCATAAGAGAATTTCGCACACTGGCTAAGGATGCGGGACTTAAGATACCACTGGTCGATGAGCTGGCGGCTGATATTTTTACGGGTTCATTTTCGGCAAATTTTCTTGATGCTGCGCAAGATGCTGCAAAGCTATTGCATGGTACTAGCTATCAACGCTACTTCGGCATCGACTATGATCGCATTTTGTCCCTCGATGATATTGAAGAGAAGTCGCACAAAAAAGTGTCTCCAGGTTTTGGGCGGATATGCGCCGAGATGGCCGAAGGTCAAAAAAAACTGACGGTGAGCAGTTCTGTTGTGTATAACGGCGCGATGATCGAGCAGGCGCAAATTGTCACCACGCACAATCTAGCCAGTCTGTGGCAGTCGCTCCAATTGCAAGATGAGTTGAGCACTGAACTCTCAACCATGGCTCAGTGCTGCTATAAATGGATCTGCCGGCGGCAACAATTAAAATTGCCTCAGTGGCAAACAGAGCTGAAATCGATCAAAAACTCCGCGTACGCCTGGCGCCAGATGTTGTTCTATATTTCCTTAGCGGACGAAAACGAACAGAAAAATTTTATTGGTTGGGCCGATGATCATTTCCAAAAACAATCGGACGAATTTAAACAACGATTTGCTCCGGCTATGCTGGGGCTGCAGGCCATAGTCAACGGTCAAGAGTTTGACTACAAAGGAGAGCTGCAGTCAGGCGGTAAACGTTTTACCGGTTGGTCAGGGAAACCACATTTTTTGTCACGACAGCCTGAATGCAAATAAGTAGACTCAGCGCTTAACTAGTCCGCCCAGCCAACCGAAGAGTCGCTCCAGTGGATTGCGCCTATCCTGAGGGCGCAGATCGCGCACTGAACGCATCTGCGAAGCAGCCTCGGTGATTGTTTCGCGGCCTGAGCCCGAGCGACTTTGCTTTTCGTTCGAACTACTGGTGACACGCTGTCTGTCAGCTGCTGTAGGCATACGATGTTTGTCGGATGTGCCGCCTGATTTTTTATCGGACGGGCTGACTTTTTGATTACGCGACGAGCTGGTGATACCGTCTTTATTGCCATAAGCACGCAAGCGTTCGAAACTGGCTTTGGGCGGCGCTTCTTGCGAAACTTTGCGCCGATTTTCTTCATGCTCCTGTTCTTGCCGCAAGGCACTGGCGGCAGCGGCCATACCGGACTTCATGATTTTTTGAGATATATACTGTTCTTCTGTAGTTGTTGTATTGCGTTGAGTAAAAACCTCATCGGGTATTTCAAACTCAGGATGCAACTCTTGATAGATGCGATAGAGAGCGTGCCGCACATGCCTGGCAGTGGGTGGCCTGTCTTCAGGAGAGTGCGAAGTAAGACTTTTGACCAGCTCATCTATAGAAGGCAATACAGTCGGTTTATTTTGACTGGGAATAGTGGCACTCAATGGCTTGGGGCGAGCACCGGTAATCAGGTG
>Ga0116230_10004749_pt1 | contig 13320 bp, 16 predicted proteins | sample S1TSphfallax_3_FD_88678 | JGI IMG/M metagenome (GOLD analysis project Ga0116230, IMG submission 88678) | Host-associated microbial communities from peat moss isolated from Minnesota, USA - S1T2_Fd - Sphagnum fallax MG | ecosystem: Host-associated > Plants > Peat moss > Unclassified | place...
CAAGCACATCTGCCTTCTCTGCATCTTATGCTTTCCTTTTGCATGTTTTAAAAAACATTTCAGATATGTACTTCTGTTATTCCCCAATATTCAAAGGTGAAGGATGTGCCTGTCTTCATACCCAACCTGTCTTGTAGCTGGAAACTCTTGCTCATTCACACTCATTCAACTGGATGGTTGTGATGAGAGTGTAGGACGTGGTAATTGAACTACATGGGGTGGCGGTAATTTCCAGTTTCATCAATGTGTATCAATGTTGAGAAAGCACAACATTCTGTTTACCTGAAAATTTTTGGTGCAGATCTTATTGAGAAAGGATGTAGAGAGATCTTTTGGGAGTTGTTTACTTAGATACCCATTTGGAGAAATTGATGGAGGAAGGATTTCAGAGTTTTCTGGTAGAAAGAGAAAGGCAGAATCTGACACAGATATACATTCCAAGTGTGAGAATTACTAACTGCCCTTGACAGCATGCAGGGTGCATAGGATGCCTCAACAGAGCAGCTGCAAGTGAACTCATTCCATGAACTCCAAATGTTCAACATCAAAGCAGTCACAGATGACTACAAAAAAGGGTATCATTCACAATGGTTTTCTGCACCAAATACATCTATACCGAGAGGCCCTGCTCCACAGTGCCAGCTGCAGATATAAGCTATAAAGAAAAAAACAGAGAGGGACTATGGATGTCCAGTCACGTTATTGTGGTCAAAAGTCAATTTCAAATGTACACAGCTGATGGCAAGGTGATGGAGAAAGCAGCCTCTCAAGAATTGCAACATTTATTTGAGCTACAAAGCTTTTTCATCCACAACAAAGTGCATTCTGGAAATTGCCTTTTTCAAAAACTATAGGAGATCCAAGAGTGGTGGTTGGTCACTTCTGCCGCTCGTTTGATTATTTGCCTTTGATGACCGTAGTGGTCGCATTGGATTCCTACCTCTTCCCTTTCCAAGTCCAAGACCTGAAGGTGGGGGTGGTGCAAGTTTCAAGGGATTGCTGTCTTGGGCTTTTGGAGAAACAAAGAAATCTTCAACATTGCGTGGGGCTGCCTGTGGAGTGCTTGGAGCTGCTGATGGAATGCTCCATTCACTCATACTCAATGGTGGGTTAGAGGTCTTCAGCATTGAATTGTTTGATGCACCCAACCCACCTCCCCAACTTGCATGCCGTGAAATCCCACCCACAGCTACAGTGTTTTTTGCTGCACTACCACTACGTGGTGGCCAGTCTGCAAATGGGTCAAAATCATCTTCTCCAGCCTGTACAGCTGTTGCTTCCATTGAAACACTTCCGAAACCACCATTTAGACCAGTGTTTGTAGAACTCTGATTTAACATCCCGGACCCAAAACTCGATTTTCCAAAATCAATACTAGTGTGTTGAGAGGCTTGAGTTGCATTTCCAGTGCTAACAATTGCATTGCCAGGTTGAAGATTTGGTGCTTGAACAGCTGCCAGAGGTGCTGCTGGAGGCCACTCAAAGCTCAGAGATGATAGTTGCTGCTGAGAGGTGTCCATTGTAGTCAATGAAGGTACAACAGGCGATGTGGTAGGTGCAGTGCTAAGACTGGGGATCTGAGAAGGAGCCTTTGAGGGCACTATTGTAGCACCTCCCCCTGCAGTTTTTGTCTTGCCCTTGGAGACATCCCAATCCGAGTCCCATGAATTGGTCTTTGTACTGTTACTTGTGGCACTGACATTCTCCTTTGCAGGATCACTCAAGGCCATGGATTTCACATCCAAAGAAACAGGTTCCGCCTCATTCACTACCACACCCCGTTTTTCCTCTATTTTCCTGTTACATTTGAAGCACTCAAGTTATGTCAGGAGGGGGATGCACAACTAAGGCCATTATGCCCTCCTTTATCCATGCTTGATGGTTCTTCAGTCTAGACTGCAGAGACAACAAAATTGTCCAAATGCACCTGGCAATACTATATTGTCTGAGCTTTGAGGAGATGAAAACACAAAAGCAAACCTGATAACTTCTTTCACAAAATGCATGTACTTTGCAAACTGTTGGAGGTTCAGCTGCTGGGCAATGAGCAAGGGACACAGCAATGGGAGCAGATGCTCTGCAGCGAACTCAGTTCCAAGCTGCAAACCAAACAACAACACTACTTTAAATGCAACCCATGTCCCCTGTCTCTGCCCTGCAATCCATGCTGCCACTTAAACTAGAGACTCTCAGTTACGCATCAGAACGGACAAAATAGCCATGATGTTGGCTAGCTCAACAAACATAAAAATGACAGAAACAACAAAATGGAACCAACATGAGAGGAAAAAAACATGAAGAGAAAAAGAAGATACAAGGAGGGGAGAAGAAGATGAAAAAAAAAACACAGGAAAGAAAAGAAGACTGACTGACCTGTTTGAAAATTGCTGATGCAACACCCAATGTGCACATGAGAGTGGGAGCAGAGTGATCAACAGCAGTGCAACGCTGCAATGTTTGCAGGACCTCCAGCACAGCTGGCTTGTCCAACCGTGGCACCACCTCTCCTAGGCATAGGAGTGCATTCACACGCACCTGATCTTTCACAATATTAGACACTTATGTGGTGGCATCTTGATCTTTACATTCCAAGTAATCCCTTCAACCTTCACAATCTTCCAAAGATAACAGTAGTAGTGTGAGGGAGCTCAAATACTGCTGTTGCATAGAAAGAGCTCCATTAGCTAAGCATGATGCCAACACAACCGCAGTCACAAACACTACATTCTCCAATGCTAGGAATCTGAAAGGTCAATACTTCTATCAAGTCAAAAACCTGGAAGAGGATGAAGGAAGAGAGTGACAGGAACGCACTGCAGCCATTGTGGTCTTGAGAGCCAACCCATGAACACGTGGCAGAATAGATTCCTTCAGTACCTGAAGAAGACAAGGAAGAAAGACACCCTTTCAGTTCAAAGATCTCACTGATTGCAGAAACTCTGGACATGAAAAAGAGTGGAAGAAAGAAGAGGGTGACCGAGAGCTTCTCTTCCTCTCCTGGGTATGAATGTTTTGGGCCATAACCAATGTAGAGTTCTAGTATCTGGAACACTTGACACAAATTCAGAGGACTAACCGTGAAATCAAGCTGCTTGGTGAGGGTCAGTGTACGCTTCAAGACTTCCTCTTGCATTCGTGCATCTGGGTCTTCAAATGCACGTACCACCATCGGCACCACATTGGTGGCCAATACATCTGCTCCCACCTGCATCACATATGTATTTTATCCAATTGAAGTGCACCATTCAATGGTCTTCAAAGCCAAAGAAAAGTATATACCGAAGAAAGACTGTTGATTTGATAGAAAAGAGACACTCCACAGATACAGAAAGAAATGGGTTTAAGAGCTCTAGACCTTATACCACATCTAGAACTATCTAATACACAATGAGAGTTTAGAAAAAATTGCACTTTAGTCTAGACAAGCACCACTCAGCCCTGAAGGATGAACTGTGAGGTGCACCTTATTGATGAGGAGGCCTGCATGTTTCACAAGAAGCAGCAGAGTATCCCCTGTAGCAGAGCCAAGCACAGGCAACAATGCTGGAAGTGTTGAAGACACAAAATCCACTTTTTCCTGCATAGTTTGTCAAACACCCACACTTATGTGATCCTTGGAAGCCTCAGAAATGGCTCATCCTACCCACAAATCCCTGCTCAGATGATGATGATGATGGAGAATCTCCTTTGATTGAGGGCCTGGAAAAAAAAGTTTATACCTGGGAATCTGCTATTGTGAGTACCATTGGGAGCACCATTGGCTGCATTATCTCATTCCGAAGCTCTGCGCACAATGGTGGTAGCACCTTCACCCAAGAATGAAACCCAAAAAAAAATGTCAGCTAGAAGCAATGTGACTGATCAGAAATGTGATAGATCAGCTTATAGATAGATAACCAGAAATTGTTTCTCATTGTGACAATGCACGTAGGATATTCAATTTGCATGCTGCAGCTTCTTGTCCACAAAAGAACAAAGAAAGCAAAGATGACAAACCTTGTAGCGCAGCACACGGGCATCAAATCCAGTCCACATATCTGCCAAAGCTTTCAGGAACTGTGTCTTCTGCATATTGTCCCTTTCCTACCCATTCCCGCAGCACAAGCCAAGATGAAGTTTTGAGAGTTTATCAGCATCTTTCTGTTAGCAATGTCAGCTTTTCTATGGTTCTTGTATTTGCAACATGCAATTCATCTGGGTGATTTAAGATCTAATACATCAGGAAAAAGACATGCTTGAGAATGTTTGAAAATTTCTAAGAATTGTTGGACCCTTGCCCTGATCTTGACATCTCTAGTCTTGTCCGAACCACACACTTGGAATACCCCAAAAAGATCTTCATTCATATAAAGAACTTTCTCTATACTTACATACATATGGTATCCAATGGATGTCTCTGTAATAATTCTAAGTTTGTGAGGAGCAATAAATGTACATACAAGCATATGGTCGAGGAACCGAAGAGCCCGCAACCTGGTGTCATCTCGAAAGAAGGCAGAACCTACAAAAATAAGCATGAAAAGTATTGCTATTTAGTCCTTTCTAGACAGATTGATGGGTATCGGTAAGAATGAATCACAGGTCTACCTTTCAATGTTAACACATTTTCTTCTTGCGAAATTCACAAGATACAACTAATGGACACTGAGAATGAGCACCCTTGGTGGTGACCCCATTGTGGTGTATCTACAATTCACAAAACTACTCATTTCATGACTGGTTTGAGGACAGCAACAAGGCACTGCTCACACACAAAGAAAACAAGGGAGTTTAGCATGGGTGGTGGTCTACTACAGATGAATTGTGGATTTATGGATCCTTCTTACCTGTAAAGTCGAGAGCACTTGGTCGAGAAACCTCATCCACATTCAGCATCAACCGCAAGTCTTTCACAATATCCGATGGAATATTTGAAAAGCTCTCATTTGCAAGGAAGGATACCTTACTTGCATACTGCAAGAAGCCAAAAAAAAGGTGCGAAGCTCATGAAAGATCCCAGTTGGTTCCAATATGTTGCACTTTGTGAAAATAATTTCTCAAACTAGGCATTAGAATATTGAAATAGAAAGCAAACCCCCCAACCACCCACAACAACATAGCCCTCAAAAAACTAACAACTGTCATCCAATAGTTCAGTGCCCCGAAAAACCCTAAAAACATACCGTTCGAAGATTGTTCTTGCACTGAAGAAGAGATTGTCGGGACAGTAGATGATAAGCGAGGAGAGCCAGACTGAATATGTCAGTGGAAGCAGAAGGACCAGTATTTGACTTTCGTGTGAGCTCTGGTGCAGTGTAGTCAAGTGGTGGGTATAAGGGCATGTCCACATCCTCCACATCATACTCCTGTTTGTTCAACATACAAGATCTCCTATCATAAGATGATCTGTTGCTTGCAAGTTATACCCTTTCACAGGTTAACCCACCTGGCTACAAAAGTTCACAAGTAGTGTCCTGATCTCACATCTAAAAGTACCCACTCGAGAACAACTGAACACCAGTCTGTGCAGGAACCCATTGCTAGAAATACAATATCTTCAAATATAATGAAAATGTCTTCATTTTTCCCCATTCTTCAGAAGAATCCACATTCAACCTGACAAGAGCATGAGCATTTGAGAACATGTACCGAGAAATGGAAGGTGGGTCCACTGTTGGGATCAGGCTGTCCCGTGTTTACAGCAAATCCAAAGCCTGCCAGCTTCCATGCTCCACTTGCTGTGATATAGACTGACTGCCACACACAAAGAACTTCCTGAATTTGGACTCTACAACCAAAAAACTATCACTAACAACCCATTATACATACAGCTGATGGAATCCAGCTCTGGTAGGGCTCTTTTTCAATGTTAAAAAACACAAAACTGATGATGCATTCAGCAGACATTATGAAGAGCCCTGGAAGACCAAAAGTGTACATTATAAAAACTCTTATCTTTCAGGCAATGCACTGGCAGCAGCACAAGTGTTTTGGTAAGGTGGTTCTTTTTTCTATCAAACAGTAGCAGCAGCAGCAGCAGCCAATGAGGAGTTTTGCTTTTCTTACCTCTGGTGAGATAGCACAGTGGATGAGACGGGCATTTGTGTGGAGGAAACTCAATGACTCAGCTAGCTGCAAGAGTCCATGCTTTATCTCCAGCTGCCCAAGCTCCTGAAGTAAAATGATTGCACCAAATGTCAGCATTGTACATGTGCAAAATGCAAGCAATTTTTGGGCACGAGCAGCCATGGGCATTCATCAAAGAAAGAAGACTACCTTCCAGAATCATGCAACCCTAACCCCTACCTTCTGAGTCAGACCATCATGCTAATGGATTGCACAGAATTGGTGAAAGATACAGAAGTTTAAGGTGAGATGATCTGTGAAGGATCTCAAAGTCAAAGCTCTGACACAAAGGAGCTTGAAACTACTGAACATGCAAAAGACTTGAAGGATCAAAACCTTCACATATTTGTTGGTGTGCGAAGGTCCAATTTGGATGAAGCAAAATATGATGCATGAAGTGTGTGCACATCATCACACAAACATCTTCAATCAAGAAGGAAAAGGACTCTGGAAACAAAAGAAGAGAGGTGAAGAAGAGGATGGATGGATGCGATGCACATACCAAGTCCTTCAACTCAGCAGGAACTTTGACAACATTATCCACAGAGCCCAACACATTGGCTACTGATGCAAAGATTGGTTCAGTGACAATTGCCATTGTGGTCTTGCTTTCATCGAGCGCTTGCACCACCCGAACAACACCCGGATGCCGCAACCGACTCATCTGTGCTGCATCTTGTCTCAACAAATCCAGAAACGCTTCCTCCACAGCCCTGCAAATTTTTTGGTTTTTGCTTGTCAGCTCTTCAAGATGTTTCTTCAACGGTTTTCCCCCAAAAAGCCACAGTTTTTGGCATTCAGCTCTTCAAGCTTTTCCTTCAAGACTTCTTCCAAAACCCACAATTTTTCATTCAGCTCTTCAAGTTTTTCTTCAAAGCTTTTTCCAAAACCTACAGTTTGCATTCAACTCTTCTTTGGGCTTTTCTTCAAGGGCTTTTTCCAAAACCATTAGTTTTGAATTCAGCTCTTCTTCAAGATTTTCTTCAAGGCTTTTCCAAAACCTGCAGTTTTGCATTCAGCTCTTCTTCAAGGCTTTATTCAAGCCTTTGCAAAACCTTTCCATGCCTACTGCCCATCTGATGATCCCACAAACCTCACAAGAAACAGATCTGCAGCAGCAGCAGCAATCTCTCTCTCCCCCTCCAAATTCAAGGATTTCGAGGATTGATGCATCTGCTTCTGCTGCTTCTTCTTTCTTGCTGGAATGCAGGACCTTCTTCCTGATTGGAAGAAGCAGAAACAGATGCACCAATCTCCCAATCCCCCAATCCCCCAAAGCAAGCTTACCTTGAAACACCATTGCGGACTCGGCTTTCAGACAAGGCTTTCTTGTCCAGCACCCACACACAGACCTGGGAATTGTGCAGCTGGGTGGCTTTGTTCCGGGGCATTCCAGAGTAGAGCTTCCACACCAGGCCTGGTCCTCCGGAACCCACCTGCTCTCCAAGCTCATAATCCTGCAGCGCTTTGGGTCCTGTCACCTCGTGCACTGTACTGTGTACCGTCTTCTCGATCGCTGCTGCTGCAATCCCAAGTGCTTGTGTGAAGCTCTTCATGTTGAGTGCCATAGTATTGGGTGTTTGTTGTTGATGTTATTGTGCTGCTGCTGCTCCACTAGGGTTGTGGTGGTTGGTTGCTGGATGGCTGTCCTTCCTTGTGCTGCTGCTGCTTCTTCTTCTTCTCTGATGCTCAAGGACTTCTACTACTTTGGATCGACGTTTTGCTTGCTGGATCCTTCCCTTCCTTTTTGTTTTCCTTCCTCAATAGATGAGCACAGTTGGAAACCCTAGAAAGGGAACCTCCGAATGCTCAGATGGCAAGAGATGCTTGTGATGTTCGAGATCCTCCTCACTCGACGACGACCCATTGGGTGGGTTGTATCAAAGAATGCTACAACAGTTTACAAGGAAGAAGAAGAGGAGTCGCGGATCTGCCAAATCAATCAAACCGGCTGAGAATTGAGACGGAAAGTAGGAGAGGAAGAGCAGGAGCAAGAAGAATTGAGAAGCAAAACACCGATGATGATGATGATCATTGCGGAGAGAGGACAAGAAGAAGAAGACCCCATGGAGTCTTGCTACTGCTCAGAAAGGAACTGGATGCGAAGGAGAAGGACATGATGGGTGGGCCCATTTGCGAAAAGAATCCCTAAGTGACGAGAGTCTCTTCTCTCGCTCTCTCTCGCGTGTTTCTTGCTTGTTTCTGTTGCTGCTCCTTCACATGCACCGACCAGCGATCTCAAGGATGGGTTGTTCCTGGATCGTCTGCTCTCTCTGTCTCTGTGCAAACGGGTCGCCTCCCTTTCTGCTCTTTCTCTCGCTCTCTCCTTTACCTCGGATCGACCGGGATCTCCGAATGCTTGAGGAATGTGTGGGTGGATTGGCCAACAAGTCAACTGTGAGGTACGTACATGTGCGAGGAGATCACACGATAATCAGCCATGAACCCTAGCGATCATGAAGAACCCGGATTGATGATAGGTTAGGTCTAAACTCTAGACCAGATCGTTGGTTGGATACCCACCGGATGGATCCATGATCCATCCATGAACCTTAAACCATCCGCTCAATCAATCTTCCCAGAACACAACAGTAGTGAGAAAGAAATCTCAAGGGTTCGGAGTTCATAGATTCTTTCAAAATCCCATTGAAGAACAGAAACAGGAAAGTTGGGTTTCCTCTCAAAACTCTGTGTTTGGAGATAGCAGCTGCAAAGTGTATTCTTCATGTGCTCAGCAGCAGTAGCAGCATCATCAAGTGGGAAGAACAACCACCCACCACCAGCATGAGCAGCAGCAGAAAGAGCAGCAGCAGGAAGAGGAAAGGTGTTGCTGCTGCTATGCACCCTCGCAACAAGTATGCAGAAAATGCACCTGATTTCAGCCTCTTGGCGTCCAAGTACCCTGCCTTCAGGAGCTTTGTCTCCTATGGTGCTGGCGCCAACAACAGACCCAGAATCGACTGGACTGATTTCAATGCCACCAGAGAGCTCACTCGTGTGTTGCTGGACCATGATTATGGCATCAAATGGTAAGCAAGTGCACCTACCACCTTTTCCTTCCTTTCTCCAAGAGATTTGCAAGGTTGAAGACACAGACAGATTGTTCCATCTCTTGGAGCTCTGCTGCATTTGTAGAGATTCATCACTAGAGGAGGAGCTCAGGAGTTTTGGAATCTGATGCCATGATGATCTTCTTGGACGAGTTTCATGGATTTCTGGGCATGTGCACATGCATGAGAAGAAGAAGAAGATTCTCTTTTCCTCCAATTTTGATTCTGTCTTGCATTTTCATTCTTTTAAAATGCAAGGTGGATACCAGATGGGCAGCTGTGTCCAACCGTCACAAATCGAGCAAACTATATACACTGGATTGAGGATTTGCTTGCGTCTTGTCCAGCTCCATGGCACCAGAATGGTGAGCATGAGGAGGTGGTGTGTGGGATTGACATTGGAACTGGGGCGAATTGCATCTACCCATTGCTTGGCACTGCTCTACATAAATGGCATTTTGTTGCCACAGGTTTTTCTTCCAATGAGTTTCATCATGTGCTATCTGTTTCATGGATCTTCAGAGCATGTGATTTTGCAAGCTCCGCAGTTCAAATATCCACATGTGGGAAATGCCTTCTGTTGTGGAAATCTTATGTCTGCATGCATGTGTCTGCTTTGATTGCAGAAGTGCATATTGCAAAGTACTGTGAATGATCAGTAAATAGAGACTGCAGATACATGAAGGATGATTCTTGTGATGCTTCAAGCTCATGTAATGCAGGAAAATTATTCTGTCAAGTTTTTGTTCTGTAGTTTTTGTCTTTCACATTTGTCCTGGTTTTCTTCTCCTGAGCAAGATGTTGATGTTGATCACATTTGTTGCAAATTTGTTCAATGTTGTCGGTTGGGCCAGACATCACTGCAGTTGCTCTCAGTTGGGCACAGAAGAACATCCAATCCAACCCAAGTGTTGCAGATTTGATTGAAGTCAGAAGTTCGCTAATAGAGGATGCTGGTGGTAGCAACTGGGATACTACCACCATAGCAGCTGGAAATAATGATACTGGTGAAGAAATTACTCACCATTCAACTGCAATCAGTGATGCAGTCAAACTCCGAGCCACCACCAATCCCTGCCTGGATAGCACGGATGAAGAGGTGCCAGGTTTCATCTTGCAAGGATCTCAGTGGGTATCACTACTACCTTCACCAAGAGAACAACAAGTCACAGGCTCAGAAGACAATGGCCATGAAGCATGCACACCAGCAGTAGCTACAAAAGAGGAGAATTGTTCAAGTCTTGTAGACTTGGAGGAGGTTCAACCTTTTTCCTATGCAACAACAACTTCTACTACTACACATCAAAAGCTCTTTCCTCTCCAGTCTGTTGGGTCACCCACAGTTGAGGAGGGGGAAGGTGCAGTTTCCAGTTCAGAAGCTGTGGTTGACACCAAACATGCAGCTATACTGGTGGGAGTTGTAAAGGAAGGTGAGAGGTTTGATTTCTGTATGTGCAACCCACCCTTCTTTACAAGCATGGCGGAGGCAAATGCCAATCCTCGTACAGCATGTGGAGGAACAGAAGCAGAAATGGTATACCCAGGTGGTGAAGAGATGTTTGTTGCACGCATGATTGAAGACAGTGCAACTTTAAAGCACAAGATACAGTAAGTGCCTGGACCCACACTGCCACTGCGCTACCTTGATCCATCATGAGGCATTCTAGACATTTCCCTAAACCCTAAACCCTTTCCAACACTGGAAAAAAGTTTTGAGTATGGGCTTTTCACTTGTGGACACATCCATCCTCTGATGGCTTTAGATTCTGACACGTGTGATGGTGCATGTAACAAGAATGTCATCTGGGCTGTGACTATGGGGCCAGCTGGTACACCACGATGATTGGACGTAAGCTCAGTCTGAAAGTGCTGACAGCAAAGCTGTGGACTTTGGGAGTGGCAGCAGTACGCACTACAGAATTTGTGCAGGGCCACACATCACGCTGGGGATTGGCTTGGTCCTTCACTGCCCCTCCAAAGATTGAATCATCAAAAACTTCAGTTCAAATCAAGAGTAATGTCTCCTTCATGCTTGAGGTAATGTAGCCATAATATGTGCTTGTGTGCAGAAGAGTGTAATGGGTTGCTGCCATTACTAGCATGCTTTGAATGCGCACATGACAAAGAGTGGGTAGGAACAGGTCCTCAGTTTTGTTTGGGCATCTTACTGAATTTTTGTGAGCCCACCCATTATGATACTTGTCAACTTGTTTCCTCTCAGGGTCTGAGGCATGGATGCAGTGCGGTAGATGTGCTTCAAGGCCTGATATCTCAACTGCAGTCAAATGGTGTTTTGTGCAAGCTGGATTTGTCATCATTTTCGATCAATGTATCAATTCTTGGCCTCTCTTTCAATTCTTCTCTGCATCCAGTTCACAGTTATGTATATGTGGCATTGAATTGTATTTGTCAATTTATGAAAGTAGCAACACTAGTTGCAGGTAAACTGGAGGTTTACTTCATTATCAAGTGAACAGCCTGTGCCTTCTTCCAGATCAACAATGAGTAGTAATCCTCTATAACTTAGATGGGTCTCTCAGGCAATGTTATGGAAAGGATGAACAGTCAAGGATTTGCTGGAGCTCTGTTTTTTTTTTCTTTTTGGTGGCACAGGGTGTACTCTTAAACAGGTCAAATGAAGAAGCCTCTGCTGATGTTCCTCTTCCTGCATATGAAAAGAGGGCTTCAACAAAAGAGTTCAAAGAACAGCAGAGCTCAGGCCTAACAAATGCAACCAGTGCAGCGGATCATTCATCATTGAGGGCCTCAGTAAGCCTCTCTCATTATCCACACTTTGTTTTCATTCTGTGCTCTCTTCTTCTTTTTGTCTTATGATTCACAATGAGAGATGGGCACAATCAAATATCAGAAGTACTTCATACCAAATGTTGTGCTTGTAGGTTTTCCAGCAAGCACCTGGGTCTCTTCTGATCAAGGCTTCCTTGGGTAAAGGAGCCAGCTTTGAATCAGGTGAGGTTTTTGGTTTTTTCTTTTGCTCCATGTACATGCCTAGTCAATGTGTGAGAAAAAAATCAGCCCTCCTTAAAAATGCAGCTTATGCTTCATGAGTGCTACATACTTGACTCCCCTTTATATACATACTACACCCACCCACTGTTGGGAGCTGATGAAGTCAGTGGGTAGTAATCTTTGCAGCTCATGACTGCTATTCACAATGAAGATGAAAGGTCTGACACTTTGTGAGCAACTGTCATAAGGTTATGACTGCACCCATTCTGCTGTTACCTTCAAAGTGCTGTTGTGGAGGTTTCTCTGCCATCTCATATATATACATATATGAGAAAGAGAGAGAGAGAGAGAGAGAGAGAGAGAGAGGGAGGGAGAGGGAGAGAGACTGCCTCTGGCCCGAGTCTAAGAGATCTGTTGAGGGCCACATGTTTCAAGTGGCAACTGTGGTTTTAATCTGGATCATCTAAGCAGTGAATCATGTTTCTCATTGGGGGTTGCAGGGAAGTTGTTTATGAAGATTTTTGAGAATGCTGAGCAGGCTCTCAAGGAACAGTTCAACCTCAAGCAAAGAAGGACTATGTAGTTTGTGTGTTGGTGACACATTGATTCTCAGGAAGTCAAGTTATTGCTGGGTATCTATCCAATCATCTTACCTTTTTTCGTGTTTTGTGCTTGACAACATGTGTAATACACAACCATGCCAGATGTGTAATACCCTCCATGTGCACCCTTGAGTCATTAGTACTTATATTTGCAGGAAACTTTCAAGGAGGAGCTTGGCAAGGACAGCCAAAGATGGATGCACTTTGAGTGGCCCCTTTTTGCTACTACCACTCATGGCACTAAGTATGTGAAACTAGTGGTGAGTCCACTTCTCTTTCACTTCCACAATCCAACTACTCTTCAATGCTCCTTGATTTCAGTCTTTCTTGTATTCACCCAACAAGCATCACCATCATATTTTTTTCCCCTTTCTATTGGTTAATTCTTTTGTGAAGGTACCTTGCCTTGAATCCTTGCATATGTACCTTTCTCTTGGTTAGTTCTCTTGTTAAGGTACCATCCCTTGAATCCTTGCATATATGCCCTTTCTTAGTTAGTTTTCTTTTGCAAAACACCATGTCTTAAATCCTTGCACATTTGTACATAAGCTAATGCAATTGTATTGTGCAACTTGTGAACTAGCAAATTTGAG
>Ga0116230_10004750_pt1 | contig 13319 bp, 11 predicted proteins | sample S1TSphfallax_3_FD_88678 | JGI IMG/M metagenome (GOLD analysis project Ga0116230, IMG submission 88678) | Host-associated microbial communities from peat moss isolated from Minnesota, USA - S1T2_Fd - Sphagnum fallax MG | ecosystem: Host-associated > Plants > Peat moss > Unclassified | place...
AAAGTTTTTTGAAATTAAATAAAGAATTAATAAAAAAGAGATTAAGGGTTTTCAATTTTAAAATATTTCTTCTTTCCCCCCCCCCCCTTTATTTCCATCATATGTTCCCATATTGTTTTCAATAGTTCATCATTATTTATGGAAATCTCAAATTTGATTCTACTATATAACATGCACATGAAAGGACACATTAACATGTGCCTTTTCATATCCATTTAGGTGGCTAGGGGAAAAGAGGGACATAGTGTTATGGATTTATGGAATGTGCTTTAATAATCAAATATAAATTTTAATTTTAATTTAAGCTTCACTTTGATAATGGGGAAAAAAAAAAATAATGGTAAAGGAGATGGAAGTTTATAAATTTAATAATATCCCCTCTCCTCCCCCCCTTTTCATTTTGGAATATGTTCTCATATGGTTTTAAGTAGTTCATCATTATTTTTGGCAATCTCAAATTTGATTTTACTACATAACATGGACATAAAAAGGCACATACTTTTTGAGAGGTTATGGAAATAAAATTTCAAATTATATATATATTGCTTGCTTGAAGCCAAAAACTTGGGATAAATCAAGAGAACAAAAATATTTACTAATTAAAATTCATGATTAAAAGAATAAGAATCTTCACCTTTTAAACCACATGCAATGTAACATAATGAATAAAAATTGTCATTCACATATTTTAAGGTCTTTGATTATTTTTGAACCAAATATACTAGAAAGGAATCATTTTTTAATGACTACACATAGTGAGATGTGCATCATGTGTAATTGGATGTGCATGTAATGGGACAATGCACATGTGTTATTGTGGTCATGTGAAAAATCTTCCTCTCATATTCACTAAAACAACAATTTAGTGAAATGGAACCATGGAATATGCCCATATTTTGTTGTAGGGTGAAAAATATGCCTCAAAAAACACCATCAGAATTTTCCAATATTTGTAGCCACCGTTATTTCATGGGGGAGATCTTTCACCATTTTAAATTTACACTTGTCTCCACTCCAAATTAGTTGACCATGCCTCATGAGCAAATGATGAGAGTGTTGAGACTTGTGGACACAATACCATATTCTCAGCATTTTAGTCTTCATTTATGTTCTCTAATAGGTAATGCTCCATGAACTAGGCCTTTTTTCCAATAAGGGCAGGTTGCGTAAAACGGACCTCAAGGGCAGTCCTGAATTTTAGGGATGCCCTATTTTGCAGGCCTAACTTGACAGAGATTCCAAATGCCGAATTGCACAGCTTGGTACAAAATTGACAAATATTGTTCGATTCAAAAACTTTGCAAGTTTTTACACATGTTCAAAGGTTTTGTAATTTCTCTCTAGTAAAAGTTTTTATAGTTGGTTTTACACTGCACGTATATGTGTATTTACACTTACCCGCACAAAACTGGCTTTCACATTGGTATCAATGGAACTTTGGTTTTAAAGGAGGGAGAAATTCTCATTAAGGTGCCTTGATTTTTCACGTTGGTATCATTGGAACCTTGGTTTTAAGTAGGTAGAAAATTCATCACAAGGTTTCTTGGTCTCCACATTGGTTTAGATATAAATGGAACCTGGCTTTGATGTGTAGGGTAAAGCATGAGGGCAAGGACATTACTGGAATCACCATCTCTTTGGGCCTGCTTTCACCCCCTAACCCCTATTTCAAGTGGTAATGGCAAAATAATGGAATTTTATTAAATCTCAGCATCTAATGCTGAAACTCAGCATTTAATGCACAAGGTTTCGAGAGTAATTATAGTAATTGTACAGGGAGGAATAGTGAAAATATATGTAGCAGCCGTGTAGGCGCTCAGGAAAAGGGAAAGACATGATGAAACTAAGGTGGAAAAGGGAAAGACATGATGAAACTAAGTTTACCACCAAAATTGGTGGAAAAACTCGTTTGGGTCCCAGTTATTTCGTTTTGTAAAATTTCCATTCCCAGTTGCGCATTTGATGCCTTGCTATGCCGAAACTGACGGTACTCTCCCCCTAATCGCCTGACTTTACTGATGACTCTAATGATGCATAGGCAAAATTACACCACAGAAAAGCTGCCAGGTCTCTCCGTAGGAAAACATTTGTTGTAAGCTTGCTTGTTTTTCACATTAGTATCAATGGAACCTTGGTTTTAAGCCAGCGAAGGCCCTGACATCAGCGCATACGGAAATGCTTTCGTACTTGCATGGAAGGAATGTCTTGAGAACAGCAAATTAAAGGCAGAGGATTAATGGGTCAGTTACTGGGAACTTTGTACACAATTTTTTACAAAGAAACCTGAGAAGTTCTGGTGTTACCAAAGGAATCGAAGTCCAGGAATGATCTACAGGAGACTACAAATAGGGTAATACCAGTGTATGAAGTGATTTGTGCTTAATTTCCTCTTGATCCATCAGAAGCAATTAAAATGAATACACAAATAATGGAGTTATACGTAGAGGAGAAGGGCCAGTCTTGAGGCCATTCTGCATTTGGTGGTGCCAGGAATGAGGGCAGGAGCCCGAGTTCCCAGTCACTGAGAAACATAGAAGGGCCAAAAGACCAGCCCTTCTCCTGTGTAAAGATCAGGGGTTTTTTCTTCAATCTGCCTTTTCTTCTTCCCACAGTGACCACATTTCATGTATCGTGTTGGTGTTCATGTTGAATGAGAAAGAAAAAACCAGATGACCAAAAAAAGCCGTGATAAAGATACAAAGAAAATGGATTTTGAAACACAAGATTTTTCTTACACTATGGAAGACTCCTGAAAATCTTCTCTCTGACAATGGACAGCAAATAACGAAGGAAAAAAAAATCCCTAGGTCTTTATGCATTTTTGAGATGACTTATGGATGTGAAATTTTAAGGCAGAGAATGAGGCAATCAAATCTCTATGCCTACTTGAAAGACCTTGAACTGGACAGATTTACATCAATGGCACTTGGTTAATGTGCTGAGCAAAAAACTGCTTGTTCAATTTCATTTGAGAGGCTCTATAATGCATGATCGATCTCCTGTATGAGGGGAGTTTTGGTTCATGGCTAGAATTATTTTCCTCGACGTGTCAATCTACTGACAGAATGCACATGTATCTGAACATGATGCCATCAATTCAATGTCCAAGGGACTGAAACTTCTAACTTCAGTTGGACTGCAGCACAGAGTCAAGTTCAAAGGAAACTGGGTCTATCATTTGATGATTTCAATTTGGAACAGTACCAAGACTGGGTTGGAGACAAAAGCTGGAGGAGGAACAGCATCCAGAAGTGCTGGCAAAAAAGTTTTGACTACAGTGCCCAGTATTTCTGAAACATCCTGTTAGTGTATTCTGTGTATTTAGTGTATTATACTCCTTCTCAAAGACAATTGTGAAATTGCTATGCATATGAAATGCATGTACACACAGTTTAGAGACGACTCATTCAGCTGTTTGGAAAATCCTCACCCCTCATGTGTTAAATACCTTACATTTTCTCATTACAAGCAACAAGGTCATTCATTCCAAGGGAAGGCTTCCAATCAGCTGGGATTAGAAGAAACTCCAGGAAATATTGGTTGGTGAAGTTGAGAAAGTACCCTGTTGCAACAACAAAGGGACTGCTCTCTGCTGAACACATGTTGTGTTGTAACCCTCCATTTCTGACTCTCTAATCTCCAATGCCACATAATTTCATGACTTCTTCTGCAAAACACACTCATGCTTGTGGCAGCCAGTTGATCAAACAGATGGTAAGTTGGGCTTCAATCACAACAAGAGAAAATTGGCTTATACCACACAAAAAGTTGTGGCTCATGACACCTGTGTGAGGTAAACTGTGCGGTTTTATCCATTATAGTGTACTATATGTCATGTTTATTGTGGCATATAGTACACAGGTGTCACGAGCCCTGACTTTTTGTGTGGTATAACCCATTTTCTCTTCTTGTGAATTCTCATTTAGGATAACCATTTGGGTGTGTCAAGAGAAAAAGGCTGATTCTCTTTCTGCTGTCCTGACAGATTCTGCATTGTTTGTTCTTGGTCCATGACAAGCAGAAGAGCTACGTGCTTTGACCAACCATAAGGATTACTGAGAGAAAGAAAGGTGAAGGCTGGGTGCAACACCTTACATTCCAAAGATATGCATAGCAAACAGTGATCATGCCTCTTCTCCACTAGTATGTGTTGAAAGAAAATGATACCAATGAGCTGGTAACCACAAATCTGAATGAAAGATCCTGTGACTTTATTTTCAGCATTTGCCTGATACAACTAGCACAAGTTACACTCCACCCAAGTGCCATCCACACGTTGTGCTTCTCTCATGAGGTAGCAGTGCATTGAATGAAAGTCCTCTAACTGCCTCAGCTCAGCTCATCTCAAAGTGCATTGGCTTGTCTGGGGTTCCTGCTGGCTCTCTTCACCACCCAAGACCAAACCTTTTTTTGTGTAGGAATGCTCAATTTTTCCTTGTCCCCTTCAGGAGTCAAATGCTAATCCCCCCTCTTAAACCGTATGCAGGAGAATATCTTGTTGCAATGTCCTTGACCCTTCCAATGTTGAATCAACTGAAGATTGGTTACCCAAACACCGAACTGAGCAGAGTCTTTTGTAGTCAATTTCCACATCCTGGATATATCAGCAAAACATTGGGTAAGAGTATTACTACCCATGACAGAAGCTAGTTCAGCATGCCAGGCATCCTCCAATTTCCACCAATTTTCTCTCCATGGTCCTTAACAGATCTTATGAAATAGATAGGCGCCCTTCTGTAATTTCAAAAGGTTTGTAAGTGTCTAGCAACTGACAAACTCTTCAGTCAAAAAGTGCATACGAGGCCCAGGCTCCATATAGGAGCCACATTAGTTAACTCAAGATCAAGAAGAACAAGCCCATGCCTGCCAACAAAGATAAGTCATTTTATGTGTCTTGTGCAACTGACAAACTCTTCAGTCAAAAAGCGCACATGAGGCCCAGGCTCTATATAGGAGCCACAATAGTTAACTCAAGATCAAGAAGAAGAAGAAGTCCATGCCTGCCAACAAAGATGGATCATTTTATGTGTCTTGTGCAACTGACAAACTCTTCAGTCAAAAAGCACACATGAGGCCCAGGCTCCATATAGGAGCCACATTAGTTAACTCAAGATCAAGAAGAAGAAGAAGCCCATGCCTGCCAACAAAGATAGATCATTTTATGTATCTTGTGCCTCTGTGTGCTACCTGCAAACCTTTTGCATGAACTGACATTATTTCAGTTATTGTTGTGTTGAGGAAAATGGCAAAGCATATGCATTGACAACCCAACAACTGTTTTCTGCAACAGAAAAAGCTTTTGTTCTATATACCCTCAAGGTTCAACAAATACCATAAATCATACACTAGCAAATGGTACTTTTGGTATGCATATATTAAGATAGGTATTTGTATTGTTTGTTTGGATGTGCCCATGCCATAAACCCTCCTAAACCATGGGGCCTCCTGCTTCACTTTTGGTACCATCAGAAAACCCTTGAGAAGGTGGTGTGCACATTTGCCATTTCGCAATTTATGGACCAATGGAGCAAAAGTTATTGAATTTCGAATGACTTTCATATCTGGAAATAAGCTATATCTTTCTCCTCTACAGGTTAGTGTGAATTCTTGCAAAGCTGCCATCCATTTGCACTTGCAATTTTGCTCAAGTCTGTCTTAAAAAATGTTGAGCTCAACTTTCTTTACTATCTCCAGGTTTCTTGCTTTCTGCCTGAACAATTCCAGGAGTTCAGCAAACTGTGTTGTATAGAAAGAGGGCTTGTGAGTTGGCCTTGTGCACTCTCTTGCATTGGTTTAAGCTTTCAGAACCATTTGCACACAACCCTTGGAATATTTCAGTTAATGACAGAATGCTTAGGACATTGGTAACAAGTTGGGTGGCTTAACAAGACTGGCATTCCTTGCTTTGCACGAACTTTCTGTTTGTGGTTCTAATGGGATGGGGCAAGGTGAAGTGCATGTTGTAAATACCAGTGCTGTGTAGTTCTTTGAGTTTCTAAAGAATTATTGATTCTGGATTAATTTTTTTCATAATCAATGAACCACCGATTTTGATTCTGGATATAAGATTTTTCATAATCAATGAACCATCAATTTTGATTCTTTGGAAAAAAATTAGACTCAAAGAACCACTGGTCCTGGCTATTTGATCAAAACCCTTAAAGAACAGACAGTTTTCATGAGAGAACCATCAATGAACTGGTGGTTTATTGCTGGTTATTTCATTCTTTCAAAACATTGGAGAACCATGGTTACATACCATGATTGGGGTTTTTATTCTTTTTGAGAACTGTGGCCATGAATCCTAAGAACCTGCCCTGATTACCACTGGAGGTTTGTTCCTGTTTTTAATAACCACCCAACACTGGGAAATGCCCTTCTTGCGGGGTAACTGAACTGAGGAGGAGGAAGCTCCTCTGATTTAACTGGAAAATCTACATGATTTTCCAATTTTCTGCACAAAGTAGTCTAGTTCCTACTTTGCACATGTTTTTGTTTCTATCTTGTTCAAGGTCAATGCAGATGTCTGATATTCCTCTTTTAAAGTGATGAGTATTAAACCCTAAAAGCTGAAGTCCTTGGAAGCTAATTTTCATTATAAGAAGAGCTCTAAACAGATTTCTTCATGGACCTATCTATGCACATATTAAGATAATGGGCACTATTGGATTTGAAGAACCTACTGTCAAAAAAACAAGCTGTAGAACTTTCAGAATGGTTCAAAAACATATCATCAGCAAGATTGGGCATCCAGAATGCACAAATCTAAATTGAATTGGGTGCAACTCTTGCTTGAAGCTATGGCAAAACATTGAGCACGCAGAACAAATAGACAGTGAATCACTACCCATGCAACCAAGCCTCAAAACAAAGTCTTACTTACCTATCTCTCATGCCTAATTTCAATTCACATGGAGTTAGAATGAGCTAAATCTGACACCTCCAATGAATGAATGCTCATGTAATTTGATGCTTGAAAAAAAAAAACCCATGTTGAGTAGCAACTGCCTAGTTAGTAGTAGATAGCCCATTATTGTCCAGCATATGGGATTGACTACATACCACCCACTACATCAGAGTTATCCGTAAAATCACTTGACTCGGGGGTGAGACCGATCAGTTTCGGTGTAATAGGCCATCAAACGCTTAACTGCGAATGAAAGTTTTACAAAATGAAATAACTGGGGCCCAAACTAGTTTTTCCACCAATTTGGGTAGTAAACTGGGCTTCATCCTGTCTTTCCTTTTTCTTGAGCGCCTCCACTGCTGCTACATATATTTTCACTGCTCCTACTTGTACAACTACTATAATTACTCTCCAACCTTGTGCATTAAATGCTGAAAAACCCATTTGATACTGAGATTTGATAAAATTTCCTTACTTTGCAGATACGATTGAAAGAGTTTCTAGGGGTTGAGAAAGGGTGAAGACAGTGACTTCACAGATATTTTATTGCATGGGATTGTTTTGGCGATACAAGCATTTAGGGGTGAAGCTGATTTATTCTTGCTCTTGTATTTCATGATTCTCAGTTATGGATATGGGTTGTGACCAATGCTGCAGTCATTAGAATTTATATATACATACCAGACTAGTCTTCATATGTCCAGTATCATGGATATAGCATACAAGTATGGGCCAGGTATGTAACTGACATGAGCAGAGTAGGTATGAATCTGGTATCAAAGCCAAAAATATGACCATGAGTATGAATCTGGTATAAATTTTTTAAACTTGATACCTCAGGTGTGTCAATCTGGGTCTTGGTATATCTTTGCAACAGTTGAAAAATTCCAAACTGACTACCACACTACATCTCCAGCTTCTGGATGAAACTCAATGGCAAGACCAAAAGTTGACTCTCAAGCTCGACAAGACTAAAAACACATGTCCTCGTCTTATTGAGAGAGGCCTGATACTACACTCAAATAAACTCCATCTTATGCAGTAAATGAATACCTGAGTAGATTCTATTAAGCTCAACCCAGAAATCCAACATGGGTTTAAATATATGCTGAGAGCCATCCTTCTGCAGAAGCCTCCAGGGAAAAAAATTGAAATACCCATCAACATAAATTCACTATACCTACCTCCACACAGCAAGTGCACCCTTCAAGTGCTACTTGTCCCACCTAAGTTTCAATGAATTGAAATACTGGTGAAGCTAAATCATCGTATCCACTTGACACTATGACTTTGTTCTAATGTTGCTCAAAATACGAGCGTGGCTTTAGGTGAAGGGAAACGGGTTCTACTTTTCTGGGATAGCTGTCAATGGTGTCGTTCCATGGGCTATGCTTGGGAGGTTTTACTGAACGTAGAGCCCTCCATACAGCACTGTTACACTTGAAGCCTGACCCAAATGCAATTTGCCATACTCGATCCCCACGGCGAACTCTTCCCTTTGCTTCAGTGTATGCTAACTCAAACCATAATGAGCTGCTTGATGTGTTTCCAAACCTGTCCAGCACATTCAAATGAAAAAAATAGCATACGAATTAGTTTGAGCAGCCATCACACAGTTCACCTTATGAGAAGGTTGGCATAGATGTAGAAGCAAGTAGTTCTCCCTAATCAGGCAAACTGTGCATGCATTTACTTGGTTTGTTAAGGCCAAGAACAACAACCACTACTCATCAAAGATTTCCAGTCCTCCACTATGTGCTTTGTAGTTTCGGAACCCTCAGGGTTCAAATCCCTTCAAACCCTAACAACTATGCCTTCTCCAATGATCAGAGGAATTTCAGACACAATCCTCTTGAGGCTTGAGCAAGATATGAGCTATTTGAGACCAAAATTGGGCAGTATTTTCACCATACCTGTGTAGGGTCATGCGTGACGGCTCCATGTGCCATTCAGTGAGCTGCAAGTTCTTCTCCAGCTCATCCAAAACAGCTCGCCCACCCGCATGGATACAAAAATGCTCAAATGCTAGCTTGAAATTTGGAATGTAGGGTTTGTTGTTCATCTTGAAGAGCTTTCGGCCAACCAAGCTCAAGAAAAACAGGAACTGCTCAGAGAATGGAAGTACAAGTGGCCCCAAGGTGGTGATATTTGTTTTCAATGCATCTCCAGCTACACGCATCAGGTCCTTTGAGAGTGAGACTCCAGATTGGCCTGTCTCATCCTCATCCTGTAAATCCAGAACAATGGTTAGATGAAGTGAACACATCTACAAGATTGTGGAGAAAATTCCACAACACTTCGAAGGTAACACAACAATGAATGCAGTCACAACCTTATGAGAGTTGCTCACAAAGTGTCATTCTGTCACCTTCATCATGAACAACCGTGATGAGCTGCCATGACTTATATGAAGTGAACATCTATGTTCATCACATCTGATTCAGAGGCAAAATGGAGGCCAGGTGACCAGAGAGCAATGTGGAGGCAGTTCAGGAGTATAGAAAACCATAGAAAATTCTGTAGCATCACAGACTTTACAAAAGAAAAAGTTACCATTCAAGGTTACCATGAAACCAACCCTGTCACTTCTATTCAGAGTGGAGAAGGCAAACTATGTGGTTAGGTCATTAGGAGGCAAACATCTTCTGTGCAACCAACAGGATGGATATGCACATTGAATAGACCTTGTGCCTAATATTAGTCAGGAGCTTGGAATGTAAGGTTATGCACTGAAGACTTAACCTAATCATCCAAGAACAGCCAGCAAAAAACCATTATTTACAAAGGTCACAAGGACATTTCAAAGAATTGTCAAATGGAAGGAAGTTGGAGGTTGACTGCAAGGGAACAGGAAAAATGAAGTGATAATCACAAAAGTAGAACTTCTCCAGCACCTTCTGAACCTCCCTTTAACTTGAAACAATGGCCCTATACCCTGTAATCACCATACATCAGTACTACACCTTCATCAAGTGGAAGCTTTAATGTCACCATTTGACCAGAAAGCTCATGTGCAAATGAAAAACAAAACAAGCAGGAGAATGCAACACAGGTGCAGCTTTGTGACCACAAGAAGTAGAGGGGAAACAATACAGATGTGATTAAATTCGTGTACATTGAAGCTCTTTCTTATCTTGCTAAACTTACATGCAATCACCAACCATTTTATCATCAATTTACTAATAAAACTTCTGAATCCTTGAAGCCAAGAACCATAGAGAATTTCCTGCAAGAAGATAACCCAAGTAATCAACCATTTTCTTAGATTGACTGTACAACGAAATAAAACAAAAGAAGCCGAAAGCAATTAACAATAAAGAGAGGGAGGAAAACAAAAGGAAGAAAGGACAAGAGAGTAAGTACCTCATAAAACACACTTGGACAACTTGTGAGCATTGTTTCTACTGAGGACCCTATGATCACTTACTGTGATCAACCATGTCAGATCAGGGTCCTCTAACAGATCACTGGGGATGACACACAAGTACTTGAAAATTATGGAACACAGCAGCTGCTTGTGTCATATTTCATCACTCAGAATGTAGCAACTTGAGTTTGATGTGTTAGCAATTCAGACATTGCAGCAGATGATGGACCACAAAATATAAACAAATTGTACAACTAGGTCAACTTAACCAAATCCAATGGAATGATGTCATTTGAATGTTGGAAGAAATTCGAATGACCCACAGCTCTTACTCTCTCCATTATCTGGGAAGAAAGAACTATCAAGAAATGCAAAAGCGTGGGATAAGAGGACATACCTCAAATACACACTCATAGCATTTGTCATCTGCACCCTTGTGGGTCCTGACAGTGTGCACTAACTCATAGTTGGCTCTCCAGCTGTCCCCCAACCTATTTGACAGCAACATGGCAGCCCCTCCCATCCGGAACAAACAATTTGTCACTAGTTTCGGCCTATCATTCCCAAAGTAAGGCTTGGGTGCCAGTATTTCCTGGCTGAGTACCAATGCATACGAGTTTCTGTGCAATTGCAGGAGATCCTTGGCTAGATCTATGGCTATGAGACCTGCACTACACCCCATCCCTCCTATGTTGATGCTCTTGATGTCACCTCTCATCTTGAAATGGTTGACTACCATGGCAGAGAGTGAGGGGGTTGGGTTGAACAAGCTGCAATTGACGATCAGAATACTGATCTCTTTAGGCTTCACACCTGTCTTCTCGAAAAGCTCGTCAAGGGTTCCGAACATGACAGCTTCCGCTTCTTCTCGACCACCACTCATAGTGATATGGATAGGTGCTTTGTGTAAGACCTCAGGAACATACGTCTGGTCTCCCATCCCTGATTTTTCCAGTATCTTGCGCTGGAATTCGAGGCTGTCGTCGTTGTATTTGCCGCAACGGACCATATTGTCCAGCAGCTGTTGCTTGGTGATGGCTTTGCTTTCATCAGGTTTGCGGCAAGCGAAGTCAATAAGGTAGACCCGACGCGGTTGACACAAGAAGTACAAGGTGAGAACGAACACTAAAGCCCCCGAACAGATCAGGATACTGACCAAGTTGTATTGCAGCTGATCCCACAGCAGTTGAAGGCTCTGCTTGTGCAGTTGTCGAGCAGTTTCAGCCAGAGCTAAAAGAAACAACGGTATGACCACAAGGGTTACACCGTACTTGGTCACAGAATGATAGCCGCGCAGCACATACTTGAGCTTCACTGATTGCAAGAAATCGGGTAAGTGTTGTCGGACCTTGATGGCAATGGTCTCAGCCCTGGCAGCTCCTCCTGCTGCTGCATCATCGTCGCAGCACCTGGAGCCCTCGTTACTTACGACAGCTTCATACACTTCCTTCCTCATAGCTGCTGCTTTGTTTTACACTCCTCCGTGACAGGATCCGTCAAGACAACAACAATCGCTGCTCTTGAATTCTCGATTCTGCTGCGAAACAACGGGGCTTCTTTCCACCTGTCGACACAGTTGCGTTGCACACTCATCAGCTTCCAAAACAGAGAAGATACGTCGTCTCCTTGCGATATATCTACTTTCAAACTAAATCATGTACATATCGGTGTGCCGTTGAACAGGATCTTTCCATCGACAAAGAAATCTGCCCTCTTTTGCAGCGGAGTTCATTGAGAATGTTCGACGGAAAGATCGTCATGGGCAGTGCGTGAGAGAGAGAGAGAGACAGAGACAGAGAGAGAAAGGGCTTTCTCGGATGCATCAATTTGAGGACGTACCTTCTTCAGACCGTACTGGAGCCCCTGAGGAGGGGCGTCTTTAGAGCTTCCGTGTTCTCGCCGTCATACTGCTGCGATTCAGGACGACAAACAGCCAATAAAACAATCAACGAAAGAGTAGGCCTATCTTTAATGCGGCGGTTTACCACACGGATCTTGCAACAGAAGAAGTCCATAAGAAACATTCGAGCCGTGGTGATGCAAGATCTTGATCAGAGACGTATGGATGAATCGTTCCACACAACAGATAACAAGTAACAGCAAGACTTTCCATGACTGCTTCCAAAAACAGTTCAAGCTTCGCGAAACAAGCAAAATTAACAAAGAAAAAGAGCATCAAGAAACGCATCCGCAGACGACCTAATAGATACACAAAACATATGCGTACGAAAAACCGAGTCCCTCCACGGCATTACACACACTTTGTACTGTTTTCTTTCCTCACAAGAATTCCAGAATCAACAACCGTACAAAACTCCAAGCCAGCAGGTTCGAGCAAAATAAAAATGAAAACAATATTCTTATGATTGCAATGAAACCTTACAAAATCCAAACATGAACACACCGGCGCTGCTCTGACGTAGATTTCCTCCAAAGAAAGAGCCTGCGCACAACAACAATGTCTTCACAAAATGTCGTTCTTCACGCATGATCTCTTTCCTTTTCTTTCCCGAATCAACCAAGCTTGCACGATGAAGATGATGATGATGATGATGATCGCTAGCACAGGTGCAACAAAAAAAAATACAAGAAATCCGGCGCTTTGATCAATCTCTCCTTACAAATCCGATTCGCTAATGCATGGGGAAAACAGTGACCACAGATTTGTTGTCGTAGTCAAGAGTTGTGACGGTGCTGCTGCTGCGACGCGCATAGCGCCGGAGTTCGAAACGTTTGATCAGGGCGCAATGGCCTCTTGCCGCGCACTTGCTCGGTGGCCGCCAGGTGGTCTCCGGAACAGGGTCTACCTATTCTAGGTACCTAGCTACGTACTTACCCACCTCCCTATGGAAATTTTAGTGTGATTTTTTGCTCTCAAATTACCTTTACCATTCCAGTATCTTCATGCTGAATTTTTTTTTCCCCTAATATTTTCACTCCAGCACAGCGTTGTTTTTTTTTTTTTTTTTTTTTTTTGAAAACCCCCCAAAAATGGGAATTTTTTTTTTATCTTGGCAAAAACCAAAAGCTTTTTTTTTACAATTT
>Ga0116230_10004752_pt1 | contig 13315 bp, 13 predicted proteins | sample S1TSphfallax_3_FD_88678 | JGI IMG/M metagenome (GOLD analysis project Ga0116230, IMG submission 88678) | Host-associated microbial communities from peat moss isolated from Minnesota, USA - S1T2_Fd - Sphagnum fallax MG | ecosystem: Host-associated > Plants > Peat moss > Unclassified | place...
CGATTGGCAAAAAGGCGGGGGTGGCGCCCCGCTGAAATCCACCGCCCAGTAAAACGCTCGCGACCCCATCCTGTCCGCTCGCTCCGTTGCTCGCCACGGCAATATCGGGAACCGCGTCACCGTTTAGGTCTGCCACCATCACCGCGTTCGCGCCATAAGGCGTGAGATAGGCGTTTTGTGTCAGCGGCGCCGCGCTGCTCGACGATTGAAATGTCCCATTGCCCAGTCCGAGAAGGAAGCCTACGGCACCGTTTCCACAGTCGACGTTCGAGGCACAGCTGCTCACCAACACAACGTCGAGAAAGCCATCACCATTGATGTCAGCCAGCACGCTCGCAGTGATGAAGCCACCGGCCATGGTCTGGCCTGCGCCCACGTAGGCATACGGCGGGTTATAGCCCTGCGCCGCCTGCAGCGTCCCATCGCCGTTGCCGAGGAGAACTAATACCGCACCGCCGTTGGCCCCCGTCACGCCTACGACATCCAAACGGCCATCACCGTTGACATCCCCGACAACGAGTGTGCTCATCGCCGCCCCGGCAATGCCGCTCGTATTGCTGATCGCCGGCTGGAATGTTCCGTCGCCATTCCCGAGCAGGACGGCCACGATGCCCGTGGCGCAATTATTCGCAGCGTCACACGGACCCATCGCGATCAAATCCGGCTTTCCATCGCCGTTCATGTCGGCAATGGCGACCGCCAATACTCCGGTGCTTCCCGAGTCGAAGCAGATCGGAGCCTGGAACGTTCCATCACCCTTGCCGAGTGCGACTCCGACCGCCCCGCCGCAATAATACCCATTGCCGGGAGCATACAGATCCGGTTTCCCATCGCCGTTGACGTCGCCAATCACGAAGGTGCTGGCACCGAGATAGGGACTATAGCCATAGAACGCCCGCTGAAAAAACGTAGTTTGCTGCGCTTCGACGGCGCTAGCCCAGAATGTGGCTATGAATGACGAGGCGGCCAAACCGGCAAACAGAAGCCCGCATTGGGCCACCCGCCGGAGCTCGGTCAACCGTTGCATCCTCGTTCCTTCTGGAATTTATCGCAGAAGATATAAGCGCATTGCGGCAGCCTCGTTGCAAAGAGTTTACGGCAAGGTATCAGCAGGCCACGTTTGGCCGCCTCAAATCGAGATGCGTTCGCGCCACGAATTCAGGGAGAGACCGCACCTTCGACCGCCCCGGCGGTGCAGCCGCTCGACGGTCGCGCGACGCCGCGCTGGTCCGTGGCGGGGCAGTGCTGGCCGATACCCACGGCGGGACTGCCAGGCAGCGGTGCGGCAGTCTGGGTCGGACCTCCGTTGCTGGCCAGCGATCCGAGCTGCGGATTGCTGAAGACGGTTGCCGCGGTACAGGGCTCATCCTCGGCCTTGCAAACCGTGTGGGTCGTTGGCCATTGCAGATCGTGCGTGCCCACGCTCGTGCCGACCGCACAGGCCATTGGCGAGCCGCAGTCATGGGTGGTGTTGTTCGCAAATAGCGAGTCGTCGATCGTCAACGCCGTGCCGCCGGCGATCGCCGCACCGAAGTGGCCGGATCCACCGGTCGCCTGGTTACCGAGAAACGTGACGTTCTGCAAGGTGCCGCCGTTGCCGAACAAGACGATGCCGCCCCCGATACCGTGCTGGCTGATGTTGTCGGCGAAGGTATCGTTGGTAAACGACAGCGTCGAGCCGTCCGCGAACACCGCACCGCCGTCGTCGACGGCCGTGTTGCCTGACAGGGTCGAAGCCGTCAGCAACAGCGTGGAGTTGTTAAAATACAGGGCTCCGCCATTGGGCGCCGTATTGCCGGTAAAGGTGCTACGGTCGATCGTCGTCGTCTGGCTTGCGCCATCCGGCGTGCGGAAAATCGCGCCGCCCAGCGCGCCGGTTCCGGCAGAGTTGGCGTTGAAGGTGGTCCCGCACACTTCCACGGCGTAGATCTCGGCACCATCCACATACACTGCGCCGCCACTGCCGCCGTCGCCGACTTCGCCGCCATTCACGTGACAGGCGCTGCTGATCCCGTTGGCGCCGTTGCCGGTGGCGCGGTTGGACGAGAATTCGCTGTTGTAAATACTCAAATCACCGAACAGGGTTCCGACGGCACCGCCATTCGCGGCGTGATTCGCTTGGAACGTGCTGCCGACGATGGCCGTGCCCAGTGAACCCAGAGTGTAAATCGCGCCGCCGCCGACGTCGGGACCCAATGCGGCACCCGCATTATTTTTGAAAACGACGTTCCAGACGTGCAGGATGCCGTCACGCAGATAAATGGCGGCGCCTCCCCCGTCGTTCTCCGTTCCTTGCGAACAAGGTGCCGGCGCGGTCGGTATCGCCGTACCGCCGGAAGCCCCATTCTGTAACGTCAAGTTCTCAAGGGTGACCGTCGTCTTCGTTGCCTGCCAATTGGGCGAGTAGTAATACAGCAATCGCGTCTTGCCGCCGCCGTCGAGGGTGATCTTTCCCTGGCCATCGAGGGTTGTGTTCACATCGGTGCGCAGCGTTTTTTGCGAGGTGAGCATGATGGTCGCCGGCCCACCGCAGTTGAAACGGATGACGCCGCCCTTGGCCAACGCATTGGCCAGCGCGGTCTCCGTACAACTCTCCACGGTACCCGCTCCCACGGTCACCGTGGTGGCACTGGCATCGGCCGCGAATGGGGTCGCACAGATCGCCGCCGGGCTCGAGACCGCCGCGTAGGGTGCCGTGATCATCGCTGCCGCCGTGCAGATTGCACGCACCCGATGCATTGCCATTCGCGGCGTCACGCCGTAGCGAGCTTCAATCGAAGGCATCGAGAGTCTTCGGCCAATCCTGTTTCAACAGGCGTGACACGGCGCGGTCGGCAAGGAGCCGCCCCTCGGTCTGGCAGCGGGCGCAATAGTTGGTCTCGTTGGTCGCGTAGCGAATGCGCTGTACGGGTGTACCGCAGGCGGGGCAGGGCAGACCGTAGCGGCCGTGCACGGCCATGTCCGGCCGAAACGCGGTCACCTTCTCAGGAAAGCCACCGGCGGCAAGACGGCGCAACCGATCAGTCCACAGCGGCAGTTGCTCGCGGATAGCCACGTATAGCCGCGCGACCGAGACGTCGTCCATTCGCTGGGTCAGCGTGAGCGGCGACAGCCGCGCGGCATGCAGGATCTCATCTGAGTACGCGTTGCCAATGCCGCTGAAGAGCTTCGGATCGGTGAGCGCGCGTTTGAGGGTATGGTTTCTACTGCGCAGCCGTGCCGCGAATTGCTCGAGGCTCGATTGCAGGATCTCGATCCCCCCGGGATCCTGACCATGCAGCGCCGCCGCTCCTTGCAGGAGCTGCAGCGAAGCACGCCGTTGTGTACCGGCTTCCGTGAGCGTCAGGGTACCGTTTTCGAATTCCAGTCGCGCGAGCACCGCCCGGCGGGTCAACGCTGCGCCGCTGTCGAACCAATGCAGTCGACCGGCGATCATGAGGTGAAATACCAGCCATAGTTCGTCATCGAGACCGATCGCGATACGCTTGCCGATCCGACGCATCTCTTGAACACGCCGACCCTCCACGGATTGAATCGGCGGCACGGCGGTTCGCAATAGGAATGGCGACGGAATCCGGATTCGCTCGAGACGCCGGCCGACGATGCGGCTATCGAGCGCCTCCAGGTAGACGGTGAGATCAGGCAGTTCAGGCATTTTCCACCATCCAATAAGGGTATCACCGACCCGGCCGTGGCGCGTCAGCGTAGTCTGATCGACCGCCACGATGGGCACCGATGTCATGGCCTCCCGGCGTCGACCACACTGCACCTCGTATGCAACTACCAGGAGAAATTTCATGTCTCATGAACCGTTGAAAGGGATACGCGTCGCGATCCTCGCCACCGATGGCTTCGAACAATCCGAGTTGCTGGAACCGCGCAAGAGCCTCGACGAAAATGGCGCCGACACCCAAGTCATCTCGCTTCACGAGGGCAAGCTCCGCGGTTGGAACCATAAGGAGTGGGGTGAGGAGGTGGCGGTGGACCGGACCCTCGATGCCGTGGATGCGGAGGAGTTCGACGCGTTGTTGCTGCCGGGCGGCGTGATGAATCCGGATACGCTGCGAACGCAACCGGCGGCGGTCGCGTTCGTCAAAGCGTTCTTCGAGTCGAGCAAGCCGGTGGCGGCGATTTGTCATGGTCCGTGGACCATCGTCGAAGCAGGCGCCGCGAAGGGTCGCAGAATGACGTCGTGGCCGTCATTGAAGACCGATATCAGCAATGGCGGTGGCCACTGGGTCGACCAAGAGGTGGTGGTGGACCGCAATCTCGTGACCAGCCGCAAGCCCGACGATTTGCCCGCGTTCAATCGCGAAATCCTCAAGCTATTTGGCGAACGTGCAGTGGCGTAAGGCGGCGTAGCGGGCTGAATGCCGGGTGCCGGGAACCCGCCAACGTGCAGCGGGTTGCCGGCATGACGCTTTACTGCTTGACTTTATGTCTTAAGATATATATCTTCTGACGTATGAAGTATTCGAATGATCACCGGGCGCTGGGGTTCGGCAAACTGGGTGGCCATCACCACGGCCGCGGCGGCATGTTTTCGCGTCGCGGCGGTGGCTTCGGGGGCGGCGACGATGAGTTCTCGCGAGGCCGTAAGTTCAGCGCGGAGGATCTGCAGCTGTTGCTCGTGGCGCTGCTCGTCGATGAGCCGCGCCACGGCTATGAACTGATCCGACTGCTCGAAACGCGCTCGAATGGGTTCTATACGCCGAGCCCAGGGATGGTGTACCCCTCGCTGACGTACCTCGAGGAGCTCGGCCACGCCACCGTCACCGTCGAGGGCAACCGCAAGCGTTATGCCCTCACCGCTGCGGGACGTGCTTACTTCGAGGCGAATCGCGAACGAATCGATTTCCTCTGGGCCAAGCTCACTTTCTTCGCGCAAAAGATGGGGCTGGTTCGCCGCGCCCTGGCGGGCGAACCAGCCGACGAGGCCGGCGAGGGCCCGCATCCGCTGCGTGCTTTGCTCGAAGCACGCCACAAGCTCAAGCTCGTCTTGATGGCGCAGAGTCATGCCACTCCCGAAGAACAGTTGCGGATCGCCGAGGTGCTCGAGCGCGCCGCCGCCGAAATCGCCGAAGCATCCCATCATGAATGAATTCGACAATCCGCGGTCCCTCGAGGTCACCCGGGTGCGCCGACCGGTCAAATTGCGTCTCGGGCGGGTGGTGCGGGTCGAGCCGATCACGCCGGAACTCATCCGCGTCACGCTTCGCGGTGAGGAGTTGCGGGATTTCGAATCCGCCTCCTTCGACGACCACGTCAAAGTGTTTTTTCCCGCCCCCGGGGCGGACCAGCCGGTGTTACCGACCGTGGGTCCGGACGGCCCGGTGCGTGAACCCAGCGCCGTGCCTGCCGTCATGCGTGACTTTACGCCGCGCCGCGTCGATGCGTCCCAGGGCGAACTCGATCTCGAGTTCTTCCTGCACGAAGCGGGCCCCGCAACCACGTGGGCCGCCCAGGCTGCGCCGGGCCAGTGCTTGGGCATCGGCGGTCCACGCGGTTCGATGATTATTCCGAGCGGCTTCGACTGGCATGTGCTCATCGGCGACGACACCGCGTTGCCGGCCATGGCGCGGCGCCTCGAAGAGTTGCCGCGGGGGGTCCGCGCGATCGTCGTTGCCGAGGTCTCCGGATCCCATGCCGAGATCGATTTCAAATCGCATGCGGACCTCGAAGTCATCTGGTGCCATCGCGGCACGAATGGCGCGAGCCTGATCGCCGCGCTCGCCGGGCTACCCGTCTTTCCTTCCGGCGAGGGCTATGCCTGGGCGGCGGCCGAAGCGGGGGTGGTGCGCCAGCTGCGGGCGCATCTCGTGACCGATCGCGGCATGCCGAAGGCGCGCGTGCGTGCCGCAGCCTACTGGAAGCGCGGCGCGCCGGCGACGCATGAGGTGATCGAAGACTAGGCGCGGCGTGCGGGTGTCAGCCCCGATCGGCGAGCAACGTCCGGTAGAGCGCGAGCGTCTGTGCGGCAATCGCGGACCACGCGAATTTTTCCTCGACGCGTTTGCGGCCGGCGTCGCCATAGCGCTTTGCTTTGGCGGGATCGGCGAGCAGATCGCTGATCCCCGCAGCCAAGTCGCGGGCGAACTTGCCGGGATCGAGCGGGAAACTCGTCTGCGGAGCGGCGGCGAACGGCACCAGGTGGCCAGTGTGTCCGTCGACCACCACCTCGAGAATTCCGCCGGTGGCGGAAGCGACGACGGGAGCCTTGCAAGCCATGGCTTCGAGGTTGATGATGCCGAACGGTTCGTACACCGACGGGCAGCAGAACACGGCGCAGTGCGAATACAGCTGGATCGCCTCCTGCTTCGTGACCATCTGTTCGATCCACTTGATGTCGCGGCCGGACTGGCCGGGGTCGCCGCTGGCGAGACGCAGCGCTTCGACCTTCTCGCGCATTTCGGCGGCGATCTCCGGCGTGTCGGGTGCGCCGGCGCACAACACCACTTGAGTGCCCGCGGGCAGGTGGGCAATGGCCTCGACCAGATGGGTCACTCCCTTCTGGCGAGTGATGCGACCGACGAATAGCACGTAAGGGCGATCCGGATCGACGCCGTACTTGGTAAGCGCAGTGGTGTCGGGGGTGTACTGGTACTCGTCCAGGTCAATGCCGTTGTAAATCACGTGGACGCGTCCCGGTTCCACTTCGGGATACGCCTTGAGGATGTCGGCCTTGGTGCCGTTCGACACCGCAACGATGGCATCGGCGTCGAGTATGGCGGTGCGCTCCATCCACGAGGATAGGGCGTAGCCGCTGCCGAGTTGCTCCGCCTTCCAGGCGCGCAACGGCTCGAGCGAATGCGTGGTGAGGACGAAGGGAATCCCATAGAGCTTCTTCGCCAGGAAGCCGGCCATCGCGACATACCAGGTGTGCGTGTGCACGATGTCGATCGCGCTCAACTCCTTCATTTGTGCCAGATTGAGCGCGAATGCGTCCACGGCGGTCTTGAACTTCTCCTTGGTATCGCCGGTGATCTCCGGCGCCGGGGTGAGGCCATGGACGTGCAGATTGCCCGCGTCGAGTTGCTGCGTGCCCCAGCAGTGGACCTCGACCTCGATCAGCTTCGCAAGTTCGAGTGAGAGATACTCGACGTGAACCCCGGCGCCACCGTAGACGTTGGGCGGATATTCCCGGGTCATCAGACCTACGCGCATCGCTTCCTCCGGCGTCACCTTAGGCCGGAAATGATACATTGGCTGCAATGACCGACGACATCGGTTTCGCTAATAAATCATGGCGTGCCGTCGCGCTGTGCGGCGCATCGTTGCTGGCCGCGTGCACCACGTCATCCCACGTGCTGCTGGGAGATACACGCCCGGCGGAGTCGCCGCGCGACGTGATCATCTACCTCGAGCCGCTTCGTCGGCCGTATGCCAAGATCGCGCTCGTCGCTGCGTCGAGCAGCCACTCGTGGGTCTGGACCGCAGAGGGGAAGGCCGACGTCGTGATTGCACGGCTCAAGACTGAGGCCGCGAAACTTGGCGCGAACGGCATTCTTCTCGAGGAGATCACCGACGGTCCCGACGCCGCGGCCGGTGCAGGAATCGCGCCGGAGATCACCCGCGATCACGCCTCGGTCGGCGTCGGATTCGACGCGACCGGGCTGCTCGGCGCGAGACATGGCCGTGGCGTTGCGATCTATGTCGCGCCGGATGACCCCTCGCATTAGCCGCGTCCAGTCGTTCATTGGCATCGATCTCGCCTGGAAGATCGATGGCAATCATTCCGCCATCGCGGTGCTGGCCGGCAATGAGCGAGAGGCGCAACTCACGGCGACCTCCACCGCCATCACCTCGATGGCGGGGATCGTCGAGTTCGTCGCCCGACATGCGCAGACGAACTGCGTCGTGGCCATCGACGCCTCGCTGGTGGTCCGTAACCAGACCGGTCAGCGGCCATGCGAGACCTTGATCGCGAAAACCTTCGGTCGTCATCACGCCTCGTGTCACACGACCAACTTGAGCCGGCCCCACGCGGAGACGGGCATGCGCCTGGTCGAGGCCCTCGGCAACGAGGGGTTCGTGCATGACTTCGCCATCGAAACGGCGCGGCTGCGCAGCGGCCGCTGGGTGTGCGAAGTGTATCCGCATCCGGCGATGGTGCGCACCTTCGGCCTGCAGAGGATCATCCAATACAAAAAAGGCTCCGTAGAACAGCGACGCCTCGGATTGAACGTTTTGCGGCAGCACCTGGTCTATCTGGCCGACGGCAGAAGCGGATGGGTCTCATCGCCCACCCTGCGCACGGTGGTGGAGCAAAATTTACAAGAACTGCGTGGCGCCGCGCTGAAACGCTACGAGGACACGCTGGATGGCATTTTTTGTGCGTATCTCGCCTGGCATTGCTGGCGCTGGGGCGCGGCCCGTAATGAGATGTTCGGCACGCTGCAGAATGGGTACATCGTGGTACCGAACCCAAGCATTGATATTGCGGGGTAAAAGTTCCAAACTGAGGATGGCAAAATGAGGTGCGGGATGAGGGGACAGCGATGATGGCAGATGCTGCTGCCGAACGCCGCTCGCTGGCGGAGTACATCAGCGCGCGTCGAATGTCGATTTTGGAGGCCTGGCGAATGGCGGTCAAACGGGACCCCGCGCTCAGCACCAGCGATTCGCTGCCGAGGGTTCAACTCTTCGACCACATACCCGATCTGCTGTCGACCTTCGAACATGGATTGCGTGCCGCGCCCGATGCGGTGGCCGCGTCGGCCGATGCCGCCGCACAGGAATCGGCAGCCGCACATGGGCTGCAACGCTGGCAGCAGGGATACGACCTGCGTGAGGTGACCCGCGAGTTGGGTAAGCTCAACGAATGCGTGGTGGCCGAACTGGACGCCTATATCACGGCGAATCCCACGACGTCGCACGCGGTAGTTGCCGCGGCGCGACGCGGCTGGGCCTCGCTGTGCAGCACCGGCATCGAGGAAAGTGTCGGTCAGTACTTCCAACTGCAGCAACAAGAAGCGGCCGGTCATGTCGGCGATCTCGAGAAAGCGCTCGCCGAGATCCAAGAATTGGAACAGCAGCGGGCGGATCTGTGGCGGCAGGCGGCACACGATCTGCGCGGCAATTTGGGCGTGGTCGCGAACGCCACCGTCGGTCTCACTCACACCGGCCTCGGCGAATCGGTGCGCGACGATTTCGTGCGTATTTTGATGCGCAACGTGACCACGCTGCATCATTTGCTCGACGACGTCACCAGCCTCGCGCGACTGCAGGCTGGTCACGAACAGCGGCATATCGAACCGCTCGATGTGACCCAGTTGTTACAACAATTGTGCGAGGGCATTCGACCGCTGGCGCAACAGCGGCGCTTGTTCTTGCGTGGCGAGGGCCCGGATGGGTTCGCTGCCGACGGCGATCAAGTAAAGATCCGGCGCATTGCCCAAAACTTGATCTTGAATGCAGTCAAATTCACCCGCCAGGGTGGAATCACCGTCAGCTGGGGCGATGCCGGTGCCGGTGATCCCATGCGCTGGCAACTCACCGTCTCGGACACCGGGCCGGGGCTGCATTCCGAGTCTGGCAAGCCGATGACCGAGGCGTTGCAGGCCGACGCGGCGCCGGTGTCGACCACCGGCGCGACGACGGCTACAACCCTGGTGGAGGCCGGCGAGGGCATCGGCTTGTCGATCGTGAAGCGATTGTGCGAGTTGCTGGACGCCAGCATCGAAGTTAAATCCGTGAACGGCGTCGGCACCACGTTCCGCATTCTCTTTCCGCGACGCTACCACCAGGCGGCGCCTTAAAGAGTCTAGCGATCGCCTGCACCCGTGGTCATGCCACGCGGAAAATGCTGCAGCGTCGGATCGACCGGCTGCCACGGTATCTTGTGTTCGAACCACAGCTCCTGCCGCGGTGGGAACGCCTCAGGGTGGTCGAGCGTCGCCGTGGCGATATCGATGCTCTCCGGACTTCCGGCGTTCTCGTAAGTGAGGGGGCTGCCGCACGTGCTGCAGAAGCGGCGCACCACACCGGGTGAGGATTGATAGGGCTGTGGAAAGCCCGACATGAAGCGAAATTCGCTTCGCGCCACCGTGATCCACGCGACGGCCATGGCACCATTGGCGCGCCGGCAGCTGGCACAGTGGCAGACGACCGAGTAGGCGGGAAGATCGGTGATTCGATAGCGAATCGCTGCGCATGAACAACCCCCTTCATGATTCGGCATTCTGACCCCTTCAGCCCCGGACGACGTCACCATATTACCGTCATTCGGCTGGGTACACGTTTGACGCACCCGAGCGAATGTGTCTTCGAGTGAATCAGACTTCGAGATAATTTCGCACATCCGCGAAGTCGATCAGCCAGTTCTTCGGCGGTCCGTCGTTGCCGCGTCCCGGCGATGCATAGCCGAGCATGCGCTGGACACGCGGTGAATAGCGCTTGGCGATCTCCCACGGCACGCCCACGGTGGAGGCTTCCTCCGGCGTCAGCCATCCCAGAACGAAGCTCATATGCAATCCGTGCCGCCATTGGTTGGTGGTGACGTTGGCGCCGGCGCCATGCACCGTCTTGCCGAGATACAGCAGCGCGCTGCCTGCGGGCATGACGGCGCCCACCGAGTCCTCGGGCTTGGGCGTCTGCATGAACTGCTGCCACTTGTGGCTGCCCGGGATGACGCGGGTCGCGCCGACCGCTTCGGTGAAGTCGGACAAGGCCAACAGGATGCTCACCATGACCTCGGGGGCATCGCGGCCGATTTTCTCGAATATTGGCCAGATGGCGATGTCCCGGTGCAAACGCTGGCCCTTCTCACCGGGACCCACGATCATCGCCTGGCCGGTGTTCAGCCAATAGTCTTCCTTCAGCGCATGCGCCGCCCATCGGTGCATGAGTTCATGGTCGAGCAATTCGGCGAACGAGGGTGCGCGGGCGGCCAGCCGGGTGAAACGTTTGGTCTGGCTGCCCCAAAAGACCGACATCTCTTCGCCGACGATGTCGGAGCCCGGCGCGGTTTTCTCGATGTCCGCCTTGAATTCGGCATTCAGCCGCCCAAGCAGATCCTGATCGATGAAATCGCGAACGATCACCCCGCCGTCGGCGTCCAAGCTCTGCAAAATCGCCTCCAGGGAGCTGTGCCGGGGCAGCGTCTGCAAACTCTTGCTCAAGTGCGGTTCCTTCTGGTGCGGTGGCGGTGGCGAGTTTACTATGGGGGTCACACGAGATGGAGGACTTTATGGCTGAGGAACGTGCAGTTCTTGCCGGGGGTTGTTTTTGGGGAATGCAGGATCTCATCCGCCGTTATGACGGGGTGCTCGCCACCCGCGTCGGCTATACGGGCGGGGAGGTGCGTAATGCCACGTATCGGAATCATGGTACGCACGCGGAGGCGATCGAGATCCGCTTCGATCCCGCCAAGCTCAGCTATCGGCAGCTCCTCGAATTTTTTTTCCAGATACATGACCCCACCACGCCGAATCGCCAGGGTAATGACAAGGGGCCGAGCTATCGGTCCGCGATCTTCTATGCGAGCGACGAGCAGAAGCTCATCGCGCTGGAGACGATTGCCGCCGTCAACGAGTCAGGCCTATGGCCGGGCAAGGTGGTGACCGAGGTCAGTGCAGTGGGGGAGTTTTGGGAAGCCGAGCCCGAGCACCAGGACTATCTCGAGAGATATCCCTCGGGTTACACCTGTCATTTCATCCGCCCTCAGTGGAAGCTCAAGTAAGCGCCTTGAAGGATCGTCCGAATTTTCTGATTCTGATGGCGGATCAGCTGACGGCGCGCGCGCTGCCGGCCTACGGCAACCAGGTCGCGAGGACCCCGCACCTCGATGCGCTGGCTGCCGCGGGCGTGGTGTTCGACTCGTTCTACTGCAACAGCCCGTTGTGCGCGCCTTCGCGCTTTTCCTTTCTCTCGGGTCGCCAGGTGTCCGCCATCGGCGCCTACGACAATGCGGCGGAATTTCAGTCCGGGGTGCCGACGTTCGCGCATTATCTGCGCCATGGCGGCTATCAAACGGTGCTCGCCGGCAAGATGCATTTTTGCGGCACGGACCAGCTGCACGGTTTCGAGGAGCGGCTCACCACGGACATCTACCCCGCCGACTTTGGCTGGACCCCGGATTGGACCCGGTTCGCCGACCGTCCGAGTTGGTACCACTCCATGGATTCGGTGACTCAGGCGGGACCGTGTCAGCGGACCAACCAAATCGACTACGACGATGAGGTGGTCTTCGCTGCGCGGCAGAAGCTGTTCGATCTGGCACGGAGCACGGATCGGCGACCCTTCTGCCTGGTGGCATCGATGACGCACCCGCACGATCCGTACGTGGTTCCGCGACGCTACTGGGATCGTTACGCCGAAAACGACATCGACATGCCGCGGGTGCGGCTGTCCCCGGAGCAACTCGATCCGCACGCGAAGCGCCTGAGGCACGTCTGTGGACTCGATTTGCAGGCGGTGACCGAGTCGCAGACGCGCGCGGCGCGGCGCGCCTATTACGGCGCCGTGTCCTATGTGGACGACCAGGTCGGCGTCCTCATGAACGCGTTGGCTGAAGCGGGCTTTGCCGATGACACGGTCGTGCTCATGCTGGCCGATCACGGCGACATGCTGGGCGAGCGGGGCCTGTGGTACAAGATGAATTTCTTCGAACCGGCGTGCCGCATTCCATTCATCGTGCATGCGCCGCGGCACTTCGCAGCGCGGCGCGTCGCGGAATCGGCCTCCTTGGTCGACGTGCTGCCCACCCTCTGCGAGTTGGCCTGCGGTAACGGCATGGAGTTCGCCACCGCGTTGGATGGCACCAGCCTGGTGGCGCAGCTGCACGGTGCGCGCGGCGGTGATGAAGTCATCGGCGAGTATTTTGCGGAGGGCGCGATCGCACCGTTGGTCATGATCCGACGCGGCCAATATAAGTTCGTGCATTCTCCGGTGGATCCGGACCAGCTCTACGACGTGGCTGCGGATCCCGACGAATTGCTTAATCTTGCCGGCGACCCGCGCCATGCGTCCCGCGTCCGGGCGTTTCGTGAAGAGGTTGGCCGCCGCTGGGATCTCGGCGGCCTGACGTCGGCGGTCCTTGCCAGCCAGCGGCGCCGTCATCTGGTGTATGCCGCGCTGCGTAACGGCCGTTACACGCCGTGGGACTTCGAGCCGCGCCGCGATGCCAGCCGACTGTACGTGCGCAACGACCAGGAACTCGGCGAGTTCGAGGCAATGGCGCGGTTTCCGCCGTACGGTTCGTGAAAGTTCTGCAGACGCTGTTGCTGACTGCGCTCGCGGGCGCCTGCGCGGTGCAGCCGCCCCGTCCGCACGCACCCTGGCTCCTCGGTCGGCCGTTCAAGGATTACTACGACAC
>Ga0116230_10004753_pt1 | contig 13315 bp, 8 predicted proteins | sample S1TSphfallax_3_FD_88678 | JGI IMG/M metagenome (GOLD analysis project Ga0116230, IMG submission 88678) | Host-associated microbial communities from peat moss isolated from Minnesota, USA - S1T2_Fd - Sphagnum fallax MG | ecosystem: Host-associated > Plants > Peat moss > Unclassified | place: USA...
CCTTTGCGCTCGAGGATCTCGCGTTGCTGGTGAGCCCGTTGATCTTGACCGGCCTGTCGGTCTCGGTGGCCTTGAGGATCGGCGCCTGGAACATCGGCGCCGAGGGCCAATTCAATGCCGGCTCTCTGGCGGCGGCGGGTATCGGGCTGTTCGTACCCGGGCCGCCGTTCGTCATCTTGAGTTTGATGCTCGCCGCGGGCATCGGCGGCGGGGTCTTGTGGATGGCGGCACCCGCACTCGCGCGGGCCTATGCCGGTGTCAGCGAGATCATCACCACGCTGTTGCTGAATTTCGTCGCCGGGCTCTTGGTGTACTGGCTGGCGACGGGCCCCTGGTTGGCGCCCGGTGGCCGGGCGATCGGCACGACCGCACGCATCGTGGTCGACATCCCGGAGCTTTGGGATGAGGTTCACTGGGGACTGCCGGCCGCGATCATGCTCTGCATGACCTTGAGCGCGTTGCTGCGCTTCACTCGCTGGGGGTATGAGATCCGTGTCTGCGGTTCGAACCCGCAGGCGGCGCGTTATGCCGGCATGCCGGTTCGCCGTCACCTCATCACGGTGATGCTGTTGTCGGGCGGCATCGCGGGAGTCGCCGGCATGGTCGAGGTTGCCGGTACCGTGCACCATCTGCAGGGCGGCATATCCAACAATTTCGGCTATCTCGGCATCATGGTCGCGGTGCTCGCTCGCCGTTCGACCTTGGGCGTGCTGGCAAGCGCGCTGTTCATGGCGGTGCTGCTGAATTCCGGCATCATCCTCTCGACCCGGGGTGTCGACGTCTCGGTCGTGCTCGCGGTCACGGGGCTGGTATTGTTGTACACCGCGATCGGCGACGAGATCGCGCATTATCGTATCGTCCGTGGCGCGGCCCTGAGCGCTCGCGCCGCAGAGGCCGCGCCGAAGGAGTATCCACCGAATGAGCTTGCCGAGTAGTTCGCTGTGATGGATTTGGCCACCGGTCTGTTGCACACCGCGGTGCTCGCCGGGGGAGTGCCGGCGCTGGCGGCGCTCGGTGAAGTGTTGGCCGAGCGGGTCGGGGTCATCAATCTCGGTGTCGAGGGGCTCATGGCCTTGGGTGCATTGAGCGCCGTCGTCGCCGTGGTGGCCACGTCGAATCCGTATCTTGGCCTCTTGGCCGCCTTGGGCGTAGGTTTGGCGCTCGGCCTGGTGTTCGCGTTCGTCACGGTGCAAATCCGCGCCAATCAGGTGCTCTGCGGCCTGGCGCTTACACTCTTGGGGACCGGCCTCGCCGCGGCGCTCGGTAAGCCCTATTCGGGCACGCCGGTGCCGGCGTTATTCGGCCCGGTCCCGCTGCCCTATCTATCGCGGATTCCGGTGCTCGGGCCTGCGTTCTTCGCGCAGAACATCCTGGTATACGTGATTTACCTCGTCCTGCCGGTCGGTCTGCACTATCTGCTATTTCGCACCCGCCACGGTCTGCACCTACGAGCCGTCGGCGAGAATCCCGCGGCCGCCGATGCCGCCGGCATTCCGGTGCAGCGGCTGCGCTTCTGTTATGTGGCGGTGGGAGCCGCGCTGGCCGCCGTTGCGGGAGCCTATCTCACGCTTTGTTTTGTGCCCTCCTGGTCGGAGGGTGTGGTCGGCGGGCGTGGCTGGATCGCGGTGGCACTGGTCATCTTCGCGGGCTACCGGCCGATCAATGCCGTGGCGGGTGCGCTGCTCTTCGGCACGACCACCGCGCTCGGGTTCTTAGGGCAGGCACGGAATTGGCCGGTCGCGGCGCCGGTGCTGTCCATGCTGCCGTATCTCGCCACACTGCTATTACTCATCGTCCCGGTGGCCGCTTCGCCCGCCATGCGCCGCCGCATGGCGGCGCCCGCGGCCTTGGGCTTGGCGTATTTCCGTGATGAGCGCTGAACGATGCGCGCCCCGGGCACATCAGGCTCCCCCGGCGAATCGCGCACAACCGGAGGACCGGCGTGACACCATCAGCCGTTGAAGCCATCATCCGCGGTTTGAAGAGTGCAGGGGTCAGCATCGTCTGCTACCTGCCCGATTCGCTGTTCAAGAACCTCTATCCGGCGCTCGATGCGGATCCGGACATCCGCACCATCCGGGTGACCAACGAGGGCGAGGGCGCCGCCATTTGCGGCGGCGTATTCCTGTCGGGCAAGCGCGCGCTATTGGTGATGGAGAACTCGGGCCTCCGGGCCTCGGTCGAGCCGCTGGCACGCATGGGGTTGGGGGCGGGCATTCCGGTCGTCATGCTGATGAGCTATCGCGGCGAGTTCGGCGAGAACAATTGGTGGGCCATACCGCACGGCATCACCATGGAGCCTATGTTGAGTGCCATGCGCATCCCCTATCAAGTCGTGCGCGAGGAGGAGCGCATCGAACGGGCGATCGTCGAGGCTTTCAGCTGGTCCTATGCGGCGTACTATCACTCGGCGGTGGCGCTCGGCGGGGAGATCGTGCGTTGAAGCGTTTCGACTGCATGCAGCTCCTGGCCGCGCGACTCACGAATGAGCTGGTGATTCTCTCGCTCGGCGGGAGTGTCGATGAATGGTATACCGCCGCCCCCCACATGCGGGCAGCGAGCCTCTTCCAGCAGCAATTGGGGTGCGTGACACCGGAGGCTTTCGGACTCGCCTGCGGCCTGCCGCATCGGCGCATCGTCTCCTTGGATACCGACGGCGGGATGATGTTCAACCTCGGGATCCTCGCCACCTTGGGCAACGAACAGCCGGCCAATTTATTGATCGTCGTGTGGGATAACGAGTGTTATCTCTCCATCGGCGGCCCGCCCACCCACACCGCCGGCGGCCGCGTCGATCTCGCGGCCATCGCCCGAGGCTGCGGCGTGCAACAGGCGTTCACCGTACACACGCTGGAGGCCTTCGCGGCCCATTGCACCACAGGCCTTGCGGCCGTGAGCCCCTACCTCATCGTCGCCAAGGTGGAGGCGACCGTAACCCCTCACATCAAACGCAAACACAGCGACGGCCGTGAGGACAAATACCTGTTCGTGCGGCATGTCGAGTCGAGCGAGGGCATCGTCATCATGGGTCCGAGCGAGCATAACTAGCGCGCATATGCCCGCCGCCCCCTCAAGCCAGCCGACACCCTCAAGCCAGCCGACACCCTTATGTCAACCGACGCCTTGATCCCAACCGACGCCCTGATTCTGAGCGGTGACACGCTGCTCACCATGGATCCGGCGAATCGCGTCGTCGCTGACGGCGCGCTCGTCATCGACGGCGGGCGCATTGCCGCGATCGGCACGCTCGCGCAGCTCGAAGCCGCTCATCCGACGCTTCCCGTGAAGCGGATTCCGCACAGTGTGCTCATGCCGGGGCTCATCAATGCCCACGCGCACTCCGGACTTTTGCGCGGCACCGCCGAACACCTTCCTGTGTGGGAATGGCTGCAGGTGCACATCGACCCCATGCACCGGGTCATCAGCGCACACGAGGCCGAACTCGCTTCCTGGCTGTGTTACGCCGAGTCCGCGCTCGCGGGTACCACGACGGTCGTCGATATGTGGCGTTTCATGGAGGGCAGCGCCAAGGCGGCCGCGGCCGTTGGGATTCGGCTGGTCGCGGTTCCCTACGTGGGCGAACATCCGGACTATAACTACTTCGAAACCTTGGACAGCAACGAGGCACTGCTCGAGCGGTGGCACGGCAAGGCGGATGGCCGCATCAACGTCTGGGTGGGGCTCGAGCATCTCTTTTATGCCGATGCCGCCGGACAGCGTCGCGCCATCGACATGGCGAAGACGCATCGCACCGGCTTGCACACTCATTGCAGCGAGTCGCAAGTCGAAATCCCCGAATTCGCAAGGCGGTACGGCAAGCGGCCGATGTTCGCGCTCGAGGACCTGGGGTTCTTCGAGGCGCCGCGCACCTTGATCGCCCATGCGGTATGGCTCGATGCCGCCGAGATCGAACTCATCTCGCGCCGCCGGGTCAGCGTCGCGCACAACCCCGTGAGCAACATGAAACTCGCGAGCGGCTTTGCACCCGTCGCGGACTTCCTGGCCGCCGGTATCGCGGTGGGCTTGGGGAGCGACGGCGAGAAGGAGAACAATAACTTCGACCTGTTCGAGGAAATGAAGGTGGCCTCGCTCCTGGGCAAGCTGCGCAACCTCGACGCCACCGCCATGGATAGCTGGCAGGTGCTGCGCATGGCCACGAGCTTGGGGTCGAAGGCCTTAGGGTTAGACCATGAGATCGGCTCGCTCGAGGTGGGCAAGCGCGCCGACATCATCGCCGTCAGAACCGATACGCCGCGCATGACACCGCTCTTTACCGACGGCCCCTATTTCAATCTGCAGCACAATCTGGTGCACGCAGTGCGGGGACCGGACGTCGCGCTCACCATGGTGAACGGTCGCATCCTGGTCGACGACGGTGTATTGAAAACTGCCGACCTCGGACAAATCGTCCGCGACGCCCAACGCGCAGCACCGGCGCTTTTCGCGCGGCGCGCCGCCTACCTCGCCCAAGCCGCGCAAGCCACAGAACGCCCGGGGCCGGACGGGGCGCAGGGCGCATGACGACGCCCCCCGTGAATTTCACGGTGCTCAAGCCCCGCTCCCTCGATGAGGCGGTCGCGTGTTTCGCGCGCGCGCCGACCGGCCGCTCAGCGCGCTTCGTCGCCGGCGGCACGGCCTTGCAACTCGAATGGGCCAACGGCATCGCTGCGCCGGCCACTCTGATTGCGCTGGGTGACATCGCCGATCTGAAAGGCATCACCCACTCCAGCGACACGGTTCGCATCGGTGCGCTCACCCCGCTTGGCGAGTTGGAGCGCGACCGCGACTTTGGCTCCACAGTGCCGCTGCTCAAGGCAGCCATCGACAGTGTCGCCGCGCCCTCGGTGCGGCATCTCGCGACGCTCGGCGGCAATGTCGCGGGACGCACGGGATGCCTGCTCCCCGCCCTCCTCGCACTCGATGCCACGCTCATCGGAATTGGCGCGCAGGGCACCTGGCAACGGTCACTGCACGACTGGTTGTCGACGGCCGCGACGCCCGGCGAACTCATCACCACGGTCGAGGTGCCGACGATGCGCGATGACTGGCGCTGGACCGCGCTCAAGATCGCTCGACGAGCGGCCTTCTCGCCCTCGGTGATCGGCATCGCCGGACTCATTCAGCTCCGCGCGGGCCGCATCCGTGTCGCCCGACTCGCCGTCGGCGGGGGCAGCGTCCCGCCCGCGCGACTCGTGCACGCAGAGGCGTGGCTCAAGGCCCAAGCCTGGGACGCCGTTGATTGGACATCGCTGCACGGGCAACTGAGCGCCGAGATCAACGCACCGGATGACGCCTTCCGCAGCGCTCGCTATCGCCGATTGGCCGCCAGCAACGCGCTGGTCTCGGGCTTGGGAGGTCCACTGCCCGGGCATCGCCACCCGCGCGACCGATCCACCCGCGCGAGCGCCGCCCTACCGGGCGAGATCCGCCTCGGCCGCCTCGCGCAACCGGCCCGTTGGCACGCCCGCCCCGATGGAGCGGCCAAAATCGCCGGCAGCTTCCGTTATCTCACCGACCATCGCACGCCGGCCATGCTGGTGGGTCGCATCCTGCGGGCTGGCCACGCCCATGCGCGTATTCTTTCAATCGATATCACACGGGCCGAAGCGCTCCCCGGCGTCGTCGCCGTCGTGACGCATCGTGACATTCCCGGGCGGAACGCGTTCGGCATCATCGTGCAGGACCAACCCGCGCTCTGCCATGACGTGGTGCGCTACGAAGGCGACGCGGTCGCGGCGGTGGCGGCGGTGGATGCCGCAACCGCCGATGCGGCACTCGCGCTGATCGACGTTCACTACGAACCACTGCCGGTGGTGACCGATCCGCAGGCAGCGCTCGCGCCGGACGCGCCCCAACTGCACCCCGGCGGCAATCTGCAACGCCTGATCGAATATGCCCGCGGCGACGTCGATGCAGCCTTCGCAGCCTGTGCATTTACTCTCGAAGAGTGCTACGTCACGCCGCGGCAAATGCACGGCTTCATGGAGACCGAAGGCGGCTGCGCGGCGGTCGATGCCGACGGCAACCTCGCGATACACGCGGGCGGCCAACACGCCTTGCGCGATCGACAGCAACTTGCGCGAATTTTCGCGCTGCCCGAGGAGAAGATTCGTGTCGTTACCAGTCCCACTGGCGGTGCGTTCGGGGGCAAGGACGAGCTCACCGTACAACCCGCCTTGGGCCTGCTCGCTCTGAAAGCCCGGCGCCCCGTGCGCCTGCAACTCTCGCGCGCCGAGTCCGTGCTCGCCGGTACCAAGCGCCATCCAATGACCATTCGTATGCGAACGGGTTGTGCTGCCGACGGGCGGCTGCTCGCGCAGGAGGTCGATGTGCTGGCCGACGCGGGAGCCTATGCCTCACTCGGTCCCTGTGTGTTGGAGACCGCGATGGAACATGCGGCGGGCACGTATGAAATCGCGCACGTCAAGACCCGTGGGCGCTTGGCCTACACCAATAATGGCGTGGGTGGCGCCTTCCGCGGCTTCGGCGCCAACCAAATGAGCTATGCGGTCGAATGTCAGATGGACCGGCTGGCCGCCCTCTGTGGGTTGTCACCGGTGGAATTCCGGCGGCGCAATCTCAAGCGCCCCGACCTCGGCTTCTTCGGCCATCCCATCGCGCCCAGCGAGCGGCTCGAGGCCATGTTGAACGCAGCCGCCGCGAGCCCTCTGTGGGCACTCGGCCCTGACGCGCGCGAGGGCAGCGCCGACCCCGACGAAGTGATCGGTGTCGGCATGGCCATGAACCATCATGGCAATGGCTTGGGCTCCCTGATTCCCGACAGCGGCGGCGGACGGCTGCGACTCGCTCCGGACGGTCGCATCGAGGCGTGCTTCACACTCGATGAGATGGGTCAGGGCCTGCTTGCCTTGGTGGTCGGAGTGGTCACCTCCGAGCTCGCCTGCGGCCGCGACGATGTCCGCCCGGTCATCGGCGACACGAACGGTCCGGATTCCGGTTCCACCACGGCCGCGCGCGGCACCTACGTCGTCTGGCGTACGCTGCGCCTGGCGGGACGCGAATTCGCCGACAAACTCTGCCAGGCTGCCGCCACGATCCTCAAGCGTGACGCGGAAACGCTCCAGCTCGGAATCGGTGGGGTCATCGAGCGGCAGCCGGTGGACGCGGTTCCATCGACCAGCGACGCGACCGCGACGAGCATCGCGCCCTCGGCGGGCGGCGTTGCCGCGGCGAGCCGGGTGCTACTCAGCTACTCGACGCTCGCCGCGGCGCTGCCTGCGGACCAGTTGCCCTGCGTCGATGCCCGATTCGACTATCCCACGACCGACTATGTCGCCGGCAATGCCCGCCTGATCTTCGCCTCGGGCGCCTGCGTGGCCCGCGTTGCGGTGAGCCGGATCACGGGCGAAGTGCGGGTTCTGGACCTCGATCAGCGCTCCGCTGCGGGACCGGTGATGGACGTCGCCGCCTATCTCGGCCAACAAGAGGGCGGCGCGGTTCAGGGAATCGGCTTCACGCTGACCGAAGAGGCGGTGATGACCCAAGGAGCCTATGTCACCCGCAACTTCGACACCTATCTCATGCCGTCGATCGCCGACGCGCCCACGCGCATGGCCGTCTCTGCGCTCGAAGAGCTCGATGCGGGAGATGATTACGGACCGCGCGGGGTGGGTGAACTCGGCATCGGCGCAGTCACGCCGGCCATCGCCAATGCAGTGTTCGCCGCCATCGGCCTGTGTCCGACGACCATCCCGATTTCCCCGGAGCTTATTCTCGATGCAACAGCGCCGCACCCATGAGCGAGAACTCGCCCTCGATGCTCGCCCTGTCGTTCTCTCTCAATGGCGTCCCCAGCCATTGCGTCGCGCCGGCACACCGGCGCCTGGCAGACATGCTGCGCGATGATTTCGGATTGACGGCCGCGCGAACCGCCTGCGGCATCGGTCGTTGCGGCGCCTGCATGGTGTTGTGGAATGGCCGGGCGGTCAATGCCTGCCTGGTCATGGCGTGGCAAATCGGCGACGCCGACATCATCACCGCGGAAGGTCTCGATGCCATTCCCGAAGCCCGCATCGTCAAAGACGCGCTCAACGACGAGAACGCCTTCCAATGCGGCTACTGCGCACCCGGATTCGTTGTGACGCTCACCGCGCTGCTGCGCGAGCGCTCAACGGCGGGCGCGCAACGGACGCTGAGTGAACGCAACCAGCCCGACGAACACGACATCCGTCGCGCGTTGGCGGGTAACCTCTGCCGCTGTACCGGCTATCACTCCATCCTCCGGGGAGCACTGCGCGCCGTCGACCTCCTCGCCGGGCAGCCCGCAGACACTCCGAGCGGTGACCCTTCATGAGCCAAGCCTCGAACCACCTTGCGCCGCACGCGGCATTCGAGCCGACCACGCCGGGCGCACGCGAATTTCTCGCTCATCGCCGGAAACGACATCTCATCAATGGTGTGTGGGTACCCGCATCCTCCGGCAGCTCCTTCGCCACCCATGATCCGGCCAACGGTCGGTACCTCGCGGACCTCGCCGAAGGCACGGTGGCCGATGTCGATGCGGCGGTCGAGGCCGCACGCCGGGCGTTCGAGAGCTCGACCTGGCGCGGCATGACTCCAGCGCTGCGCGGCCGGATGCTATGGCGCATTGCCGATGCCATCGACGCACATGCGGACGAATTGGCCGAACTCGAAACGCTGGATCAAGGCAAGCCGCTGAAAACCGCGCGTTTCGCCGAGATCCCTGCGGCCGCCGAGCAGTTTCGTTTCTACGCGGGCTTTGCCACCAAGATTTTAGGGTCCACCATTCCGACGTCGATCGCCTATCAGCCGCCGGGCAAGAGGATCTTCGCCTACACCACCCGCGAACCCGTGGGGGTCGTCGCGGCGATCACGCCCTGGAATTCGCCTCTCGTGATGGTGGCCATGAAACTCGCACCGGCGCTCGCGGCCGGTTGTACGGTCGTGCTCAAGCCGGCCGAGGAAACCTCGCTCACCGCGCTGCGACTGGGGGAGCTATTGCTCGAGGCCGGCGTGCCACCCGGAGTCGTCAACATCGTCACCGGCTACGGCGAGACCGTCGGCGCCGCACTCACTCACCACACGCAAGTCGACAAAGTCGCGTTCACCGGTTCGACCGAGGTCGGGAAACTGATCCTGGGCGCTGCGCAGGGGAACCTCAAAAAGCTCACCCTGGAATTGGGCGGTAAGTCTCCGGTCCTCATTCTCCCCGATGCCGACCTCCCGCTGACGCTTGCCGGCGTGGCGCGCGGCATATTCAACAACAGCGGCCAGGTCTGCGTTGCCGGATCCCGCGTCTATGCCCATCGCTCGATTCTGCCCGCCATCATCGACGGCCTCGCCGCCCAAGCGCGTGCGCTGCGCCTTGGTCACGGCCTCGACCCAGCCGTCGATTTAGGTCCGCTCATCAATCGCAAGCAGGCCGACCGCGTCGCCGGCTACGTGGCCGAGGCGGTGGCCCAGGGCGTCGAGGTCATCGCCGGCGGCCGTCAATCGGGCGACCTCGGCACCTTCTACGAGCCGACGGTCATCACCCGAACCCGCGCCGACATGCGCTTGATGCGGGAGGAGATCTTCGGACCCGTCGTCGCGGTGACCCCCTTCGACGAACCGGACGAAGCCATCACGTTTGCCAATGATTCGCCCTACGGTCTCGCCGCCAGCGTATGGACTTCCGACTTGAACGCGGCGCATCGCCTCGCCGAGCGAATCCATGCCGGTACCGTGTGGATCAATTGCCATTCCTATTTCTCGCCCGAACTGCCCAAAGGCGGCCACCGGCAATCCGGCTGGGGCTACGAGAACGGCGCCCCCGGCCTCGAGAATTATCTTGAGACGAAGACGGTGTGCGCGATGATTTGACGGCGCCTCGCACGCTCCGGCGGCGGGGAAGGTGCCTCTCGTTGCAGCCGGTTATGGCAAGATGTTTCAGTGTTGGTCAATCCGGCGATAAATTGGCATGCTCAACAACCAGGGGGCCAAGACCTGAGAACCTCGCCAGAAATTACCAAGGCCGAGGTTTTGGCTGTGGCGATGATCCTGGCTGGGCTATCGAACTCCCCCGGTTTGGCCGGAGCGGCTCCCGAGCGGGCAAACTGGGGAACGGAGCGGAGCGCATACACCGCCGGACCGCAGTACGACAAGTCGAAAGCTATTTGTCGTGCCCTGGGCGAACCGGTACCACCGCCCAGTGACAAACCCACGCCCGTCCAGAAGGCGGCGCTCAGCGCTTGTCGCTCGGAGCCGCTCTACTATGGCGAGGGCAGAAAGAGTGACTACGTCGCTGCGCGGCTGTGCGCTTTCGTCGAGACGGAAGACGGCGATACGCAAACCTTTGGTGGCTCGACGATACTCATGCAGATCTATGCCAATGGGCTCGGCGTGACGCGCAACCTCGATCTTGCCACCGCTTATGCCTGTCAGCTGCCGGGGGCGGCCGCCGAGAGCGACGAACGCGTGTTGCATCTGCAAGCACTCAAATCCAGAATCGAGCCATTCGACTATTGCGACGATGTAACGAGCGGCTGGGCTGGCAGCGAATGTGAAGCCCGCGCCTCGACACTGGCCTCCTTCGCACGTGATGCACGAGCATCGGCATTGGAAGCAACACTTCCCCCGTCTGCCCGCGCGTCCTACGACGGGCTGCGAGAGGCGCTGGATGGGTTCATCGAAGTCCACGCCGACGGCGAGGTGGATCAATCGGGTACCGGCCGGGCCGGTTTCGTGATCGAGGAAGAGGATGCGGTGCGCGATCAATTCGTGATGGATGTCGAGCGCCTGTTGAGCGGCAAGTGGCCGGTCGCCAGCGCCGCGGCTGCGCGTGACGCGGATGCTCACCTCAACGCCAGTTATCACAAGACGCTGGCGTGGGCCGACAGCGGTGACAACATGTCCACCATCCATGCCAATGCCATTCGTAAAGCGCAACGCGCATGGCTCGTCTATCGGGACGCATTCGTTCGTTTCGCTGCCGCTGCCGCCCCCCGCGTGACGCGAGATTCGGTGCTCGCGCGTCTTACCAATTTGCGCAATGCGGAGTTGGATCGAATGCCGATCTAGGCGCACGACAGCTCCGCGGCGCGGCATCAGAACGTGATCCGCACGCCCCCGAAAGCTTCGAGGGGTGCCGCCGGGCTCAGGAATCGATTGTCCACACCCGGACCATTGGTCACACCATTGGCCGGGACGCCCGGCGCGCCGACCCCGGTGGGATCGCTCAAGATACCCCAGGTGGCGTACTTGCGATTGAATAGGTTGTTGATCGAGGCGAAGACCTCGAGATGTGGCACGGGTTGGTAGCTCGAGTGCAGGTTGACCGTCGTATAGCCGGGTATGGGAGCAAGCTGATTGGACTCATCGCCCACATAGTAGAAGCTGCTGACGAGATTCAACGTGGCGCCCGCACTCCACTGCGGCAGAATCTTATAATCCGCTCCGAGTTTCAGGCGATGCTCGGGGATGCCCGGCAACTGATCGCCTGGTTCGACTTGGATGTCCCCAAGCGCGTCCTGATAGGGATTGGACGGCGATGGCACAGTCAAGGGTGAACGAAACGTCGCCTGGACAAAGCTGTAGTTGAGATAGCCTGACCAGCTATCGCCACGATAATTGACTCCCGCCTCCATCCCTTGGCGGCGGGTATCGCCGATGTTCTGGAAGAATCCCTGGCTGAGGGAAGTCGCGATGCCGAAGATGTCATCATGGAGAAGCGTGCGAAAGATGCTGGCATTCCACGACACGTCGCCGGCCGCCAGCGGTTGCTTCTGACCGCGAAGTCCAATCTCCACCGTGTGAGCGATCACTTGCCGCAAATTGGGTGGATCGCCCGCTAGGTTGGTGGGCAGCAAACACGGGGTCGCCGGATTCGAACATTCGATCTCGCTCGCGGTCGGCGTCCGGGTGTTCGTCGAGAACCCGCCGTAACCGGTCACGGTGGGCACGATCCTGTAGGTCGCGCCGATCGCCGGATTGAAATGCACGAACCGATTATTGCCGTTCAAGTTGGTGCCGAGCTGATCCGCCAGATCGACATGGGCGATGTTGTACCGACCGCTCGCCGTTACCGCCAAATCGGCGGTGGCATTGTAGGTATCGGTCACATACAGACCTAAGTTCTTGTTGATGGAATCCACACTGATGGGCACCGGATCGCCGTTGGCCGCGGCGGCGGCGGAATTCTCCGGCGTGTCGACGATCAGATTGGATGGCAGCACGAGCAGCTGGGAGTTGATCACGCCGATCTGGGCGCCGGTATAGTAATTCGTCGATGCGTAGTCGATGACCGCCCCGGCCGTCAACTGGTTCTCGTGCCCGAAAATCGATTCATCGTCGGCGGCCTGCAAAGTGGCGCCGCGGCTCCAGGCGTGGATCAACTCGAAGTCGTTTTCACCGATGAGCGTCGCGCCGCCATTGGAAATATCGGGCAGAGTTTGCCCCGCTCCGTTCATGAGCGGGGTCACTCCATCCGGCTGGCAGAGGAGTCCCGGAGTCGCCGTGCAGGCAGCGTAATCGGTGGTGTTGCCGTTCGCGACCGTCTGAGCGAATTGCCGGTAATAAAGCACGCTCTGCAGCGACCAGCCATCCGTCACCTTCAAGGTGCCATTGAGCGTCACGAAATCCAGCGTATTGATGTTGGTCTGCGGGCCGGTGAACACCAATGAGCGGTTCAGCTCAAGTTCTTGCACCGGGGCGGCCCCTTGACCGTTCATGGTGTTGTCGGCACGAGTAAAACTTAAGTCGATCGTGCCTCTGTCGCCATGAACGCTGAAAGCCGCGTAAATGTCGCGCATCCTATCATTGGAAAATTCGCGCCAACCGTTGAAGTCGAGCGCCCGACCAGCCACATAGACACCGAACGGACCCGAATTCACCCCGTATTGCGCGGTCAGCGCGCGCTCGCCGTACGAGCCTCCCGACAACTCCACGTCCGCGCCCTGATAAGTGAACCCGTTCTTCATCGTGACCGCGATCGCACCGCCCAACGCATTGAGTCCGTATACCGGGCTCGAACTCACGAGCTCAACCTGATTGATCGCGATGTCCGGAAAGAGGTCCCAGTTGACGGTGTCGCCGAATGCCTCATTGATGCGCACGCCATTCTGATAGACCGCCAAGCCCTGCGGCGTGCCGAGCACCGGGGATGCCTCAAAGCCCCGATACAGAATGTCAGGTTGGAAGGGATCGTCGAGATCATCATTGATGTTGATACTGCTGAGATTGGCGTTCAGCGCATTTGTCAGGCTTGCCGAACCTTCCCGTATCAAATCCGCCGCCGAGAGAACCTGGACATTGCCTGGAACTTTGTCGATGTCGATGGTGGTACCCGGAATCGCAG
>Ga0116230_10004757_pt1 | contig 13307 bp, 10 predicted proteins | sample S1TSphfallax_3_FD_88678 | JGI IMG/M metagenome (GOLD analysis project Ga0116230, IMG submission 88678) | Host-associated microbial communities from peat moss isolated from Minnesota, USA - S1T2_Fd - Sphagnum fallax MG | ecosystem: Host-associated > Plants > Peat moss > Unclassified | place...
CCAGCTCTCCCGGCGCCCAAGCGGCCCGCTGCTGGAAGTCATCCATGTCGACGCGATTGGCGGAGGTGAAGCCGATGAGCCGAGGCAGGTGATGAGGGAGCAGCGTGACCATGCGGAAGGACATCAGTGCCGCGACGACGTGGGTCATGACAAAGATCGAGATCAGCACGACCAGGCCGATGAAGTTGGTCACGATCCAGCCATTCTGAAGCACGAACCCGACGGCGATGCCGAAGGATTCCCGGATCAGCCAGCTCATGCAGTCGAAGACGAAGTAGCCCATGAACAGGCCGATCACCATCAAGGTCGGCCGGAACACGATGTTGAATAGCAGGCTCCAGCCCTCAATGGCGCGGCCGTGCAGCCCGTCGCCACCCACGGTCATATGGGCCAGCATCCAGAGCGGCACTGCGACCATGGCCTCGCACACGAGGATGATCCAGCCTGCCACGCCTGCCATCCAGATGACGTAGGGGATCATCGGCAGCACGTAGGCGATGATGATGCCGGGGATCAGCAGCGCCAGTAGGGCGGCGAAGATCGGCGTGCCGAAGAAGCTCATGATGGCATGGCCGGCGACGGTCGCTGCCGCCCCGCCCCAATTGCCGGTGAAGAACTGCCAGATGGCCGCGCCGGTCGATGTCGTGGCCGAGGACAGCAGCCCGGCCATGCCCATGGCGGCCAAGCTCATGTTCATCAGCTTCTGTCCCAAGGACATCAGCCCGCCGAAGGGGTCAGTCCAGATCTGGGTTTGGGGCAGCAGAAAGCCGGCAATCGCCTGGAAAGCCGCGTTGGTCAGGTTCAGCTTGTTGAAGATCTGGTCGAGCACATTGGGCCCCTGCGCGTCGCTTTTCGCGTCGACCAGCGTGTAGGGTGTGCCGTTCGGCGTCCTGGTGGCATCCGAGGACTGCACCGTGGCATCAAGCGTGGTCATGAATTGGGTTGCGGCCGTCTCGAGCGGCGCGAGGTCTATCCCCAGCGCATACGGTATCCCATCATAGGTCGGCGAAGTCGTGATAGGTGTCGCGTTGAGCAGGGAAAGGGTCGACGCGTTCAGCTTGGCAATCTCAAGATAGTAGGCTCCCGCCGCGGTCCAGCCGAGCGTCGATTGCTGAACCTGGTTCGCAAGCAAGTCGCTTTGGCCGCTGCGTGCGGCCGTCGCGTTAGCGGCGACAGCGGAGTTCAGTTGCGACGCAATGGAGGTTGCAGCCGCAGCCAGGTTTTGCGTATAGACCTGTATCGCGTTTGTGTAGATGCTCTGCAACGGGGCAAGTGAAGCAGCCGTTTTATTCTGCCATAGATTCTGGGCGACGCTGACAATTTGCGGACGGATCGTGTTGATCACGTTGCTGAGTGCAGCCCCCTGGATGGCGGCCATATCGACCGAGATCCCGGCAATCTGCTGCGCGCCATTCAGGGGGCCGGCCAAGCTTACCGTACCGCAGGCGGGGTTGCCCGACTCGTCACCCTGCGCAAGGGAATAGCGGTAGGTGATGTAGCTCGCGTTGAGGTTCGGTGCTCCTGAATTCGTTTTCCCGGTCACTGCGGTGGGGTTGGGGATCAGGGGCTGACCGTTGCCGGCGTTGCCGGCCTGGTTGACGAGTGCCATGCACAATTCGTTGGCGATGAGGCCGGAAACGATCGACTGTGTGCCCGGGATCATCGGTGTGGCGATCACGGCCGCGTCTGGTCCCACGGCCTTGATCGCGTTGGTGTAGACGGCCTTCGCCATGCCCACGCCGGTCATGGCTGCCTGCTCGACCAACGCCTGACCCGCCGAGAAGCCGCCGCCAAGCGGGAACATCATGATGCCGGCGAAGCCGACGCGAACGACGAACATCCAGCTCTGGCCCTGTCCGAGCACGCGCGCGCTCTCGGCTGCGCGGTGGATGTTCATGAGAGTCGTGTAGACGACAAAGGCACAGGCGATGGCCCCGACGAAGCCGGTCAGTTGTCCGACGATCTGCTGGATGACCGTCGTCTCCTGGCCGGGCGAGGTGCCGGGTGCGGCGATCGCGCCCGTGACGGGAAACAGAGATTGGATAACCTGCGCGGCCCAATCATTGCCCGGGTTGAGCGCCGCCCAGCTGACATTGTACGGGTTTGTTCCCTGCGCGACGGCGGGTCCAGCCATCGCAGCGACCGCAACGGCGACGAGAAATATAAACCAGGACTTGCGCATGACGGACCTCGCGGGGAATGACCAGCGAAGCCTGACATGCGGCCGTGCGAACGCGTCTGCTACGGACTGGGGGATGGCGAGGAGGATGCGCCCGCTGAGGGCGACCGGGAGAATGCGGCCTTCACGGCGTCGACCGCGCGTTGCAGAAGCTCAGCGGCCTGTTTGGCAAGGTCTTCCATCATGCTGCGCCCGTCCGTCTTGCTGGGGGTAGCGGCGGCGGCCTTGCCGATCTCCGCGTCCATTTCGGTGAGGCGCTGGGTGAACGCCGTGGCGTCCGGCCGGCGCGTGAGGATGGGCTCGATCTCGGTTCGAGCTTTGCCGTACGCGGCGAGTGCTCCGGCCGCCTTGTCATAGGCGGCGGCGAACCCGGCATCGTCGGACAGGGCGTTGCCGAACTGCTTGCGAAGATCAGCGAATCGGCCGCCAGCGCGCATCTCCGAGAGGACCTGGGGCATGCCCCCCGGCTCGGTCTGAGCTGCCTCGCGGATCTTGCTCATCACCACCGCGCCCTCGCCGTTGGTAAAGCCCTGCAGGGCGTCGAGCGCCGCACGTCCTCGCCGCTCCGCCGAGGCGAAGGTCCTGTCGTCGACTTGCAGTTGAGCCCGCCGTTCGCTCGCTGCAAGCCGGTCCGCGACCGGCGTCGCCGGCGGCTCCCAAGGCGGCTGCGCCTGGTTGGCTTCCGGCCGCATAGCGCGTAGCAGGGTGTCCAGCACCGACTGCTGACGCGTTCCCTGGCCCTGGTTGTTGCCGCTCTGGTAAGCGCCGCCATTCGGGTTGCCGCTGAACCTCGTCCCATTGCCTTGTGCCGTGGTACCGGCCCCGGGGCCGTCATGATCGTCACGCGGGTTCCTCGGTGGTCCGGTGCGCGGTCGCTCAGCGCCATCAGCGCCCCGGGCCTCTGGTGTGCGGATGCGATCTTCGGGCTCGGCCGGCCTGGCCGCCAGCCGCACGCGATTCTCCAGCGCATCGACTTTGCTGTCGATCTCTGGAGTGCTTTGATCCACTCGTCGTCCGATCTCCCGCCCGACATGGCGTATGTCCGCCACGAGAGTCCGGTCCTGGATGGACCCTGTCGAGCCCATCAAGGCCTGCATCCGCTCGTGCGTCAGTCCGACCGCCGATCCCGCGAGTCGTGTCATCTCACTACGAAGAGCAGACGGGAGTTCCAGTCGACCCAAAGGGCTCCTCTCGAGATCTTGCAGCGCATAGGCGACTTCATGCCGAAAGCCCGGCTGTGATCGCCGCTCAGGATCGACCCCAAGCTGGCTCAGGTTGCGTAGCGTCCCGGCCAGATTGGGATCGGCGGCCGCCATCATCGGCGCCAAGCGCTCCATACGATCGAGCAGCTCGCGCACTGGGTCGTTTCCGATCGCCGCTGGCTTTCCCTGGTTGTCCGGTTTGGTCGCGCCATCCGTCTTTTCCGCGACATCAGGCCGCGATGTACGGGATGCGCCTGCCGATTCGTCAGCCTGCGCAGATTGCCTCGCCGTCTGCGATGCCGGCGGGGGTGGCGGGGGTGGCATGATGCTGATCGGCTGGATCGGAGGTGGCTCGTTGTTGGGCGTAGCAGCCATCGACGTTCTCCTATGTTATCGTGTTGCCGGTCAGTTCGACACCATTGATGGTGTGGGCATCTTCGACGTCGGCAGGAAATTGCGGTCGGTGTCCTCGGCGAGCTGAGTGGCGCTGATCGTGGCGTGCTGCAGGCTCATCTTGTAGGTTTCGAACAGCAGATAGTTGTTCAGTGCCAACTCGAGCGCCATTTCGCGCTCGACGGCGGCCGGCGGCATGTTCTGCAGCGCGGCGTGCCAGCCGACGTCGCTGACGCGTCGCTCCGCCTCGATCTGCAGGACCTGCATCCACGATCCGTTGCCGCTGGCCGGCACGGTCAGACCCATGTTCTGCATATACTGCGTCTGCGATGCCGTCAGCGGAATGGACGGCACCTGCATGCCGATCGTGTTGTCCACGAAGGTTTGCGCCAGGGACATGCGCGCGTTGTAACTGTGCCGCCGCACCGCCGCATCCTGGCCGTTGACCGACGCGAGCTGGTCGCCTCGAAGCGCGGCCGGTGCCACGGGTTGGATAAGGTTGATGGCGACGTCCTTCGCGGTGTTGACGCCGTTCTGGTCTGCATAGGCGCCGTTGCTGAAGAAGCTCGATGCCTTCTGGTCGGCGTCGGGGTTGGCGCTGAGGGTGCACAGATTGGCCGCGGCGTCGTCCGCATTGCAGTAGAGTCCGAGATGCTCGGCGGACATCGAGGCGACGCCTTGCGCCTGTCCGAAATGCGACGGCATTCCAACGCCGGCTTCGCCGCGCGCATCGTGGACCGCGGCGATGGTCTGGGCCACCCCAAAGGCTTGGACCGATGCGGATTGCGCGCTGACGCCACCGTCGATCGCCGCGCAATGCGTCGGGCTGGCCGAGTGCTCGTCGCGGATCTGCGCGTTGCGCATGTCGCGGGCGAACCGCGCATTAGCCGTGTTGGATGCATCCGTGATCTGCTGGATCGCGCCGACCTGCGCCTTGGAATAGTTGGCGTTTTGGGTGAAGCCCTGAAGCAAAAGGGTGTTGGTATCGCCAAAGGTGTTGGTCCCGAGGGCGAGGTTCACCGCCTTCATGGCGTCGCTCATTGTCTGCTGGACGGTCTGCATTGCCTGAATGACATCCAGGATGCCGGTCTCCGCCGCGACACTCTTGATTTGCTGGGCGAGGGCTTTGACGTCGATCACCGCTTGCTGAGCGATAGCCGACGGGGCGTTCAAAACAAATGCGCCCAGGACCACCCCAAGCGCGGTCGAGGCGATGAGCGAGGACTTTCTCATAGAGGCTTCCTAAAAAAGACCGAGGTGAAGGTTGGTGGGAGAGGTGTATCCGCTCGGCGCCATGCCCTGCCCACGGATGTAGAGGCCGCTGCCGGAGCCGACCCCCAGGCCGATGGAGCCGATCGGCGGCCCGCCGCCGCCGAAGGAGAGCTTCGGGCACGACAACCCGCCGCCGAGTCCGCCAAACCCGAAATTGAAGCCAGTCAGGGTCAGGCCGCATTGCGCGCTGCCGATCAGCGAGTTCCACTCCTGCTTCACCAGGTTGCAGATCTGCATTGCCACGGCGTTCAGCAGGTTCTGCGGGTTGAGCAGGTTGGTGACGACGTTCAGTCCGATGCCGTTGAAGAAGTTGTTGAGGCAGGTCATCGACGTCACCGACATTGGCGGGTTGATGCTCTGGTCGTCCGCTCCGACCCGCGCGGTGATTCCGTTGGCGGCGGCCTGAGTGATGGCCGTGCAGCCGACGCTGCCGGTGTTTGTGGCAGTAGTTGTGGTGGTGGTGGCTGTGGTGGTGGCGGTCTGGCTCCAGGCCGGAGTGCCAAGGCTCACGGCCGGCAGCGCGACGCAAAGGGCGAGGGTGGCAAGCCGCGTCATGCAAGGTTCTCCTTCACGGTGGCGCAGGCGCGTTCGAGGGCGGCGATCCTCTCGGGCGCGAACATGCGACGGACCGTCGCCACTCGGGTGACCGCCTCGATCGTCGTGCGCAGCGCTCTCGCACCTCGATCCTGGCCTTGGGTGAGTGTTGCGATGACGTCGTAACAACCGGGCAGGTCGATCTCGGCCAGCCAATGCAGCAAGCGCAGCGTGCGGGCGGCGCCGAGCTGCGCCATGGCAGTCCGCAACTCGGTCAGCAGCGGCTCTTCGCGCAAGGCGTCTCGGAACCGCCGCGGGTCGGTCGGGCCGAGTTTGTCGAGTTCCGTGCCGAGTGCGACGAGATGCTCAGCGGCCCGTCCGGCCGTCTCGATGGGTCTGATTGGCGGCGGCCATGTGGCCTGATCGTCCCGGCGCAGGTCCGCCAGCCAGCCAGTGACCGCCTGCTGTTCAAGGTTCGGCATCTTGCGCTCCGCCTGTCATGTTGGCGGCACTCTGACGGGCGCTTTTGCAAACGGCGGGTCCAATCGAACCCGCTATTTCCGAATTTTGACCGCCCCGTTGCTCAGCACGAGGCGCAGCCGGAGTGGGTGGACCGCGCGGAAGAGCACGCAGTTCCAGCCCTGGCCGCCTTTCCAATCGACAAGCACGTCCGGATCGGCACCTGGCCCGTACGTCACCTTGACGGCGCGGGGCACGATTTGGCGGACGGCAAAGCGGAGCGGGATGTGGTTGCCGAACCCCTGCGCGACCTTGAACCGAGGGTCCAGGGGCGCGTCGGAGCCGGGGGCAGTTGCACCGCTGGCATCGCAAGCGTTACCTGACGCCGAAGCGGGGGCCTCCGGGGCCGGCACCTGCGAGGCGGGAGCGGCGGGCCGTGAGCCCACGAGCACAAAGTCCGCCCGCGCACTGGGCACTGAGAACGAGGCTAGAAACAAAGCGTACATCAAATACCGGCGCATCTTGTCCTCCTGAGGCGTCCAGGACGAGTTATCGCATTTCCCCCTTGCAAACGGGGATTGCGGCATCCGTCGGCTAAGCGGCATAACTCGCTTCTAAGTCGCAAGGTTTTCGAACAGGACACCGCCGCTGACGGATGGACGAAGGAAAAGCGTTTTTATGGGCAGGACCCCTCGCACCCCGGATGCGGCGTCTGCGAGTACGGACCACATCTTACAAACAGTCGCGACAAGGCTTAAGGATGCGCGCAAACGCAACAACCTGACCCAAAAGCAGGTCGCCGAAATGGCGGGACTGCAGCAATCGTACGTCTATGAAATAGAGACGGGCGAGACGAACATCACCCTCAGAACCCTCGCCAGATTGGCGGAGGTGTTGGACATAGACATTCGCTCCTTGCTCCCTGAAACGGGTCCCGGCTCGGCATCTTCAGGTGACGGATCAACCCTGCATACCGTGTTGAACAAGGCCGTTGCGGTCCTGCAGGAATTGGAAAAGGCGGACGCCGAGCGTCATAGACAACAGGCAGCCTTGTTGAAGGAGCTACAATCTTTCGTCGGTGGGCATCAACCTGTTGCGGCAGCGGCCCCGCCCGTGCAGAAGGTGTCAGCTGTCAAGGTGCCGATCTCCGGCTCCGAGGGCACGGGCGCCAAACGAAAAGACCGCCCCGTCCGCTCGCACTAAAACAGATTTTCTGATTGACAGGCCGGTTATAACAGATAGACCTCGCCGGAGATTCATCCGGAGAGGTCTATGTCGGCTCGATCGGCAAGCGCAGCAGCAGCCCTGGAGGCCCCGAAATGTGGGACCGGCCTGCTGCGCGCGGTCGCCTCCGCGCTTGTCTGCCCTTTCGACTGCGTATTGGCTGGGATGATCGGCGCTGGCCTCGGTGTCGAGGCCATCTGCGCCTATCTCGGTCTCTGCCGCGCTACTTTCGACTATAACCTCATACGCCTCGATCTCCCCTCACCGCACGAACGACCGCGCCGTAGAGGCGGCCGTCGCGCCTGGACGGATGACGAGTTGCGTTGTGCCATCTACTGGCGCTGCCTGGGAATTCATCCCGAGTCGATCGGCCTTGTGTTCGGCCGGTCAACCTCCGCCGTTCGCTCAAAGATGCACCGGCTCGGCGTGCCCACGCCCGGCCGCAAGAAGCTCCATAAGGTCGATGTCGCAACGCTCGACCGCACGCCGCCAAACTTCGGATTCCCCGTCCCATCTGACGAACAGGATCCAGCTCGAACCATCCGTCTCGTCTACAATTGGCACGACACCTCCGCGACCGTCCCACCTGCAAGCGACGTCGCCTCGCCGGCCGGCGCGGCGACACCCGCACCAAAGAACGCCCGGCAAAAGAAGAGCACCCGTGTCTCAGGCCAACGCGACCTGACGAAGCTGAGCGTGGCCCCGGCGAGCAAGCGCGCAGCACCGCAGACCACGTATTATGTCAATATGGGCGATGCCGGCGAGGAGATGACAGCCGAAACACCGGCCCCGGTTCGCGAGACGCTTGACGATGGCGGCCACAACCAAGCGCGGGTGTCGGGTCCTGCCGACCTCATTGCGAAGTTCCAGGTTAGCGGCAAGGTTCGCCATGCGGAGGCCAATGAACGCTATCTGACATGGCTGACACTGCTCTACCTCGGCGGGATGCATTACAGAGCGATCAGCGCCTATCTTGGACAGTCGCCCTCCGCTGTGCAGTCCGTGTTGAACCGCATGCAGATCCCGCGCGACGCGAAACGCAGCAAGTTTGGCTGGACGTGCGACCTGGAATGCGCGGTTGCGACCCTCGAACAATGGGACTTCGTGTTGCAGCGATGCGGCAGCAATCCGCAGCTTGCGGATTGCGAAAAGCCGTTGTTCTGGCGTCACAAGGACGATCGCTACAATCGCAAGCGGCGCTGCTCGCGGCTGAAGAACAGGGAAATCGGGGAGCATTTCAAATACAAGGGCGGCCTGTCGGTCGAGATCATCACGCGCGAGCAGCTGGAGGCACAACGCCGCCCCGCGATCCGTGATGCCGGCGTTCGGCATCCCTCTCGTTTGCACGCGTCCATGCAAGGTTTACGGCCGATCCAGCAAGGAGCCGCTCATGAGCAATTCGCGCCACGCGGTCACGCGCCGGCTGTCCGACCCGGACTTTCAAGGGACGCTCGTGACCCGATGCCTTGGGCTTACGCTCGCAATGGGAGCGCTGCTCGGCCTGTCGCTCATCCATGATGCCTATGTCTGGGCACATCCCGTGAGGCCCTTGTTCTTCATCTCGGACGGTAAAGGCTTCACCCGGCCGCTGACGCCCGTCGACAGCCCGATCGTTGGTGACACCGAGTTGCTGGAATGGACTGTCCAGGCTGTCATCGCACCCTACAACGTCGATTACTGGAACTATGCGAAGGAGCTCAACACGGCGAGCCGCAAGTTCACCGTGCGCGGTTGGAACACGTTCGCCGCGAGCTATGTCGGTCAGGGCAATTTCGCCGAACTCAAACGCGCACGCCTGCTGTGTCACGCACAGACCCACCGCGCGGCCCTGATCCATCAGACCAGCTTCGTGCAGGGCGCCCTCGCCTACACTGTCGAAGTTCCGATTGTGCAGACCTGCGAGAACGTCAACCAAACGTCCACCAACGATCTGCTCGTGACGGCCGTCGTCGTTCGCACCAACTTGGACGATCATCCTGATGGGCTGGCGATCGACCAGCTCGTTGCCAGCACCCCCCACTGACGAGTTGGAATGGAGAAGGAAGACATGCTTGGAACCCCTGTAGAGCACTATCGGCTCGACTGGAATCGCGTAGCGATACGAAGCCGATGGAATTGCTCGCGAAAACAGAAGCTAGAGTGGTTCACCTTCGATGAAACCGTTCGAGCGTCGATCGTCGCACGCGCGATGTCGAGCCCGGCAGCCCCTGCCCCGTCGCTGTCGCCGCTTTGTCCTTGCCGGCTCTCCGATCGCGTCCGCGTCTCGGACCGGGTCGGCCATGCCATAACGATGCTCTTCGACGTGGATAATCCCTTCCACCTCGCACCCAATCTGATCCAGGCAAAGGGAGGCTTCCTTGCGCATCGTGCCACACGTCTTGGCTTGCATGGCCGGGCTTGCCTGGGCGGCTCCCGCGTGGAGTCAGACTCCGGGCCAGCTCAACGCGACCGGCATCCTGGCGCCAGAGCCGCCACCGGCCGCCGATACGCCAGCGGCGAGGGCGGCGCGCGACGCAATCCCCCTGACCCCCGACATGATCGAGGACCTGGCGCGGCGATATCGCGCCCAGCAGCAAGCCATCGAACAAGGCACAACCGAGCTGGCCGCCCCCATCAACCGCCAGGTCAACGTCAGCTTCGCGCCAGGAGCCGCAACAAGCATCATCAACACGGTCAAGGGCTATCCCACAGCCGTCAGCTTCTTCGACAGCACCGGTCAGCCTTGGCCCATCGCGTGGGACACCAACAGCAACCCCGCCGCGATTGCGGGCGGCTCGAACTGCAACGCGCCTACTAACACCGGCGGACCGTCGGTCGCCGCCATCGGGTTCTACGTCTGCACGCCGAGCAAGGGCAGCAACGTCCTGGAGATCACGCCGATCTCGATCAGCCCGCGAGGCGGCCTCGTCGTCTCCCTCGAGGGTGCGCCCAAGCCCCTCACCTTCCTGCTGCTCGCCGGGGGCGGGCGGTTTGATTCCAGCCTGAGTATCCACGTCGCCGAGCGGGGGCCGCATGCCAAGGTCGAGATCATGACGCAATCAGGCGCACCGGATACGGGTGCGCCGTTCCTGACGGCAATGCTAGACGGCGTGCCGCCGGCCGATGCGACGCCGCTCTCCGTCGAGGGCGTTTCGCCGGAAGGGCTGCGGGCCTGGCGGCTGGGCAGCAACGTCTATCTACGCACCCGCTACACCCTGTTGTCCCCCGAGTGGACTGCCTCCGAGGCGGAGGCGGGCACGACCGTCTACGCCATCCCGAATACGCCTGTCGTCCTGCTGTCCATCGATGGCCGCACCGTGTCGGCCGAGCTGAAGGACTGATCCCCATGTCCGGTACCGTTTCCGACGCTCTCGCCTTTCTCCAGCGCGCTCGAAGGCTCGCGTCTGGAGGTGTCTTCAATGCGTCCGGCCGTGCCGGTCCGCGGCGCCTGGCCGCGATCGTGCTCACCGCCATCGCTCTGCTGGCCATCATCGTCTTCGTGGTCTTCTCCGGCCGCACAGTGCCAACCGTTTCACGCGACGCCCGGCTCAAAGCCATTGACCCGCTGCCGGGTGGTCTGCACGGCACGCCCGAGCAGCTCGCCCTTTCGCTCTCGGTGACGGACGCGCAGGCCGCCCGTGCCATGCAGACGGGCGTCTCCTATACGCCAGCCTTGGCTCCCAGCCAGCCAGCCCAGCCGCTGCCGCCACCTGGCGAACCAGTTCCGGTAGCCGCACCCGCGCCCCTCCTACAGACGCCACGGTTCGTCGGGCGTCCCGCGCGACCGGCCCCTCGGGTCATCGCACCGGTCGTGGCGCAAAGGTTCCCACCGCCCGCGCAACCGGCGACGCTCGACACCACGCCCGAGCCGCAGTTGCGCCCGACGCCGATCGCGGCCACCCAAGCCGAGACGCAGGCGCAGCAGCAGGCCTACCAAAGCCAGATCAACAGCCTGTTCTCGCAATGGGGCGGGCGCCCACCCCGCACCGATGTCGTTTTGCCTCCACCGCAGGCCGATACCGACCGAGCGGAGGCACCTGCCTCCGCGTCCGCCCCGGGCGTCGGTCCCCGCGCCCGAGACGCCGGATCAGCCGTCCCTGTGGTGAGCCGGGGCGAGGACCCCGGCCGGATTCTCTTGCCGGCCGGGCGCGGCGTCTACGCCCACCCCGTGCTGGCGCTCAACTCCGATGCGACCAGCCCCGCGGTGTTTCAGGCCGATAGCGGGCCGCTCGCCGGCGACCGTATGATCGGCACATTCGCCAAGCAGGCGAACCGGCTGGTGATCCACATCAGCAGCATCATTCACCAGGGCGAGCAGATCGGCTGCGACGGCGTCGTCATCGCGCCGGACACGATGGAGGCAGCGGTCGCGTCCCAGGTGGATGAGCATTACGTCGCCCGCTTCCTGCTGCCGGCGGCAGCGGCTTTCGTGAATGGTCTCGGCCAGGCCATCGAGACGACCAGCAACACGACGGCGGTGCTGAGCCCGCTTGGCGGCGCCACGACGACAACGCACCTCAACCTCCCGCAGCAGCTCGGCGTCGGTGCCGGCGCTGCCGCGGCGCAACTCGGAACGATTATCAATCAAGAGGCACCGAAAGGGCCGACGGTTTCGCTCGAGCCGAACGTGGCCGTCGGCATCATGTTCCTTTCGAACGTCGTCGCGCATCGGAGCTGATCGCGCACGCGGGACCCGCCGTTCGCACACAGTCGCGGCAGCCTGGTGACAGAAGGTCCAACGCCGGAGGTTTCCATGGACACGCAACTCGCCATACATCCCGACATCGAGCCCGGCCCAGCCGGAATAAGCGCGCGCCTGCCCGGCGAAGCGGACGCAACGTCGCCGAGGCTCGATGCGGGAGAGGCTGGTGAGCGCCTGCCGTCCTCGGCCCCGAAACAGGACTGTCAGCGACGCGGGAAGCTGCTTGCCGGCGTGGCGGCGGTCGCCATCGCCCTTGCCGGGGGCGCGTTCCTCGTCTCGCCCTACAATACGGTCTATCCGGTTCCGCGCCTGCAAGCCTCGGTCAACAGCGCCGCCAGCAGCGCCGCGCGCACTGCACAGACCACGCTGCGTCCGATCCTGGCGCCGTCGGCGTCCTTGGCGAAGGTCGCGGTTCCACCGCCGCCGCCCGCGACACGCGACGCCTACGCGCCGAAACGGCGCGATCAGGAAGTCGCGGAACTCCTGTCGCTCCATCCTAGCTCGGCAGGCCAGGATCATGCCCAAACTGCGGGTGGGCCTCGCTCTGGCGGGCGGCCGGCGAACGCGCCTATTGACCAACCGGCTGCCAAACCGGCGCCGGCTCTCGCGGCCGTGCCGGCCAACTCTGACGCGCCGGCCGGCTACATCCCTCGCGAGCCCGGGTCGACCTCGGCGCCTCAGACGCCCGCCGTGACAGCCTCAGCGCCGGCAACTCCGGTGACGGCTCCTGTCACGCCCGCAGGGGCCGTACCCAGGGCGGCACCCAACGACGCCACGGCCGCGATCGTCGCCTCACTTCCGAGAGTCCAGGCGGCATCGCCAGACACCCAAGCTCCCGCTGCTCCGCAAGCCGCGCCCGCTGCCCTGGCGCAAGCTTCCCAACCGCCTCCGGGGGGTCCCGCCCCAGCCGTCGCAATGGCGCCGGCGCTGCCGCCTGACGCCCTGGCTGTCGCGACGAATTTGCGCGCCAGCGCGATGACCCCGCCCGAGCAGGTTCAAGTGCTCAACCTCGTGACCGAGATGGCCGCCATGGTGAAGGACCTGCGCAAGCAGCAAGCCCAGCTGCGCGCCGACATGGGCAGGTCGTGGGCGGACGTAGCGGCTCGCCTGACAGACTATGAGCGCCGCCTTGCGCTCGCCGAGGCACGGAATGCGGTGACGGCGGCGGACGGCGCCACGAGCAATGCTCCGGCGAAGCTTGTTGAGCCGGCCAGTGACCCGGCGGCAGCCACGCTGACGCCGATTCCGGTCATGACGAGGCAGCCCGTCGCGGTCGCGCCGTTGCCACTCGTCGCATCCGCACCGAAGGTCTACCGCGTCCAGGCGGCCTCACCGGGGCTGGCGCTGTTGGCTCAGGTGGATC
>Ga0116230_10004758_pt1 | contig 13306 bp, 7 predicted proteins | sample S1TSphfallax_3_FD_88678 | JGI IMG/M metagenome (GOLD analysis project Ga0116230, IMG submission 88678) | Host-associated microbial communities from peat moss isolated from Minnesota, USA - S1T2_Fd - Sphagnum fallax MG | ecosystem: Host-associated > Plants > Peat moss > Unclassified | place: USA...
ATATATATATAGTTTTCAAAAGATTTAAATGACATGATTGTTGTAATTTTTATCCTTGAAAGTCCATTTCACATTAAAGATTTTAATCTTTTGCATGAATTTTTAATCAATCACATGTTTAGGGATATTTTTAGGTTGGCGTATTAATGTTTATGATTAAAAACATATAAGATAGTTATAGGATTTATGGTTTGATATAATTTTTAAAATTGTAAAAACGTTGCTAGTGTTAGATTATGGACTCTCAAATGCCACTTTTGAGCCACCTAACCATGATTTCACCCCTTGGTTTAAGTCACAAACTTGAAAAAATCATAAACAAATACATTAAATCAATGATCAATGATAATTATAGATGAAAAATTTAGAATTGTCCTTTGAAAGGAAATATTTTATTATTTATTATTTCATTACCTTTTACATGAACTTTTGATATCTAAATTTATTAAATTTTTTGAGTAGTTGTAGTAAAGTTAGTAAGTAATAACAATTGGTTTGGAGAGTATAATTACTTCGCATTCGGTTTCCCCAACATTGTTGTCATGAAAATGGTTTATTTATTGCTCAGGGATTGTAATTTGACCATTCTACATTATTATTTCAATGGGTTCCCAACAATGGGAAAGGCTAGAGTCTACATCCACCTCTAACAAAATGTATTAGTGTGTTCATCCCAACTTAATAAGTCTTTAGCACCAATTTAGGGGTGTGCCACTAGAATTACACCCTCAAAACATCCATGTTATTAAATGTCTCTCCCTACTTTGGATTTTGCTTCTTGTGGGCACATGGCAAACTTGTTGAAGAAAAGTCCAAAAGTCTAACTAATAAGTCAATGATGAACTACTTAAAAGTTTCAATGTATTCAATAAGTGAATTAAAAAGCCTTAGAATGACATATAGAGTGTGTCATATTTTTGGCCACCACCTCAATCTTTTGTAATGTCACGCATTGGATTCAAATAGACCAATGAAATTTACCCCAACACTCACAATGTAATCAGTTTGATTTCCCAACAAAATGATTAATTGATTTCTATATAATAATATTCAATTGGAATTCAATGATAGATTGAATTACAATGTAATAATATAATTTAAAAATTTTTGTTTTCAATTAATAATGCGCTAGTACATAATAATTATAATTTGTATCCCATTTTTCTTACCTCACTATATGATCCATCAAAGAGATTTTTCCAATGTTTTGTTTAGAAAACTTGATCCTAACCACCAACGTTTTTTGAAAAGTTCATATTTAATAGTTTAGTCCAAAATTAATTAAACATGGCCAAAGACAATTATTATTGTGGCTAAAAACATGGCTAAACATCATGATGGTTAAATAATTAGTATTGGTTCCATATGATTAATCTTAGTTGTTATTTCCTAGGGAGCTTGCTAGGTTCCTATTATGTATAAATGGATCATAAATCAATTATATCTATAATATATTAATCATATTGAATATGAAGCCTAAATTCAGTAATAGTAATTTAATTATATTTTAGTTTAATTTGAATAATAATGAATATTAAAGTATTAATTATTAACAAACCAAGAAGCTTTGCTTATTTTTAAGCAATCTCCAACTCCACTTGCTTCTTCCAAATAAGATTGTCTTACTACTCTTGAAGTCTCAAATATGTACGATAGGTTTAAGATATATTGCCATTTAAAGTATTGTTAACAACATTCCTACTTGGAATCTGATGAACCTTAGAAGAAAATATTCAATTTTAAGTGTTTATGGTTGGTGTTAGCTAGGTTTGATTACATGGGGCTTGTGGAAGGATCAATAAGAGGTGATTAAGATGAGTTAGGAAAAGGTTGAAGAGAAGCTATAAAAAGTTTTTAGTGTTTTTAAGGTAGCCTATATGTTGTCGAATAATATAACATAGGTTATGTAAGCAAGTGCTTGGGGGGCGAAGGGCGGAAATGTGTTGTGTTGCTCTAAGTGAAGATGCATAGCTCTATTGAATTTGGTTTTAGACTCTTCTATAAAAACCAATTGGTGAATAATCCAATTTTTGCATTAATTGACAATTGACAATTGACAATTTTCTTTGTAACATGCTAGATCATTTGATAAATGGGGAATTAAGGATTGGGAGTTGGATCATGTTTGTTTATTAGTGGTGCATGAGTTAATAGAAGAGTTGAAATAATTATATCATGTGTATGGGTGAAAGTAAGATAAAGGATACACAAAAAATAGTGTAACAATGTAAACACTAGGGTCTTTGAATAAAACATACATAAAGTAGATCATTTTATGGAAATAATGTAAATATTTTTAGTACATTGTTTGTTAACTAATGTTGTTTTTGAATTCAAAATTAAATTCATAAAATCTTTTTTTTAAAAAGCACTTGCAAGTACTTGAATTGGACCTTCCCATTTCTAGCAATTTAACAAGTAGGTTTCAAGTACTTGAAATTCTTTTGCAATTTTTTTTGGGAAACACCTTAATATTAATGTGGAGAACACTCTAACATAATTTTTTGGTTAATCAAGCTTGTTTTCATAGTTATAATCATCCCCAACCCCCTAAAATTTTATGAAATTCTTCAAATATTTTTCAAGTACTTTTTCAAGTCCAAATTGTATGACAAAAATCATTTTGGGATACTAGAGGGAGGCCAAAGGTGTTGGATAAGTTAGAGTCTTGATTTCAACAATTTCATATTTTGAGTATACATCAATTTTCACAAGTATGCAAATTAGACTAGTATGGTCAAGCATGTTGTTGTGTTGACGTGTCCCTATTTCTCATTTACACTTTTTGAAACTTGTTTAGGTGTAGGTCTAGACATCTAGATTACCAATTTTTGTGGATTCATTAGGAATTGACAAGATAGGTGATATGAACCATTCATTGTATTGTGATGAAGCTATGTGTGATCTAGACCGTGAATGGACAATTTGAAGAGAAGTGTGTGCACGTGAATTGAATCACCCTTACAAACTTGGTGTAGGTTTAGGGTATTGTGTTTATAAGTGGCATGGTCATAGCTGTCACCTTTTCTTCGCTAAAAAGCTCATAATGAATCCATTTAAGGAGTTTTCATTCACAAAATTTTCATTTTATGATGTAAGTTACTAATAAATACATGCAGATCTTGCCCATGATCAAGAACATTAAAGGTCTAATGCACTAAAAGGTGTAACCCATTGAAATTTGGAGGAACTATTCAAATGTTACAACAAACATTTTAGCAAGATGGTTTTTTTTGTTTCCAAATTTGAATTTAAAAATGGTTTTTCATTTGGGTTGTGATTATTTACAAAGAAGGTTGTGTGGGATTTTTTAATACAATGTTCATGTTAGTGTCAGATTAAGAAGGTATGACCCATGTCTCCTTTGCATGTATGTATTAATGTTGCATTCTACATGGGAAGGTAGTGGAACAAACTTTTGTGTAAATTGATGTATGCACATTGCAACATTTGTTCTAAGCATGGTTTGTTGGAACATGATGCAAGATAAGTTGGTTCGTGAAATTTGAAGGTGTTTTAGGTTTACTATTTTCACACTTCCCTGCAAATGGGCAATAATATGACCAAGTTAAAAAAGTTGTTTGTTGCTGAAAGGAAAAGGGTGGTAGAAGAGAAGAGAAGGATGGTAGCACAAACAAATGTAGAAGCATTTGCTATCCACAAAAGGTAAATGGTGTTTTTTACTATCAATTTTTACTTCATTTCAATTTTTTGGGATCATTGATTGGGATGTTAGCCTTCCATAACTTTGGGTAGTCTCCTTGACAATTTAAGTTTAAGCAATAATGGAGTGGCCATACCCTAGGGCCCAAGAAATGTAACCATTGTATGATGCTGTCAAGGTTTGAATTTTGATTCTATATGTAATATAAAAACATATTACTTTTGTTGATGACTAAAACCCTAATTGTTAAGTATGTTATGATCAAGAGAACCTTGAGGTTGCATTTAAATTTATAGCCAATGTCATTTGCTTGGGTAGGAACTACAAATGGTAATCTTATAAATGAAAATTTAGTGGATAAATAATTAATTCAACAAAAATGTCCTGATTGTTCAAAATACATTGTAATGATTCTGAAGTTGCTTTTGCTTGTTGAATATCCTATATAAGTGTTGATGGATAGGACCTACTTTGTCCTTTTGTTATGTGATCAAAATTGTCCACTAGAATACATTTGCAAATGTTTCAAATATTATAATCAAATTAGCGAATAAGTGTCAAGTTATGTATGTTCATCCTTTAATTTTTTACTTAATTAGCTACTTGGATGTTTAATGTTTATCTCTTTGTGTGTATGCTTATACTAGTTACATATCATGCTTTGATACCTACAATTAATATATTTGTTGATGATGTCTTGGCCTTTTCAGTAGCTAGTTAATTTGTGATTTTTTGCTTGGTAGAATCACCAAGTTACTTGACTTTTGCTTATTTCATAACCAATGTTTGTTTGGTATACTTGTTACATGTTTAGTTTCTTACTTCAATACTTGTCTAAATGTTCTTTATTTACATGTGTTTTTGTGCACTTGTCATAGGTTGTGGAGTTCTTTCTCTACTTAACTAATTGCTAGCTTTGGTTGCCTAATAGTGTTTGAGCTACTTGCATGCATATTGACCTAGTTCTAGTTTTTTTGCAATTATTTAGGTACTTGGTTCCTAATTATAGGTCATTTGTTACTTTTCTAATTGCATCTAATATACTAAAAATCATGACTATGTACTTGGTAAGGTTTGGAGTTACATGAGTACTTGCTTAAGGATTTGGCAGGTTGAAGGAGTTACTTTGCACCCATTTGGTTATGTACTTGGTCTCTTCAATAATTACTTGACTACTTCATTAAGGATTTACTTGGCTACCTTGATAGCTAGGTGTTATTATCCTTACATGCACATGACTATGTACTTAGTAGGTACATTGAAGTTACTTGGCTACATGGTCAAGGATTGTATGTACTTAGTTACTTGACACACATGTGTTGAATTTGTTAAGGTACACCTATTACAATATTAATCATGTTTTGTTTTTGGGCGAGCATTTGCCATATATTTTTCAAGAGATTATTTTGTCAAAGACTTGTCACACTAATGTCAAATTGAAAAGAATATTTTGTGATAGATTTTGGATTATGTGGAAATTTATGGTGATGTGGACTTTGTGATACTACTAAAACCTTAAATCCAATGTCAATTGATTTTTTCGCCATATGGTGATTTAATCACATTTGTACAATTGGTAAGGAAATGCTTAGTCATTATGGTGCAAACAAACCTAGTCACAAGTATAGTTGTAAGAATGACTACAAAGTCATTCATCTCCAAATAACACCAATTTTGGATGATTTTAATGGATTTTTCATCCACATTATCATTGTTGGCAACTTTAGTCACAAAAAAGTAGTAGAAATTTCCACTAAGGGCCGTGTATAGTCAAAATGTAATCATACCTATGATTGTTTAAGCTTGTGACTATATGACATGTAGGATCAATCACAATGTAATCATAAAAATAGTCGTTTTAAACAATAGTCATGAAATGAGTCACTAACTATTGGTTAAAGTGGACAAGATTTTTTCTAGTCAACCAAAATTCCTAAAACCAAACCAAGGACATGATCTAATCTTGCCAATTCAAAGTTTTTCATTGTGGGTGGATAACATACAATCCAAGTTGTGAAAGTAAAATGCGTGTTACAATTTCTTCTTGTTAATTCACCATTCACTACTCCAATTGCCTCATTCACTTCCTTTAAACTACATCATTCTTTCATTTCCTTAGGAGATATTGATTCTAGAAAATATCAATGATGACATATGTGAACGATTCCAAACGTTTAGTATCATAATTGTCTGGAATGTTAATTTCGTCAAGCTTTGCAAGCTATCGTAAAAAATGTTGATTTTGTCAAGCTTTGTAAGCTATTTTTTGTCCTCAAGAATCCGAATATGTTGAAGAACATGGTCCTTTCATATAAGGAAAATCTTCAACATGCAAGAAAAATATGGATTAAATTCGGCTGATTAAGCACATAACTCGGACAAAACAAGAAAAGACTCAAGCTTACAAGGTATAGATTTTGAAATACATTTCCACATAATGTCCAAGTTGAATGTTTGCTTTAGGTGCTAAAAATGATTTATCATGTTTTATTGGTTTATGCAAAGTTTTGAGGTTTTTTTTCACAATTGTGTTTATAATTTTATCTATGAAAGAATGTATGACAATATTGTTACTTTTAGACATGTTTTACAATGAGTGGAAAGAGATACTGGTGATGTGGGAGTTGGGAAGGATTTGGATGGGTATGGCAAACTACCTACAAGACCATAGCTTGTCGAGAAGTCAACCTTCAATTGCCTTGTGGGTCTTAATGAAACTCACATGGTGAAGTTCATGGATGGTTTGAAAGCGCATGAAATATTGTTGCAAGATCGACCTACAACAAGAGGTAACCCACATTTGTTGACAATGGTAGGTTTTTGTTACAATGTGAAGAAAAGGAAGGTGATACAAAATGAAATTACACAAAAAAGATGTGGAAAAATGTCAAATCACAGCATAAGTACATTAAGGTGTTGTTTGCACTACTGGAGAGGACCCTAATCGACGATTTCTTCAAGGGAAGAACTCTTATGAATCCATCCAAGGATCCTCCTTTTGATGAATTCAACAAGGTTCTCAAGCACTGGATTTCAAGGTTTGTTGACGAAAACCCATAAATTAATTTTGTGTGCTTGGAGTCGCACTATAGGGTGGATCCTCTATTGGAGCTTAACAACCTTAAGGACATTGTGGATGGTTGCTCAAGGAATGTTGATTTCATGAACAATAAATCAAAGAGGACCTTTGTTGTGTTTTTGACTATGAATTCCTTAAGCAAGATCCCATACATTTGTTCTTTCACAAATTGGAAAAGTGTCCTCTTGAGCTTGTTGTCCATGAAAGTCGTTTTCAAAATGATTGTATGTATTTGCGAGCATAAGTCTTAACAATTTGGTGGTTATATTATAGGGCGAAGACTTCCAAAATGAAATATCTATGGAATATGAATTTTACTAGGCATTGAAGTAGGAAGTTCCTTTTATGAGGTCATCAGGCTTGTGGATGAACTTGCCACTTTTGATCTACGCTTACCTTTTGCCTTCCAAGAGGGAAAGTCTATGTAGGTTGAAATTTTGGTGTCAAAGTGTCTTTCGGCATGGGTCCCCACATGTGGCAGTTCTTTTTCGGAGGAGTAAAGGTTGTATAAATTGGAATTCAACCTAGATGCCATTTGACTCATTCTCCAACCACTATTGTGTGGTGGATTGACGTGTCTTAGTATCCTCGGTGGTGGAGTCTTAACAAATCTATGCCTAGTAAATTCTCTTGCATTCTTAAATAATTCTATCTATATCCATGTTTCAAGGTTTGTTGTCCATTTAAAAGTCTGAATTAATGTTGTTCCAATATGTAAGAAAAGAAGGTTAAAGTTGAGTTCATTCTAATGGACTTGCTTGACAAGGTTGAAGAGATAGCAATGACAAATCTATCTATTTTGTATAATATAAATCCAATGCCCCTTACAATTTGTGCTCTGTCCCCACCTCTAGAACTTGAGTAGTAAGGGTCGGATGTAGAGGTAGAATTGCAAGAAGAAGATACCTTTATGCTTGTAAGAAGGAAGAAAAAGGGTAAGAAAGTTAAGAGGTTGTTATTAGGGAGGTGAACACGAGAAGGAATAATGGCAATTTGACAAACTTGAAGAGTTTTCAATCTTGAACAACTAGAAAGAGGAGAATGGTAGATGTAAATCAATGTTATAATGATGTATTAGCATGCCTTGATTTTTATCTTGTGAAACTGTCATAGACTCCTCCTGTTGAAAGGGAGGATGATGTTGAGGATGTTGACAATGTTGATATTGGTGAGGAGATGAACAAACAAGTTCCTCTGGAGGATTTGAGCCCAAATTATGATTAAAGGCTTTCTTGGTCAAACATTGTATAATGAATTCTTTAAAATGATGAATACAAATGAATAAGATTATTGTCTCAATTTTTTTCTATGGGATGGATTTGATTTGGTGGTTACTAGATAGGTTGACCTAGTGGCTGCCAAATAGATCAATCTACTCAATGTACTTAATGAAATTGTATACATGGTGGCCGCTAGATTTATTGATCTAATGGCTAGCTACTAGATAGTTTGTATTTGGCAACCACAAGATTTGTTAATGTGGTGGTTGTGAAATAGTTTATATATAGTGGCCTCCATGCTTTTTGATTTGGTGGTCATTAGATATTTTGTATCTAGTGGTTGCTAAATTGTTCATATCTAGTGGCTTCCATATTTTTCAATCTAGTGGCCACCATATAGGTCGATGTGGTGGACACCAAATAATTTGCATATAGTTGAAGGATGCAAAAAATACAGTGGTGCTAAATGTAAAGGTATCTAATGGTCACCAGATTAAGTTTATGTTGTAGCAACCAATATTTATTTTCATATTATTTATGTCCATTATTTGGTGTTCGATTCCCTTTTGTTTATTATTTTCCAAGTTTATTTCATTTTTCAATTTCTTTGTTGGGTCAAAGTAAGATAAAATATACCAAAAAAATAAACATCTCCACTTTAACCCTATGCCTTTCATATAACTACTATAAAGTACCATCAAATTAAGTGAAAGTATGTGTCAAGTAGCATTAGTTGGCTCTATTAAGTTTATAAGAATCTAATTCTGAAAAAACAAAGGCAAATGAATTTTAAAAGTAGATAAAAAATACATTTGAAATCGACTAAAAAATATGTGTTCAAACCTACTTTTTGGTTTTAAAAAAAAATGAAATTAATATGCAATAAGTTAGGAAATGAAGATCAACATATGTTTTACCAAGTCATCAAAGAAAAAAAAAATCTTTTTGTAAGAACCTACTTGACACCTACTTGAAACCAAAAGCCCACTATGAAAAGTAGATGTCAAAAGCTATTTGTATTATGAAAAACCTACTTAAAACCTATTTTTACAATTTGAAATATGAAAATCAATGCACATTAGGGTAAACATATATCATATTTAATCATTAAAATGAAAACACTCAATGTTCCACAATTCTATAATGGGATTTGTTGTTATTTTAAATCTACTTGTTCTGGTTTGACAAGGTAATCAAGTTATTCACTTTATCTTGCTTACACCCTATTGGGAATTTGTTTCTTTTGCCACATTTTCACCCTTTCTACTTTCTATTTGTAGGTAATGATCCTTTTGATGGAAACTATGTGTCTGATGAATTGGGTGAATCCACATTTGAAGAGTTGGCTAATTGGGGCAAGCCAAGTTCTTATTTTGGCCCTTATGGAAATTGAAGGATGGCCATTCAATTACTTGGAGAATTGGATGGCACTGAATTGCATTGGAAAAAACATGCTAGACGACAAGATAGACATAGGAGATTGATGTCATTTCCAATCCAACCTTCACCATGTTAAGGTTCAACATCCTTGTCTAAATGAGCACTTGTGTCTTTCCCATCCCTTGGACCACCTATTCCATCGTGGCCATAGTCACCCTTTGTGGGATTTAATGGGGACAGAGATGAAAAACTTCCTCTAATCCTCCATGAAACTGTTGAGGAAGGTAAAGGGTCAAAGCTTGCTTTCAGAGGTTTTAGATCTCCTCCACTTGTAGATGAAGAGGATGCAAAAGTGGGTCCTTTGCACGTGATTTTTGATTTAAAAGGTGTCCTTGTTGGGAAGGAATATTTAAAAATTAATTAGTTATTGCCTCTATCATATAACATAGGTCTTCTTCCCATCTTAGTATAGAAGAAGGTTAGTTCAAGGCCAAGTTTCAAGGAATTCCTCTTAAGGTGTTTCGAGCACTTTACTGTTTACATATGGACATCTCCTCCGTTTGGCAAGATAAAAGCCTACCTAAGGAAAATAACAAAAAAGACAAGTATTTAAATTGACCCGCAAAGGATTATTGGTCAAGATTTGTGTGAGATTATAAGCACATTATGTAGTTTCCTTTCAAAAGGAACAATAAATGCCTTGATTGTCCCACTTTTGATAAAAACATTTATCATAAGAACCTTTTCAATTTTTTCCCTAGGTATCTTACTACTCACCTTGGAAATACATTGTTGGTAGACAATACACATTACAAAAGCTATGAAAATTCACCCTTTAATGCCTCTTTGTTGAGTCCTATGAGGACATGCCAAAGGGGGCATATTCACAATCAGGCTACCACTTTTTTGCCACAAGATTCAAGGAATTTGTTTTTGCTATCTTGCAAATACAAAATCTAAATGGAATAAATTTAAGTGAGAGATATTGGATAATTCAAATTATGATAGTTTTCATGGTGGTGGTGGTTTTTCACATGTGTATGTAATTATGCATAAATATTTTGTTAAAAAACTAGAAATGTAGAAAATGAATACATAAGTTTTTATATATAACTTAACATGTTTCCTTACATGAAAATTTCTTGCACATTTTGTTGGCACTTGGGGCCACAAATTCTAAGCCTAATGAATTAAAAAAATCAACCAATTGAGAAAAAATGTTCATGTTCATTTTGCTTGTAGTCTTTTCGGAATGGATTTCGTAGCCTTCAAATTTCTTATATCCTACATTATTTAAGTAGATGCATTATATAAACATTGCCAAACATATATGCATTACTTATCCATGAAAGAAAATTGAAGTCAATTGTATTATTTAATACATTCCTTTTGATTCCTTTAAGATGAAAATTATAATTAAAGCAAAGACCCAAATTGTTTCAAAGGACTCAAAAGGACACCAATGTTATATCTAATTTATTCTTGGATTTTTCTATTAGATTAACATGACATCATCCTAGTTATAGTCATATACCACTATAATCATGAAATAGTAAATGTAATAAAAATCCAAAATAGTCCTTTGTAGTTCTTTTCCGTTAGACCGTCCTTTCGGGTACCTTGATTGTGAATATGCCCAAGGAGGATAATTATTTCTTGAGGACTTTTGTCCCATACTTAAAGTTTCTTCATTAGTATTTTTGGCTTTGTGTTCCCACCTTTATGGAGCTCTATCCTTTTAGTTCCATCAAAAGTCTCAAAGAAAATGATGTCAGATTTTGGACATTGTTTGAAAAATGCACTATGGCATGTTGCGCCATTTTTTATAAAAATCAATTGACATTTGTAGTAAGTAATCCAAATTTTAATTTATTTTTTCCTTTTAGTTTTTTTTTGGATTCTCCCATTTCATTGATTTATATGTTGCTTCAATTTTTTGACTTCCCAATTTTATTTTATTTTTCTAATTATTGATGCATTGTTTCTTGAGGAGGAAGAATAAGTGGAGTTGCCAAATTCACGCACCTTCATTAAACTAAGGTTGGATGAGATGTCATTGATTTTGGAAATGAACTCCCCACTTCCTTGTTTGTCTTTGGAGGTGAGTTAAAGTCATTTTTTATTTGAATAAAGTTTTAGTCACCACATGTTTTGATAAGGGTGGATATCGTAAAGCTCCATCTTGCATCCTCATTTTAGGCTTGGATTGAAGGAATTCCTAGAAAAAATTGTTGTGCACTTCCATGTATATATTTGGTTCACAACCTAATGTCACAATATCTATAATTATTTGGATCAAATCTAGTGCGAAACACATTAAATCTCTATTGATGCCTCTAGAGTGCTTGATCAAGCGTTTTGCATGCAAAATCCGCACTTCTTATCAAATAAACTTGACAAGAAAAATTTTCATAAGAACCTTGACATTTTTTTCCTACATATTCATACACTCACGTTGGCAACATGTTGCTTGTAGATGATATGTTATACAAAAACATGTTTAATGATTCATATAATGCCAGTTTTTTGGAGTCATTTGACAACCTTCATGGGGACGACCATTATTTGTTGGGTTTGTTTTCCCTTATTTGGAAAATATTCATTCCTTTGGATACGATGTTCCCACATTTGTAGAAGATAATCCTTTTGGTAGGATTAGATGTATTAAACAAAATGATCCAAGACAATAAAATGTTATTTGTGAAATGTAGTTGTGTTTGCCAACCCTCATTTTGTAACAGTGCAAAATTGAAATTGAAACAAAAAATACCACATTAGCTGTTCATCCTCATTTGCTTGTTTGAATATTTGAAATATTTTCTTTTGAACAAATCTATTAAATCTTTAATTCTATTACTTGAATGTTGCTTCTAGCCTTTGTCTTGGTGGCCTTTAGATTGAACTTCACATTAACTCCTGTCTTGTTTTCCTCCTTATGACCATTTGGTGGCCTCTAATGTTCTAAAGCTTTTGACTTTCTAGACTTAAATCTACCTAGTGCCCACTAGATGGTACTTTGTGTGTTTCTAGTCCATGTTATTGCCAAATTCCTTTAATTCTTTACAAATGTTGAACCCAATGTAAAGAAATATCCTTCCATATTTTGGATATCAACTTAATTCTTGTAAATTCTTAGTTGGACTAACATATCCTATGACAATGATGGAGGCTTCTATTCAATTTTCAATTTTTCTTTGCTTTAACTTGTCTTTTTTTGGTAGGTGCATGGTGTTGCTCTTTTTAATCCAAAGAGGCAAATTTGGACTTTTCAACCTTGATCTAAATTAACTACAAAGTTGTTCATTCTTAATGTCAATGGTGTCCTTTGTTACTTTCCAACGTGTGCCCTTCTTCAAGGGAATTAATGAAAGCTTGAGATTCAAAATTTAGACATTTCCAAGTTGGAAATTTGGGTTAGAGTAGAACATTTCCTTTCTCAAGCATTCAAACATTTTTACATTGTTATTTGGTCATGTATGTTGTTAGAAGATGTCCTTGAAATTTTACTTTTGTTGATGCCCAAAACTCTCATTGATCAATTTGTGTTTATTTAGGGATGTGAGCAATGCATTGTAACAATGGGTCAGCTCACATGTTCAGTTTAGTACTATCTAAAGGATTTGAATCAAGTTCACTTGGCATGCAAAGATTTGCTTTATGGGGACAAGGATCAAACATTGCTCATTGATGATGAGCCTAACAAGGCCCTTTGAAATCCAAAATGGAGTGGGCTTTTCCTTTAACCATTCAAAGGACGTGAGTTATCCAAAAACAAAGTGCAATGGTTAGACCTTCCATTTCAGTTGTGGTCGACATTGAAAGGTTTGCCCTTTGCAAAGGTAGTGGATGCCCATTTTGAAGTTATCATGTAATTTTTGAAACCATTGTTCAATTTTCAATATTCATCTTATGTTTGGTTCAAACAATTTGAAGGTAGTTCGAACAAGGATTTGAGGATATAAC
>Ga0116230_10004759_pt1 | contig 13305 bp, 14 predicted proteins | sample S1TSphfallax_3_FD_88678 | JGI IMG/M metagenome (GOLD analysis project Ga0116230, IMG submission 88678) | Host-associated microbial communities from peat moss isolated from Minnesota, USA - S1T2_Fd - Sphagnum fallax MG | ecosystem: Host-associated > Plants > Peat moss > Unclassified | place...
CGCCCGTCACCTCGCTGCAGCCGCCCTACTCGGCGATCCGGCGCGGGATAGAGAAAGAACTTCTGCCGTATTGCAAAGCGCACGGTATCGGGACGATCGTGTATTCGCCGATGGCCTCCGGCCTCTTGACCGGGACGATGACGAAAGCACGCGCCGCCGCGCTGCCCGAGAACGATTGGCGCAGCCGCAGCGCTGATTTTCAGGAACCGCGCCTCTCACGGCATCTGGCACTCGTCGAGATTCTGCGCGAGATCGGCGCCCGCAGCGGACACTCGCCGGCCGAAGTTGCCATCGCCTGGACGCTCGCGAACGACGCCGTCACCGGCGCCATCGTCGGTGCGCGCACGGCCGACCAGGTCGACGGCTGGATCGGTGCGGTCGACGTGAAACTCGAACCCGCGGATCTGGCCGCGATCGCCGCCGCAACCGCGCGCTAGGGGATCGTCCCTACCCGACCACGATGTTGCGGCCGGCGGCTTTGGCCGCGTAGCACGCCGCATCGGCCATCGCAAGGACCGTCGACGGGCTGCTTGCGCTGCGGTCGATCGACGCAAGGCCGATGCTCACACCGACCGCATACGACTCCCCTTCCGCTTCGTACACGTAGGCGTCGACCGCGTCGCGAAGTTTGTTCATCACCGCACGCGCAAGCACGAGCGGACAGTCGTAGAGGATCACGGCGAACTCATCGCCGCCGACCCGCGCGAGCAGATCCCGGTCGCGGAGTTTGCTCGCCAAGATGTTCGCGACGTCGGCAAGGACCTGATCGCCGGCCGCGTGGCCGCAGCGATCGTTGATGACCTTGAAGCGATCGAGATCGAGGAACGCAAGCGTCGTCTCGACGCTCCCCCGTCGCGCCTCGGCGACGGCGTCTTCGAGCGCTTCTTCGAAGCGGCGCCGGTTGATGAGCCCGGTCAGCACGTCGTGCGCGGCTTCGAAGGAGAGTTGCGAAGCGAGCCGGTGCGCTTCGGTGACATCGCGCAACACGACGACGTACCCGTCGGGACCCAACCCGAACGGTGAACTCGTGAACGCGACGTGCAGCGTACCCTCCGGCAGCGTAAGGCGACCCTCTCCGCGGCGCGTGCCGGATTCATCGCGTTCGCCCCCGCGCAGAATGTCGATCGGCGTATCGTAGTAGTCGTGCAGCGGCACGATGGTCGCGATATTCTCGCCGTACGACTCGACGGGATCGATCGAGAAGACCTTTTGTGCCGCGGGATTCACGAACTCGATGCGGCCGTCGTGAACCGTCGTGATGACGGCGTCGCCGATCGCTGCCAGCGTGACTTGGAGTTTACGCTTCTCCTGACCGAGTGCGCCTTCGAATTCCTTGCGCGCGGTGACGTCGCGCATCGTGAGGATGTGCAGCGAGATCGCGCCGCTCGCTTCGATCACCGGCTTTGCATGCATCTCGATCCAGACCGGGATGCCGTCGCGTTTGTAGCAGACGATCTGGCTGCGTACGTCGACCCCGCTGCGCAACCGGTCGCGGATGAACTCGAGCCGGTCGCGATCCGTGAGCTCGCCGTAGAGAAAATCGGGCGTCTGGCCGATGACGTCGGTGAGGCTGTACCCGAAGAATTGTTCGAAGGCCGGATTGATGTAGACGAAGCGCGCGATGTTGCCGACGCGCGGTGCTTCGAAGAGCGCGACCGGTTCGGCGAGTTCGTCGACCGTCTTCGCCAAATGTTCGATCCGCTCGCCGAGCATGAGCGGCGTCGAGTCGCGCCGGGCCGCCGCCCGCACGTCGACCGAATACGCGACCTCGGCGGAGACGACGCGCAGGACGCGCTGGGTCGGCTCGTCGATATCGAGCGGCGATCGCTTGAGTATGTAGAGCTCGAGTTGGACCTCGTCCGCCGCCGCAACGCGTGTGCTCCACACGACCGAAAGTTCTCCCGGAAGCGCGATGCCGGCTTCGATCGCCACCATCGCATCGTGCGCCGCACCCTCGCTGAGCCCGTAGACCGCCAAGATGTCCGAAGCACGCAAAAGCAAGGCCGCATCGGCGTTAACGATACGAGCGGCTGCTCGCAACAAGGCTGCCGGGCTTTCCCCCATATCCTGTATTATCGACAGCGTCGCCGCTAGACCTACGATGTTTACGCAGCCGTAACGCAGCGGCGATAGAACGGACATCGCCGATAGGCAGACTGATGCGATGGCACCGCGTCTCCCTCTGCACACGCCCTTGCCCGCGGTGCGCCCGCAAATCGAGGCGATCTTGGCACGTTTCGGTGACGGCGCGTTGCGCCTTGCCGTGGCGGCCGGCATCCGCATCGAGGTCCTCGCCGGCGACGAGCGCTTTCGCGATCGCTCCCTCGCCTTGCGCCGGCTCGGGGCCGGCGTCGACGACTGGCCGGTCCCGCCCGCCGGACTCTTCGTCGTCGAAGAACGCGCGGTCTATCTGCGCTCGACCTCGCCGATGACGGTGGCGCACGAGTTCGCCCATGCACTCGACTGTGCGCTCGGCGGCGGTATCTACCTCAGCGGCGTCGACCCGCGAATCCGGCGCGCCTTCGCCGCGGCACGCCGCTTCGTCACCCCGTATGCCGCTTCGGGCCTCGACGAGTATTTCGCCGAAGCCCTGCGCGCTTGGATCGACGCCAACGACCCGCTCTCGCTCTGGCCGCGCGCGACGCGCACGCGCCTGCGCGCCGCCGATCCCGCCATGGCCGCGATCGTCGAGTCGCTCTTCGCAAACGAGTTCGCGGGCGGCTAGCTCGCGGGTGTGCCGCCGAAGAACTTGATGAAGACGGTCCCGTCCTTGTTGTTGAAGATGCCCATGTCGATAACGCCGCCGTCGATCATCATGTGGGTGTTGCGAAACGCGCCGCAGCGGGTGCCGCCGAACGCCCCTTGGGCATCCGGAAAGCGATCCGTCGGCGTCGACCAAACGGCTTCGAGGGCCTTGGCGCGATAGCGCATAAACGTCATAACGTAGGGGTTACAGGCTCCAGATCCGCCGGTCAACACGCGCAGCTCGTCGCCGTTCGCGAGCGCGATCGTCGCACAAGTGTCGCCGGGTCCGCATTTCTCCGTCGCTTTCGCGACGTCGCCGTTTGCATATTTCACGGGACCGACGGACCCGTCGTCGGCGCGCACACCGCACGTCGTCGCAATCGATAGGGAAAAGACGAGCGCCGCGAGGGCAGCCGAACGAAAGAACGAGCGCAACGAAGACTACCTCTGATGGAAAAGAAGCGTTTCCTCGCTGATTCGCACTACGGTTGTTCACTCCCCGCCGGACTGCGAGCGTCGTGACGGCGCTCGCGCTTAAGACTCTTTTCTTAAAACTCTTTATACGGCAGAAACTTCGCGTCGAGCGTGATCACGGCGCGTTCGCCGCGGCGCTCGAAGTTTATTTTGAGATCGATCGCGCTGAGAATTCCGTCGCCGAACTGCTCGTTTGTGAGCGCGCGAAGCGCATCGCCGTAGACGTCGCACATTTCGTGCAGACGGTACAGGAACGGATCGCTGTTGCGAACCGGCGCTTCGGTGAGCGACTCGAGATCGGCGCGCGACACGCCGAGAACCGGCGCGAGCAGATCCGCCGTTTCCGGCGTCAGCATCGCCTGGCCGGAGAAGAGCGCGCCGACCCAAACGGAACTCTTGCCGATCTGCTCGGCGACGTCGGCAAGGCTGAGTTTCTTCTCCTTGCGTGCGGCGCGAATCGCGGCGAGTGCTTCGGGGGCTTCGAGCGCGGAACCGGTGAGCATCGAGGTCTCCTTCGGGCGGCGATGAGCTGGTACCGGATAGACGCGTCCCGCGCGCGCCGGGTTTCACGACGCCCGGCGCGAACGCGCGCAGCGATGCACGTCGTCATTACCGCCGGTGGCGAATGCGCGCCCGACCTCGCCGCGGCCATCGGCAGCCCGTCAAAGGCCTTGGCACCGGTCGGCGAGCGGCGCTGCATCGATGTCGTCATCGCCGCAGCGCGCGGCCTTGCGCCCGACGGGATCGCGGTGATCGCACCGGATGCGGTCGCCGACCACGTGCGCGCGGTCGTCGACCGCACGATCCCCGCCGACGCCAGCGGCATCGTCAACATCGCGCGCGCACTCGATGCATTCCCAGACGCCGCGCTGCTGCTCTATCTCACCTGCGATCTGCCGTTTCTGACGACCGCCGCGCTCGCTGATTTCGTCGCGCGCGCAGCGGGCGCCGGGGTCGCGATGGCGCTTGCCGATGCGGACGCGTACGCCGCGGAGTATCCCGGCGCGCCGGTTCATTCGGTCGCGCTCGGCGGCGAACGGATTGCGAACGGGAGCGTCTTCCTCATCGACGGTGCGGCCATCGGGCCGGTGCGAACGACGGCGGGCCGGTTTTTCGCGGCGCGCAAGAGCCTGCCGCGCCTCGCGATGCTGCTCGGCCCGGCACTCCTCGCAAAGTTCGCGCTGCGCCGGTTGCGCATCGCCGACGTCGAGGCACGCGCGCGAACGGTGCTCGGCGCCGACGCGCGCGCCGTGCGCAACTGCGCGCCCTCGACCTGCTACGACATCGATTCGCTCGCGGACTGGACCTACGCGCATTCGTTTGCGCTCGCGCAAGAGAGCCTCGGCAGCTGATGGCACGGCTTGCGGCGCTGTGGTTCGGCTTGCAGTTCGTGTGGGGCGCGGTGCTCGCGGTTTCGCTGCAGGCACGCGTGTCCGCACTCGATCCCGCACGCGCCGTTTCAACCTATGCCGCGATCGCGGCGATCGGCGCGATCGTCGGCACGTTGGTCCAACTCGCAACCGGTCCGCTGGCCGACCGCCGCTTCGCCCGCACGGGCTCGCGCGCCGTCTTCTATGCCGTGGGGGTTGCGATCGCGATCCCCGGGGTCATCGTGCTCTATCTCGCGCCCGGCTTCGCGGGCATCATCGGCGGTTTCGCGCTCTTGCAGATCGGGATGAACATCGCAATCGGTCCGTATCAAGCGATCGTCCCCGACTATCTGCCGCCCGAGCGCGCGGGCGCGGCGTCGGCGTGGCTCGGGATCTTTCAGCCGCTCGGCAATAGCGGCGGTCTGCTCGTCGCCGGCTTCATCCACGACGAGCGGATCGTCGCGGCCGTCATCGCACTCGCGCTCGCCGGTTCGTGGGCTATCACCGCCGGCGCCGTGCGCTCGCAGCGCGCGATCGCACCGGAGACCGCGCGTTTCACGATCGACAGCGCCTTTCGGACGCTGCTCATCTCACGCACGGCGATCAACTTCGGCTTCTACACCTTGCTCGGGTTCTTGTTCTTCTTCGTTGCTCAAAGCCTGGGCATCGGCGGCGACGCCACGCGTACGTTCACAGCACTGCTCTTTCTCACGTTTACGCTTGCGAACGTCGCGGGCGCTGCGCTCGCCGCCCGGCCCGCGGATCGCTACGATAAGCGGTTCGTCGTGCTCGCCGCGAATGGACTGATCGTCGTCGCGCTCGTTGCGCTCGCGGGCGCGCACGCGCTTCCGCTTGCATTCGCTGCGGCCGCCCTCGCCGGGATCGCCTGGGGCGCGTATTTCATCGCCGATTGGGCCCTCGCGTGCACGCTCTTACCGCGCAGCGGAATGGCGTCGGCAATGGGCATCTGGAACGTCGCCGCCGCGATCCCGCAAATCCTCGCCCCCGTCTTCACCGCCCCACTCGTGGAACGCGCAAGCCTTGCCGCCCCCGGCCTCGGCCCGCGCCTCGCCGTCGTGATGGCTGCGGTGGAATTCACGATCGGCGCCGTATGGCTGCTACGCTTGCCGCGCGATTCCGGGGCCACGACGCGCGCAGCCTGACTCGGGCGCTTACCCGTCCGTGGTGCGCACGACGCGATCGAGCGGGACGACGTCGACCCCGTCGCGGGCGGCGCGGACGGTGAAGCGTTCGGCGGCCGCCAGCGAATGCGGTCGCGCATGGAGAAGCACGATGGCGACGCCGGTGCGCTCGGCGCGCAGTAGCGCAGCATGGAAGAGCGCATCCATCAACGGATCCGCGTCGCGGGCGTCGACGATCACGTCGCGCGTGCAGGCGGCAAGGTTGGCTTCGCGTGCGATGCGGTAACTCGCCGCATCGTCGCCGAGCAGCGGATCGAGCACGATGGCTCCGGTGCCCGCGGCTCGCGCCACCTCGTGCGCGCGTTCCCCCGTTGCAGCGCTGAGGGCGCCGATGGCGCCGGCGTGGATGCGCGCGCGGATCGCGGCCGGATCGGCGCCGGCGGCATCCACCAAGACGGCTTTGCCCGCCGTGCGCGCCGCCTGCATCGCGCCGTCACCTTCACTCGCCGGTACGACGAGCGTAAATGGAATCGGCGAGGTGACGAACGCATCCGCCGGCGTCCCCGCGGTACCAGCATCGACGACGACCAGCGCGACGCGTGCGCGTTCGCGTTGCGGATCGAACGCCCCCGGAGCCCAGCCCGCAGGCCGCGCGGCGACTGCGTCCTCCGCTTCGTCGTAGGCATCGCGTGGATCGTCGTTTTCGTCGAGCGAGTGCGCGCCGTGGAGTTCGCGCTCGAAATCGCGTGCAACCGCATCGCTGACCGGCGCGTGCGCCGGCGGCGGATGCAGTTGCGCGACCGCCGCACTGCCGAACGACCGGCCGCCGAAAAAACCGGCGGCGAGCGCGAGCAGCGAGCCCGCGAGAATCGCGATCCAGAAGACGTTCGCGAACCGGCTCATCGCGCCGCGGTGCGGCGTTCGCTCGAAATCGTCCAGATCAGTGCGACGAGCAAGAAATTGGTCACGAGCGAGCTGCCGCCGTACGAGATGAACGGCAGCGTGATGCCGGTGAGCGGAAAGAGCCGCAGGACGCCGCCGACAATGATCACGATCTGAAAACCGAGCGTCGCGGCAAGGCCCGTCGCAAGCAACTTCGCATAGAGATCCGGTGCGCGCTGCGCGACCCGCAGCGAACGCAGCACGAGCGCGAGGAACGCGACGTAGAGCGCGAGCGCGCCGAGCGCACCCCATTCTTCGCTCCACGCGGCGAGCACGTAATCGGTCGTGACATCGGGGATATAGCCGGGATGGCCGAGCCCGTAGCCGGTGCCGAAAAGCCCGCCTGCCGCGAGTGAAAACAACGATTGCACGGCTTGATATCCCGCGCCGAGCGGATCGGCGAACGGATGTTGCCAGACCGCGATGCGCTGCTGCACGTAATGATAGTGCTGCGACGCCCAGAACACCGCGCCGCCGAAGACGACGCACGCACCCGCAACGAGATCGACTCGCCTCGTCGCCACATACAGCATCGCAGCGAAGGTTGCGAACAGCAGCACCGCCATGCCGATATCGCGTTGAAACACGAGGATCGCCATCGAACTGCCCCAGCCGATGAAGAGCGGCCCAAGATACTTCGCGTTGGCGCGCAGCGACCACGGGCGCGTGTCGGCGATCACGTCGGCCGTTTCTGCGAGATACGACGCCATGAAGAGCACCACGAGCAGTTTGATCGCCTCGACCGGCTCGAATTGCACGGGTCCGAGGCGAATCCAGAGCTTCGCGCCGTTGACTTCTTGGCCGAAGAGCGCGAGCGCGAGGAACAGCACGATCGTGACGACGATCCAGATGTACTTATATGCGGCGAGGACGCGAAAGCGCGCGATGACCGGGCCGCCCGCCGCAACCAGCACAAGCGAGAATCCGAGCAGCCCGAGTTGTTTGGGGACGAGATCCGGCGAGAGCCGCGCGACCGTCAGCAACCCGAGCGCGGAGAGTGCGACGGCGAGTGCCGGCAGCGTATCGTCGCGCGACGCGCCCGCCGGTTGCACGAGCATCCAGGCCAGCGCAGCGGCGGCGAGCACGGCGAGCGGAGCCCGCAGCGACACGAACTCGGCCGGCGCGACAAACCAAAACGCGCCCGCCGCAAAGGCGAGCGCGAAGAGCATCGGAACGAGCGCGCGAAGCCTAGGGAGCAAAGACGGCGTGCAGCACCGCCACGGCGGCGAGCGTCGCCGCGACGAGGGCCGTAAGCGACAGCGCCGCGTTGCGCACGGCGGACGGCGCGGGCGCGATCGTTTCGCCCCAGTCGGTGAGCGCGCGGCCGACGATAACCGTTCCGGCCGACGCGGCGCCGCGGAATTTCAGCACGTCGAGCAGCCGCGTCGCGACATCGGCCGAGGTCGAGGCGGCATCGAGCGCATATGCGATCTCGTCGCTGCCGACGAATGCGTGCACGCCGCCCGTCGCGAGCACGAGCGCATCCGCATGCATCAGCCGCACGTGCATCACGCTCGCTTCGAGCGTCGCCTGCGTTCCCAGCGTGCGCGTGAGCAGCGGACCGGTGCGCATCTCGGTCGGGACGCTGGAACGCGCGGTCGTCCATTCGTCGCCGGCGAGCGCATCGTCTTCGGTGAGGGTCGAGAGCGCGCCGTCGCGTGCCAGGTAGGCGCGCGATTTCCCAACGTGCGCGAGATACGCGCGGTCGTCCACGATCAGCGTCGCCGTCATCGAGGCGCCACCGGCAACGTAGTCGTCGCTCGAGCCGCTCTGTGCGAACACGCGCGCGTTGGCATTCGAGAACGCGGCGAGCAAATGCGCGCGCGGATCGCGCGTGTCGCGCCGCACGCGTTTGCGCAAATTGTCGCGCACGATCTCGACGGCGATCTTGGCGACCGGCATACCGCGCACCAAGCCGAACCCGTCTGCTACCGCGAGCAACACCACGCCGGGTGCCAGCTGGTCCGCCACGTGCGCCTCGGCGCTCGTCCGATCCCAGAGACCCGGTTGCGAACCGACCGCTATCTCCATGCCCCGATACCTCGGAAAATCACTACTGCCGAACCAATCGCGATTTCGTCGTCGACCGCCAGCCGCCGGCTGCCGTGCACGGGCATTCCGTCAACGGCCGTCCCATTCCGGCTTCCCAAGTCTTCGACATAAACACCGTCTTCCCGCAGCTCGATCCGGGCATGGAGCCGGCTGACGCGCGGGTCGTCGATCCGCAGATCGGCCGAGGCCGCACGTCCAGCTAAAATGCGACGCCCGAAGCGATAGGTCTTGATCGTTCCCGCGTGCGCGACGGTCAACTCGATCCCGGTCGGAATCGCCGCGTCGAGCGCGGGCGGCGGCGGCGGACCGCGCCGATCGCGTACCAGCGCGACGAACGCGACCAGCGCAAGCGACGTCCCGAGGGTCGCCAGCCGCGGGTCACCCATCGGCCGCAACCCGCAGGTTTGTATCGCCGAGCGTGACGACCGATCCCGGAACGAGCATTTCGCGCGCGACCGCGCGTCCGTCGACGTAGGTGCCGTTCGACGACCCCAGATCTTCGATCGCAAAGCCGCCGCCGTCGGCGACGATGCGCGCGTGCACGCGTGACATGCGAGCGTCCGCGAACGTGAGCGCGTTCTCGCTCGATCGTCCCAGCGTGAGGCCGTCGACAACCGGATAGCGCGTGCCGCTCGCCGCGATGAGGACGAGGGCCGGCGGCCGGTCGTCGACGATCGCTTCGATCGCAACCGACCCGGCAACCACGCCTGCGTCCTCATGCAGCACCGCGCGCGGCGGATGCCCCGCCTCGCCCGGCGCGGCGTCGCGCAGGAGCGCGCTCCAGCGCGCTTCGAGAAAATCGCGATCGCGATCGAGCCGCGCGTAATCGCCCGGATGGACGCGAACGAGATAGATGTCGGCGGGCGCGGCCTGCCGCGCGGCGACGAGTTTGCGGCCGACTTGCGCGGGCTCGAGGTCGCTTGGGAAAATTCGCGCGAAGAGATCTTCGACGACGCGGGCACACGCCGACTCGAACCGCGCGATCGGGTTCACGGTCGCCGCGTCATGCTCGCGATGAAAAACCCGTCGCGCCCGGCGATCCCCGGGGCGACGAGGACGTCGCCGGCCGGCGTTGCAAGCGGCGCGTACCGTGCGGGCAGCGCAGCGCGCGTGAACGCCGGGTGCGCCGTGAGGAAGGCGTCGATGACGTCGTCACCCTCGCGCGGATCGGTCGAGCACACGGCGTACACCAACCGCCCGCCGGGCTTGACGCGGGTCGCCGCGGCCGCCACGATCGCGCGCTGCTCGGGGGCCAGCCGCAGAGCGTCGTCGGGATGCTTGCGCCAGCGCGCCTCGGGCTGGCGGCCGACGATGCCGATCCCCGAGCACGGTGCGTCGACGAGGACCGCGTCGCAGTCCGGCTCGCCGGGCAGCGACGCATCGCGCGCGGCGACCCGCACGTAGGCGGCGTCGTGCACCGCAAGCCGTTCGCGCAAGCGCTCGACTTTGCGTTCATCGAGATCGACCGCTTCGAGCGAACCGGTTCCGTTCGTGCGCGCGACGATCTGCAGCGTCTTGTTGCCGCGGCCGCTGCACGCTTCGTAGATCGCTTCGCCCGGCTGCGGCGCAAGCAGGTCGACCGGCAGCGCCGCCGACTCGGCGTGCAAGAACCAGCGCCCCGCACCGAGCGTCTCGAGATCGATCCCGTGCGCGTCGCTTGCGATCAGCGTGTCGGCGGCGAACGCCGAGGGCTGCGCGTCCGCACCGTGTTCGGCCAGCCGCGCGCGCGCCGCGTCCGCATCGATGCGGCGCGTATCGAGGCCGATGCCGATCGGCGCGGGGGCGTTCACACCGGCCGCGATCGCCGCGAGCCGCTCGGCGCCGAAGCGGCGGCGCCAGTGCGCGACGATCCACGTCGGCAGCGATGCCCGCCGCGCGATCGCATCGTCCGATTCATCCGCGCCGGAATCATCCGCCGGCGCATCCTTCGCCTCGACCTCTTCCGCGACGCGGCGCAGCACGGCGTTCACGAGACCCGCCGTGCCCTTGTGGCCGTAGATACGCGCGAGCCCGACGCTCTCGGAGACGGCGGCGTACGGTTCGACGCCGTTCATGTAGACGAGTTGATAGGCGCCCAAGCGGAGGATCTCGGCGATCGGTTTGGGCAGCGTCGCGGCTTTGGCGCCGAGGAACGGCGCGAGCCGTTCGTCGAGCGCGCGCCGCATCTTGATCGCGCCGTAGGCGAGCTCGGTCGCGAACGCGCGATCGCGGCCGGCGAGGCCGCTGCGCCGCAGTCGATAATCCATCGCTTCGCGCGCCGCGCGCGGCTGATCGCCGAAGGTATCGCGCACCACCAGCAGCGCGACCTCGCGCGCGCCCGGCATCCGGCGTGCGGCGAGCGCGCTCACGCGGGCTGCGCCGAGCGCGCGTAGGCGGCGCCGCTCATCCGGCCACGATTCGGCGGCACGAGCTCCAGCACGGCGACGGATGCGCCGTCACCCGCGCGGACGAGCAGGCCGCCGTCGACGGTGAGCGCCGGTTCGCCGGGCTGTGCGAGCCGCGCGCGCACGATCTTGACGGATTCGCCCTCGATCGCGGCACGCGCGCCGGGCACCGGCGCAAGCGACCGGATCGTATCGACGATGCGTTTGGCGGGCCACGCGAAATCGACGCGCAAATCGTCTTTGTCGAGCGGACGCGTCGCCGTGCGTTCGATCTCGCTCGCGGCGACCGCGACCGCCGCTTGCGGCACGCGCGCGAGCGCGCCGCGGTCGAGGGCATCGATCGCGTCGCCGAGCAGCGCCGCGCCGCGCTCGGCGAGCCGGTCGTGCAGCATCCCGTAGGTTTCCTCGGGTCCGAGCGGCGTGCGTTCTTGCACCAGAATATCGCCGGTATCCATGCCGGCATCCATCGCGATGATCGTCACGCCGGTTTCGGTCGCACCGTCACGGATCGCGGATTGCAGCGGCGTCGCGCCGCGGTAGAGCGGCAAGAGGCTCGGATGGATGTTGAACGCGATCCCGCGCGCGGGCACGTCGAGGATCGCTTGCGGAACGATCCGCCCATACGACGCGACCACGAGAATATCGGGCGCGAGGCGGGCGAGGTCGCTTGCGAACGCGCGCAACTTCAGCGGTTCGAACACCGCGAGGCCGCGCTCGTGTGCGAACGCCTTCACCGGCGTCGGCGTCAGTTTGTGACCGCGCCCCGCCGGCCGGTCCGGCTGCGTGACGACACCCACGACGTCGGTGCGTTCGAGCAACTGCGCGAGCGCAGGCACCGCGAACGGCGACGTGCCGAAAAAGACGCTCTTCAGATCGACAGCGCGACTTGGCTGTTCACGCGTTCGGCCGCTTCGCCTTCAGCTTGGACCGCCGCCGCTTCCGCCAGTTCTTCTTCGGTCTCGGCGAGGCGTACGTTGCGCGCTTTGTCGGTGTAGATCACGCCGTCGAGATGATCCATCTCGTGCTGGAGGCAGCGGGCGAACCAGCCATGCGCGTCGAGCGTGAGCTTCTTGCCGTCGCGATCGAGGCCGGTGCAAACCACGTGTTCGAAGCGCGTCACATCGCCGACGTAGCCCGGCACGGAGAGGCAACCTTCGACGCCGTCGACTTCGCCTTCGGTCAGCGTGAACACGGGATTGATCACGACGAACGGCCCGTGGGCGGGATTGTCGTCCTGCAAATCGACCGTGAAGAGGCGCTTCGAGACGCCGACCTGCGGGGCGGCCAAACCGATTCCCGGCGCTTCGTACTGCGTCGCGAACATGTCGTCGATCAGCTGTTGGAAGAGCGGATCAGCGATTTCGTCCGGCCGCACTTTCTTGGCGACTTTACGAAGCGTGGGATGGTCGTCGGTGAGGATTTCGCGCAGGTAGGCCATGGCTGTCTTTCCTGTAACGCGCCCGAGGGTACCAACGGTTTCGACAGCGCCCGCCCGAACGCCGCCGGGAGCGGAACAGGACCTGCGCCGAACGCGAGCGGGATGGAAACGATCGGCGGGCGCCCGTTCCCCTTCTCCGCTCGCTCGGTCTCGTGGTGACCGCGACCCTGGCCGCGTTCGGCTGGTTTGCCGCAAGCGGACGCGGTCCGGCGGCCTTTGCAGCGCTAAAGAATCCCGGTTTGCCCGATTCGGGAAACAGACTCCCTCAGCTGCGGCTGCAGAAACTTGCTGCGAAGCTGGGAACTCCGTCGGTTTCGAAATTCTGCGAAAATTGCGGCTGGATCGTCAACAAATGGATGTTGATCGTATAGCCAGCGAGTCCGATATGCGCATAGAGATCGCCGCCGCCGATCGAGTAGTTTCCAAACGCGTAGGCACCCGCGAGCGTTACACACCGCGGGGTCAAGACGTCATCGTAATCGTACAGCGTATCCGCAAAGCCGGCAACGCGCATCTGCCCCTCAGCAACGTTGATGACTGCCGAACCTCCGACGTCCGCCAGGCCAGCAAAGCCCTCGGCGCTGATATCGCCGCCGACACCCACCGAGAAATATGGCGCGGCAAGCACGTAAAATTCATCGCCCTTCCAGGTCAGGTTTGTCTCGTAGCCCGCAGTCAGCGGGCACCAGATCGTGACATCGATCGTCAGCGTCCCGCCCGAGGGCACGATCGGATATGCTACGAGATACGGCTGCCCC
>Ga0116230_10004760_pt1 | contig 13304 bp, 11 predicted proteins | sample S1TSphfallax_3_FD_88678 | JGI IMG/M metagenome (GOLD analysis project Ga0116230, IMG submission 88678) | Host-associated microbial communities from peat moss isolated from Minnesota, USA - S1T2_Fd - Sphagnum fallax MG | ecosystem: Host-associated > Plants > Peat moss > Unclassified | place...
AGGTTTTTGAGTTCTTAAATTCATCAAAGGTCACATTGTTCTACTTGTCAAAGTTTGTGCATAAGTATATTAGGTTTCTAAGTTCTAAAACTCTTCTAAAGTTCATTTTCTATCTGCTAAGTGTAGTTTGTTTGCATGAAGTTTGGAAGCTCATCACAGGTCATGTTCTATTTGTCACAATTTGTGCATGAAATGTTTCAAAGTTACATTGTGTTCTAAACCTCATTAAAGGATAAATTATAAAATTCTTTAGTGTTTTATTTCAAAACTAGATTCTTTACATTGTTAATCAAAGTGGAAATGGTAGATCAGACTAAAACATTTGATTTAAATGAGCATATGCATGATGCTTTTGATTCTAGTGATGCTCATTTAGAATTTGGGAACTTATTTGAGGATTCAAGGCCACATGTTGGTTCAATTTCAACACTAAGTGGATTGTCCACTTCTAAAAGCATAGTAACCCCAATTGATTTGGATGTAGAAGCAAAAATAACATGGGAGGTATTGAAGACTCGATTCATCCTAAATCAAAAGAAATGGGTCCCTCACCACAGGTTGTCTTTCCCTTGGCATTTTTTGTGGTGAATGATGATAGAAAGCTAGATCTGTACTACCTCAAACCATGCGTTATGTTATTTCTTATTACATTTGTTAAACTTACAATTCTAACAATAACACCAAAAGGAGGAAAGGTTTGATTTTTTACAACTAACAACATGGGATTACTTCTATGAAGAAGTGTATTTTGGTTGAACATCCAATTACTTGGCGTAGGTGGAAAAATGCTAATGTGGATTTTCATCCAGAGGAATTGCACCAAGAAAAGATCTACTATTAGCTATGGGGCCATCATAAAGCATTTTCATAGTGCCAATCCTTACAAGAATGATGATGCACAACAACAAAAATTTATGAAGGACTTGTTGTTGTTTGTGGCCAGAACTTACATGCCTATTTTTATTGTTGAAAGTTGATGGCTAAGGCACTTGGTCATGTGGTAGAATCCATGAATTGTGTTTTGAATAAGAAGCAAATGGTTAAACATGGCATTCCTTCATTGGTGGTTAAGACCATGGAATAGTATGTAATGTCAGCTTTGCATTCGTGTGTTACTACAACAACTTCATTTGACTTGTGGATGTCCAGATTTGGACATGACACATTTGCATTTGTCATTGATTTCATAAACTCACAGTGGGTGCCTTGCCATGTGATAGTAGGACTTTTTGAAGCCATTGATATGTTTGGAGTTGTAGTGGTAGCACAAATGAAGGAGCTTCTATCATCGTACAACCTACTAAACAAACTAATAGCCTATGTGAAGGACGAGGGTGGCAATCTTTCCACCCTTGCCCAGGCTTGTACTTTTGTGGTTAGTTGTGGTCCTTTGGCACTTGTAGTTCCTTGGCAAAGATCATGTTTTGGCCATGTTTTTAACAAAACATGCCAATATGTTTATAATGATATTAATGTTTATGTAGGGTTTTGAAAGGTCAACTTGAAGGCTGTTCAATCTACCTTGTAGAAAACTATTACATGGACTACGAAATTTGGCAAAGGGTAGAGTGAATGGTAAAGGGAATGCCTTGATGTTGGGCTCTCCCATTGAAAACTAAAAACACCAATGAAGACTAAGTTTGCTAGTGAGGTGATTTTGTTTCAAGAGACCTTGGAATATTGGGATGCCATCAATCTATGTTATGGGAAGTAATAAATTCAAGAACTATAGGGAAGTGTGCCAAATGCACACACATGGGCAATTTGTGAAATGGTTGCTAAAATAATGATTCTCATTGTGAAGCAATGTATCTTCAATCAAACTAGAAGACATTGGTTACTTTTTGTTGCCCTTTTAATTATTATGTGTATGAAAAATCAGATTCAACAATCTGAAATTACCCCCCTCAATTTTGTGAGGGAGGATTTTGAATTTGAATTGGGGGCATTGCAAGTGTGTATGATGGTAGAAATTCAAGCTGTTTTCGCTCCATTTTTGGCATTTGCATCTACCTACAATGCTAGCAAGGCTCAAACATGTTAACACTAATGCTAGACTCACATTTTAAATCACTTGATGTAGTGGAAACATTTGTTGGATGGGAAAAAATGATATAGATGGTGGTAGAGTATGATAGCAAAACTTTGCTACCTTTGTTGGTGGCTACTTTTCAATTCTTGAATCTAAACTCTAATGGCTTAACTAAAGTAGCACCAATTGATGGTGATGAAAATTCCATCTTTGGGGCAGTGACTTCAAATGAGGTCACTTTGCATGGGTTGCTAAGAAATGAATTGAACTTGTTTTGCCATTTGCATGTGAAGCCAAAGGATTCTATGTTGCCCTTGACTTGGTGGAAGATCCATGAAACACAATTTCCAAATGTATCTTTTGTGGCTCAACAAATTTTGGGAATTCTTGGGTCCTAGATTGAAACTGAAAGAACTTTTAGCATAGTTGGAGTTTTGTCTAGTCTTCAATGTTGTAGGCTAGGAATTGACAATCTTGACAAACTTGTGAACATTGTGAAAAACTAGTGAATTGATTCAAGAATAGATTGCCCAAGAGAAAGGTAGTCCATTGATGAATTTTTAATTAAAGAGGCAAATATTATTGATGAAAATGATACAATATTAGATGCAGCTAGTTATTTCACCATTGATCATGAATTGGAGTATTAAAATATATGAATGTTTATGGACATTCTATTTTATCTTTTTAAAACTAGCTTTACCATCAATAAGATGCTTCAGATGTTAGCTTTAGTAGTTGGATGTAGTAATCAGCTACATTGGCTGCTTCGAAATTTGTATGGGATTAATTCCCATGTTTTCAATTTTCATCGAGTTAGTAAAATGTCCAATGCCCCATGCACATTTTTTTAGAAACTTACTATTGTATTTGCCATCTACTTTTTTTTTTACGTTTTATATTTAAAAAATCAACCTAGCTTGGAATTTGAGTAATTAAATAATAAAAATTGGGTTTGTAGTTTGTAGAACAAAGTTTAATATTTCCAAATCATAACTTGTAATGTTGGTTGATTGTAGGTGATGAAGATACTTATGTATTCATTACATGACTATTAAAGCTTGGAACAATTATAATTATGTTTGTTGCCCATAGTTGGTTCTATTAGTTGTTCATATTTTGTTTTGATGACTATTATCCTACCCATGGTGTTGGTTGATTTTTCTTTTGATAAGGTTGTGTGTAATTTTTTATTTTACAATGATTAACAATTGGAGTTTTTTGGCCAACTTTGGTTCTACCTATACATTTAAATGGATTTAGTATTTTTCTTTTCTCATTGTAATTCTTTTATGTAGCAAAATACTATGAAATGCTACAAGGAAATGACATTAATTTTGTTTTTGAGAAGTAAAAAAATAATTTTTATGGTAATTTTTATAGATGGTATCTTTATTCTGGTAATTTGTAACTTGGTATTTCTATGGTGATCTATCTGGTATTTCTTTGGTCCTCATTAAGTTTTTAGATACACATATCCAAATCCCTAATTGCCATGAGGACAAAATGGCATGGCATTGGTGCACAACATCATGTTCACCAAAAGGATGGATAAAGATAATGTTGCACCATGAGCAGTAGCTCCTTCATAGGGAGCATGGCCAAAGGAATAGAATGGAAGTTATGTTTTCAGGGGTGGGGGCCATCTATTTTGTCTATTTGAAAAGAGAGGATTTTTCATTGATCCTTTGATTGTCTAGAGAAGAAGTCATTAACTTTGGTCCATGTAACAAGTTCCCACACTAACACCCTTGTAGAAGACTTTTGCAAGGTGTGGTAGAGAAGCTCAAGCTTTTGTCTAAGCCCTTTAAGGGGAAGACAATAGTCGAAATCCTTTACGAATTCAGAGAAAGAGTAAGAAAAATTTCAAGTAGTAGCAATAGTGCCTTTCGGAAACAAGGTAGAATCATTGTGAAGGAGCATTAGACGCCTTTGGGATCTGTTACCAAGATCCAAGATCTTGAACTTGGAGCACAAAAACAAGTTGGAGTGCCTATGAAGGAGCACTAGACACTTCTAGGTTTTATTGCCAAGACCAAAGGTTTCAAATTTGGAACATAACCATTTTGTACTTTCACACCCTACAAGAAGGGACCTCCCCTTGTCGAGGATGATGAAACCATAAGTAGGGAATTTCTTTGTTGCTCCTTCCAAGATGTTTGTTCTTCAATTTGTTAAAAGAAATAAACTAACATGTTGAATTGTTGTTCTTCAATAACAATGTAGGGCAAGATAGTAAGGGGCTAGGGATTCTAGTAGGAAGTGAAAGACAACATGTGTTCAATGTAAATTTGCAACTATTTGTAAGTATTGTGAAAGGTTGTGCAATTTTATAAATAGGTGTTGAAGGAACAACAACAACAATTATTACATCTACAAGGCCTACTTATGTTGCTACTACTAGCAATAACAGTGAATTCAAAGATTTTAGTAGCTCATTGATGTGTTAAGTAGGAATAAGTAAATAGGTACAATGTTGTAATTTGTAATGTTCCAACAAATGCGAATTGACAATAGGAGATGATGACAGAATTAGGACTCTAGAGCTGCTAGGTCTTAAGGTCTGTGGAATGGGTGTTGATAAAAGTTTTTGTGAAATGAAAACTTGCTGAAATAAAATGTAGGAATGTTTGTTATTATAGGTAGCAATTTGCATTTTTGAAACTTATGTTTATAGAAAGATTGTGAGTTATGTTAAGAGAGAGGAATTAGAATTGTGTTGACGTAATCTTGAGTTGAAGAATTTATACTAGGTAGATTTTCAAGGTAATATCTTAGATGAAATTAAGCTTGGAGTTTGGGGTAAACAATGAGAGTTTGATCGAACTTGTCAATCTAAATTTTTGGAGTAGGTGGTAGATTAAAGAGTTGCAATTATGGAATAGTTGTGAGTTTGAGCAAGGCATTTGAACCATGAAGTAGTAAAGGAGATGAATACGGTGTTTTGTTGTTTGTTGCTCTAATTCAATATGCAAATTTGGAAGTAGACTAGGCATTTCTCTTTCCTATATCACTTTGCAAATAAAATGAAACTAATAAAATGTAACAACTTTCCAACTTAGACATTGCATTGGCCGGTTCTCAAACAGGTTATTGCAATATCCAGCCCTGATGCATACCAAGCGGTTCTTGCCTTTTGAAAACCAAATAATATTGATAACCTGATTGACTGACCCTTGCCTGATATTGATACCATGCAGGTCTCAGAAATCTGATTTTAAAAAAAAAATGATACCTGTTTGAAAATCAATTTTGTTTTTTGAATGATAACTGGCCCACCTGATATTGAAAAAAATCAATAACCAGCCAACACTGGTTGAAACATGGGAATGAAGGGTCAATTATTGGTTTTCATCAAAGCAATACCTGGCCTACAAGCGTCTCATTGACTCTGTACAAAATTTATAATAGCAAGTAATGTACTTATCTGGTTCTTAACCAATTTCACACTGGGCAGGTCAGGTATGGATAACCTAGCCTTCAACCCTTGTTGATAACCGGCCCTTTCTCAATAACCAGCCAACACTATTACAAACCCTCAAATGAATGGCTTGTACTGTGTAGTAGATGGATCCACATAAGGCAACTTCAAGTAAAGTTCTCTAGCAAAATGGATACTCATAAGCTTTCAGAAAGTTGTCCAAACATCTAATACCAAACTTTTTTTGTGTCTTCTGCTGCAGATTTTTTGTGGCAGAATTTGGAATGGTAGGAAGCTTCAGTGGCAGAATTCCAAAGACTCATTTGTTCGTAAGCAATGGTTATTCACAAGCATATCTCCGCAATACAGTCTCATCAACGGATTCAAGTACAGGAAAGTTTATACCTAGCTGCACCCTTAATGAATAATAAGTATGAACCTGTTACCTATCCATTTTCCTAGCATTCTAAACTTAGCATTGCCAGACACTTTGTATAGCACAGTAAAGTTTCTGAAAATGATCACATGGGGGCGTCCCAACTTCCAAGGTGCATTTACTATTACAAGTGTATTTGAGACTTTAAGTTCTTCTACAATTGGGCCCCGATTTTTTTGAAGTGAGACTATAAGTTTCAGTAGTTTTTAAAGAGTTGTGTTCACTGTCCAGAAGCCCCTCAACAAATACCAACAGATCACTGTATGACAAACTATAAATACCCCAAGTTTCTAATGGGGTATTAGCCCAGGTTAAAGATGGTGAAAAACACTTTTGGAAATAGAAATTTCATGCAGCCAATGAGAAGGCTCAGGATGCACTGAGGGTGGCTTGGTTTTTTTTCTTTTGGGTTTGTGGAGGCAGGGTGGGGGGGGGGGAGAGTGTTCCCATCAAGTTCCCAAGGGGTTCCCAAGTTCCTGGAGCGTTCCCCAATGCGTTTCCAATAGTACCTCAATTTTATCCCATATTGTTTGGAGACAGTACAACTTCCATGTATATAACTGTAAAGGAGAGGCCAGGGGAAGCAAATCTGTGCTTCTATTTTGGGGGAGGGAAGCATATCTAGGCTTCTATGTTGGTGAGTGCTCAATGGGCCAATCAATGTGGTTCCTTCTTTTTTTTAAAAACTGTAGGTGACTACCATCCAATTAATATAAAGATGAATAGTGGGAAAGAATGAAATTATTATCGGCCTTTTTTTCACTGGGGAATATTGTCACAAAGCGCTTTTACTTTAGTCACTTCTTTTTTTTTCAAGGAAATCTTTAGATTTTACAAAAAAATCGCCTAAATTTGAACTTATGATTTGAACAAGGAGCCAAAAAGTGGCTCCCCATGTAGCATCTCATTATTCCCCTTCTCATTCCTCTAGGACACCTGATTACTTTCCTTGTTGCTTCAGTATTAATGAGCAATAAAACGTACTTTGATATTAATAAGAGTATGGATTCATTTCATTTTTGACTAAGTTTTAACATGTGTCCTCATTTTCAGTCTGAGAAATAAAAGGTCACCATATTTTACTCTCTTGGGAGCTTTTTAAAAATACACTGGTTGTGATAGATGGATTGGCTCCAAAATTGGTGGGCCAAAAGAAGATGGCAATCGAGTTGTAATGAAGGGAGGATTCTTTTCTCTGCAGCTAGAACCTAAGATTAGGCTTCATTGCAAATGTTTTGGAACCACCCCACCTCTTTTACCCAGTCTCCTCATTTGTACCATAGTGGACCTACGGTGTAATTACGGTTAGCTTTGTGAAGATCGAAGTAAATAGAGTTACGGGTTGCTCAGTAGCCTTGGATATTGGGAGGGTCTTGTCAGGAATCCATAAAATTGGGTCAGGTTAAACATTAATGGAACTCAGACAGAATTCTAGTGGCAAAAACACCATCCAACAAGTCAGATTTCCCACTGCCTGCCTTCTTCTGGGTGGATTGAGTATCTGATGTTTAGGGATTAGGAGATTCTAGCTTCAGTTTAACTAACCAAACTCAAAGGAGAAAGATTCTGGATTGGCTGTCTAAACGCTAGGGAGCTAAAAGATACAACAAGTAGACAGATTTCCTTACATTGCCCACAATCGTAGCACATGGAGTACACTTACGTTCGGGAATGGGTGATTTGCTTGTGTTCAGTGTACTTTTAGAATATTAAGATTGTGAAATCTGAGTCTTAACATTAAATATTATTATTATTTAACACAATGGACAAGTCCATGACAAAGAAAGCCAAGTACACCATAATCCTGCTGGGTGCGGGAGGGGCAGGGGGGGTGGGGGTTGCCAGGCAAAAATCGAGTCTTAGCGTGAAGATTAGTTTTTGACTTGTGATAAAGCCTAATGTCCTTCAAGACTGCAATCTTGCGTGGACTTTAAATCCACAACCATATAACACAGGAATTTGTCCTCCGTCTGACATATACTGGGTGAATCTGCTGGCGAGTGTGGAAGCTTATGGAGCGACCTGAATATCAACTATTGGCTGTGTGTCAGTGGACAGCGTGCTGTGTAACAATAAGCATTTTGGATTTGCGAACACGCAAAGCACGAGCTTAAGTCCTCTAGAGTTTTGTGCCTGCCAAAACAATTTGCAGTTTTGCTAGGACTACAGATCTGAAATGTCAACGATTTGAAAGGTTGTTGTTTGATTAGAAAGATACTTAGGACACAAGACATGAGTTCAAGGCTTCCTTTTGCACCTGTCTCAAGCAATTTGAAAGGCAAAAGGTGGTCAAAATAATTTATGCCTGTCAAAAAAAATGCAGCAGCCAGAAAAATGCCCATCACATGGTAAAGCAGCATAAACAATAGCCCATAAAAAAAAGATTACAAGGAAATACACCTATCGCTAGATGAGGGGCTAAAATAATCAGCATCTGCATTGTTATGTCAATACCTAAACCTTCTTGACTGGGCCTCTTAAAAGGTTGACCCTACATCAACTTGGGAAATGTTAAAATTGAACCTTGATTTAGTCTAGTGGTCAAAAAATATAATGTTTTGAAGCAACCCAAGCAAAGTAAGGGTTCTTAGGTTTATCATGGTAAGTGTTGCTAGGTGGATCACTAGTTGATCCACCTACGGCTGAATAAGGTGAAGAAGACTTTTTTTTACTAAGTTATTAGTAAGTTGTTAATTAGGAAAAAATTAATGATGGGATATTTACAATGGTTAGAATATCTCAAATGGGGGGGGGGGTGGGGGGAGGTACTAGTGTTATGTAATTATGCGATTTAAAAAAATAAGCACCTGTTCTACTTTTTTATAAAAAATTTAATCAAAGAATTTGGTTGCTTTGGTTGTTTTGAAGTCAAAGAACCATTGGTTCAAGTTATTTCAAAATCAAAGAACTATAAGTTCCCGTTATTTCAGAAACATCAAAGGATCAACAACTTTCATCAAATAACTGGTAATGTCTGATTGTCATAAAGATTATTTTTTGAAATTAGTTCAGATTAATTGTAAAAAGTCCAAACTTTTCCTTGTTTTTGTTAGTTTCATATGCTTTGATATTCACATTTTTGTTTAAAATGTCAAAAATTTGTTTAACCTATCATATGTGAAAAGCATTTGTCAAAGAAAACCAACTTGTCACAAAAAAAAGTAGCTAAAACCCTCAAATTACACACTGCATGAGCGTTTTGAGCCAATATAAGAAATCACAAGTATTGTACAAATATGGAATACCATTTGCTTGGCTATTTTGCAAGTTCACTTATATTGTTTCTCAACTCTACTTTGCGAAATAGCTAAGTCCACATTGCTACTTGGCTATTTTTGCAAAGTTGACTTCACCTATTTGCCAACTCTACTTTGTCAAATTGGGAGGTCCACATTGCCCAATTTTCAAGTGCATGTTGTCACCTCTACATTCCCAAGTTGTCAACTTCACATTGCTATTTGGCTATTGCCCTATTTTGCCAAATTTGCCAAGTCCACATCACATTGTGGACCAGTATTTTTTTTAAAAATTTGTGACAAAGCCAAATAGGTGATCATCCATAAAAAGAAATGCAGCAAATGTCTCAATCATCCATAGGAAAAAAATTAGCCATATCTGCCTATAAACCAGTAATTTTTTTAAAAATTTAATGAATCCTTTTACTTTTCTGACTACTTCCTGGAACCTCCAGTAGCTTTCTGGCCCTCCATAAAATCCAAGGTCAAAATTTAGGTGATTTAATTTAGTTTTTTCTTAGGATTTCCTTCAACAAAAGATGAGGAGCTAAACTATCAGTGCTTTCTGGCTTAATTTCTCTAGTGAAAAAAATGGACTGTTGTGGACTGCGCGAATTCAAGCTGCCCACAAAAAATTGAAGTTGTGGGCTGTCCAAGGTCTGAATTTTTCCTTTGCTGTTGAAACTTCTGCTCCACAATGTCAGAATTTGTTTTACCTGTTTACTTCTACAGGCTGCTAGGCCTCCTCCCTTCCTCCTCGCCCACCCTCCCCCGGTCTCCCTGCCCATTTTCCTTGTGGCTCTCTTTTTCTTTTTATTTGATGGCTCTCTGAAGCTTGAGAGGAGCCCTTAGAACTTTCAACTTATGATCTACTTAATTGTTTTTGGAACATATTGAGAGGAAATTGAAAGGTTTGGAGTTCAAATCTTTGTATCCATGTTCATGGATGATTTAGATTTGAAGCCATCCTAATTGAATGAAAGTCTATCCATGAAAATTCATGAAATATTAGGATAAAATAAAATTCATCCAAGACAAGTGAACTTGGCGAAATAGCCGATATTCCATACGTGAACACTGCCGCCTCAAATTCTTGTGTTCGTAATGATTTCTGAAAAACCAGCTCTTGTCCACCATCAGTAATCACTAATAACTGTCCAAAATCAACAAAAAATTTGCTGAATGTTTGAATGTGTTTGTTTGCATGCCATCTCAATCCTTAGGCTGCAGCCAGCTACTTACCCAATAAAACTTGCAAACTTTTAAGGATTGTTGGAGTATCAGATCTTCTTTTAGATCCGATTATCTTTACTGCTGTTGGATTCCTGAAACATTGGACACACGCATATGTCAAGGACACCTGATCAGACACTGGATGGACGTCTGTTGGAGATCAAGGCATTTGAATATTAACGACTGTAGTTTGATCTTATGACCAGTATTGTATAGGTATAGCATACTGTGATTCCTATTAAGTTGTCGGGACCCCAAAGTCCAATTTGTTTCTTCTGTGGTGGGCATCTTTGATTGGCCCATCATCAATTTTTGTGAAACTGTGTGAGCAGTGCTCAATAGAAGCGCCCCATTTTAGTTCCCTTGATTAAAGTCGTATACATAGCTGAACTATGCCCAAACAATATGGGACAAATGAAGGTGCTTGTGGAAAACAAGGACTCAAAGAGAATGAGGAAAAAAAAGGCCTACATACAACTCAGTGAACTATGATTCACTTCGGTCAACTGCCTTGACCAGTCAATTACCATTTACCTCACTGAGCTGACTTCATTCACGTTTATTGAGGCGGTTGGTTGCTGCGGCCTCTCAGAAGAGAAGGAACCAAATAATCCTCACATGTACCCCCTCCCCCTTCCCAAAAAGAAGAAACTTCTCCAATTGCATGTTCAACAATCTCATTGCCTCTTAGAAATTTCTATTCTTCACACTATTTATGACCATTTTTGACCTGGGCTAACGACAAAGAGCTGAGAGTCTGGGTGTATATATTGTGATACTAACTAGTTGCAAGGACCTGGAGAGTATTTTTCTTTTCTTTTTTGTGGTGGGAATCATTGATTGACCCATCACCCTGAAAAAACAAAAACACTGTGGACAGTTCCAAAAAATATATACACAGTTGTAGTCTTCTCCTTTTGGACTGATTGCATAGTTTACAAGAGTAAAACTTAGAGAAAAGAAATGGGATAACATGAGTGCTATTGGGAATATGTTGGGAAACACATTGGGAACAACAAAATCCAGAAAAACTGCCCCTTGGGTGCATGCTGGCTCACCTCATTGGCTGGCAATAATTTCTATGTATACCCTCTGTTCTTTACCATGCTAATGGTAGGTGCACGAACTGTAGGATGTTTTTCAGTATAACTTCCCATCATCAATCACTATCCTATCACCGATCACTTCCTTAGATCTTTGTCATCTGTGCTTCATTTTGAGTGATATAAAATGTTATGTGAGTGCTACCTCAAGATTTAGAAATCATCTTTGAAGTAAAAATGAAAGGGAGTAATGAAAATATAGCAAGAAGAAAAATAACCTTTTCAACTCACAAAACGTCTTTTTTTCTTTTTTTCTTCTCTTTGGACCTATCCTAATTTCAAAGCTTCTAACTTTCTCATTTCTTGTTCATTTTAAATGATTTAAAGTGCTATAGAAGCACCACCTTCAGTTCTACAAATTATTTTGAACTCTAATAGCAACAAAGCAACATAAAAGGCAGTTTTTGGGTGATCAGGTTTAAGCTTGTTTGCAATGTTTGGTGGTTTGTTTTTTTTAGTACTTGACCCCCTTTACTTTGAGGGGCCATAACTTTCTCAATTCTAATTCATTTTTGATGATTTTTAGTGCATCAAATGCACCAATATGAGGTGTTCAAGTTTTATGGGACGCCAGAAACAATGGAGTCCTCCCCTTGGATCCAGGGTGCCCGGAGCACTTAAGTGATCGCTCATGGGCTGCTCTACCCTATGGTGTTTCTATAAGCTCCTAAGTTTCAAGTTTCAACCCTCCGAATGTCTACTCTCCATGCAAGGTGGCTAGTTCCAGGAACTTGTGTACATAAACAAATAAAATATCAGGTAACTTACATGTTTTTTGGAACTCCCGAAATCTGTTCTGCAGCAATCTTAGAGCACAATCCACATTCAATTCAACTCATAAAGGTCCCCACTAAAGCCCCTAAATTAGCCTTATACAGCCTCTAGACTCCCCATTTCACCATTAATTCCGAGGACATATTTAATAATCTACGATCAAATAGGGCCTACAAATCTAGAATTCCATGAGTTTGTTTTACTTGGGATGCATGAATGTAGAATTTACACCATAACTTTCTTCAGGCCCAGGGTGCATGGGATTCAAAGTTGGATCTTCCCAGACATTCTATTTTAGGCCCTATTCCCTGGCTCACTTCCATCTCACCTGAACCCTGGTCCAGCAAACCGAGTCTTCGTACCCTGGGGGTAAGTATACAAAGGTGGTAATCAAAACCCATATACCTGGTGGACACTGGGTACCCAAAATTATTTAGTTAAGGATTTTGGTTGTATTTACCTGACGTTTGCTCGATGACTAAATATATGTAACCAATATATACAAGCATAACTATGCTTTTAACGTTTTAACCAGCTGCACCAGTAGCAAGAGAAATGATTGGGAGTGATATGCATTTCTACTCTCCTTAGAGGTGCAGCTAAGGTGATTTTCCCCAGGTGCCATGGCTCCTCCCCCTTACCCACCAGATTGAAGCCAGAGTGAACCAGCCCCCATGACTGCACTAGTTGCCTGTTCTGTCCATAGGATGGGCTAGATGGATGATTCGTCTCTTCTTTGTTCACTTCTTTACCTTATGTTAACTAACATTGTACCACAGTCAATCTTTTTTGGCTGCTGACCTTTGACCACTTTTTTTTGTTGCCAAATTTTTCTGAACCCTGACCTCCATACTACCCACCCAACCCACCTAGCTACCCTACTGACCTAAATCAGCCCTGCCTAGGAACTAACAATTAATCCCTTATTTACCTTGGCAAAACTCTTATTTCCTCTTGGCTAAACCTATATTTTTTCTTGGCTAAATTTATTTCTTGGTTAAACTTTTATTTCTTAGCAAAACCTATATATATTACTAGCTAAATTTTTATCTCTTGGCTAAACCTATAT
>Ga0116230_10004763_pt1 | contig 13300 bp, 6 predicted proteins | sample S1TSphfallax_3_FD_88678 | JGI IMG/M metagenome (GOLD analysis project Ga0116230, IMG submission 88678) | Host-associated microbial communities from peat moss isolated from Minnesota, USA - S1T2_Fd - Sphagnum fallax MG | ecosystem: Host-associated > Plants > Peat moss > Unclassified | place: USA...
CCAAAGGTGCTCCAACTTTGCACTAACCACTTTGTGTGGATTGTGTGCAGGCCCGTGTGAGTGAATAAGCTTGTCAATTCTTCCTAGTCCCATCCCGGAGCTCCAACACGCCCCTCTACCCCTGAAAGTGTTGTGAGCTAAGGAGCGCATCCCAACTCCTCCTTCCGCTGTCTTTCACTTGGACTCACATTTGAGTCCTTCAAGGAGTTGGGAGTGCATCACTAACCTTTTCCATGCCAAACAATTCAACCAAATGTGCTTAAATTGGAACAAGTTGTGCAAATAAAAACAAGGGACATCATGTGCACCTTTGATGTCGATCACAAAAGCCAAAATTTTGTTAGGGGTGACAACCACAATTTGTTTTTTTTTTTTTGTTTTCTACAACCACGATTGCAACATCAAGATTTGGACTCACTATTGTGTTCAAATTAGTAACCACATTTTGTGAAAACGTGGAGATGCCAACATCATTTATAAGATTGGTAGATGTTGTGTCATGAAATGAACTTGTGGACATTAGAGTTGTGAAGACAACCTTTGTTGCATTATTATAAGCAACAATTGCAAAACTGCAATAATTGAATGCTAGGAACTAGTAATTGATTTTGCAATGATAACATTGAGAGTGGTGTTATTGGATAATGAACACAAGGTTTTGTGCTTGACTACTTCTTTAGTTAGTAGGTTTTAACCAACATGAGTCTTGTTGGATTTTAAAGTTCAATCACCAATGTTAGGGCAAACAATCATGCTCAATTTGGGCCTCGCATAAGCAAATATGTAACCTTGTCCATTATAGAATTTACAAATTTCCTTGGGTGATCAAAGATGATTCATGGGAACACAAACCAAACATTTTATGTGAAATTGCAACAAAATGATCCTACCAATGGTTTCACCATGAAAATCAAAACCATTGTGGCAAATGTCATGTCATATGATGTGTTGATTGGTGAAGCAATTTTGTATCCCATGGGTTTCACGTTGGGTTTTTGGAAGGAGATCGCATCTTACAAGTTGAGATGTTGTGGCACACTTTCATTAGTCCTATTGATTATTTTACCATGGTACAATTGTCATGACTTGGACTAAATGATTTTTTCCCCAAGAATCTTAAAGACATTAATTTGTGCACCAAATTTTTAAATTGAATCATCCTTATGTTTATTACAACTTATAAAATTCACTAGTCATTCCAAACTTGAGACATAATATAAAGGAAGAACATGGTCCATAATTGAATGTTGTGAATTAGAAGCCTTTACAACATGACATTCGTTTTGGGGTACTTTCATTGTGATTATAACTTTCAACGTTGGTGGAACAACACCACATGATTTGTATTTGTGTTGTGTTAGACACATCCTCTTTGCTTATTAAGATGGTTCATGCAAAGATTGGTAGTGAACACATAAGAATTACAAGGCTTATACATTTGGATGGCAAATGTAGGATGTAAAACATCTAGGACATCACTTGGAAGGAAGTGGCCAATGTTGTTGAAGGGGTGCAAAACATTTAAGGGATTGGAGGTTTGGTTAGTCATTAGGTAGATGATGCATCTACTACTAACAAGCCAATTAATGCGCCAAAGGTTGTGATCATAGAGTATTATATTGGGAACCCAATATTGCACCTATACGTGTTGGAGACGAAAAAAAAAGTTTTGTCAATTCCTTTAGGCCTACAAAGATGGTTTTTTTTTAGTTTGAAAGACTTAGGGTCATTTAAAGGCCTTGAAATTCAAATTAAAATTACTAGTGATACACCTATATTTTGATGAAAAATATAATGACAAGTCTTGAAAGGTATTTGATTCAATAAAGGACCCAAAAGTTGTTGGAGGTTTGATTAGTAGAACTATGTGTATGAAAATATGCATCAACTACTATGATGCCTACCATAGAAGGACATGTTTGGCAATTGGACTAAAAAACAAATGTATGGGAATTATCAACTTGTAAATCAATAAACCAAATTTGATAAATATGCCATGCCAACACTAGAGGAAATCCTTGATGCCATTGGGCATGCTAGGGAATTTAGCACCTGGAACTTTGAGGTTTGGGTACCACCTCGTACCTATCAAGGAAGTGGACAAATATAAGATTACATTTTGGGGAATTGATGAACATGTAAAGGATTGGTTCTACTAATGGCAATTCTTATTATTTGGGTTGAAAAATGCCCATGTAAAATACCACATAATTATGGACAATATTTTAAGATGGATGGATTATGTTTGATGTTAACATTAATGACATCATCAACTTCAATGTTACAATGCAAATGCATGATAAACACCTACATCGAGTGTTTGAATGATTGAAAACCCATGGATTGAAGTTGCAATTCAAGATTCATGAAAAAAAAATTTAATGATTATATTAAGTATATAAACTAGTGTCGCAACCCTAGCCTTGGGCTCGTGACCACGGCAAGGGGTTACAAGGTTGCGGGCCAAGAGGGAAGCCTGGAAGTCATGTCGCATGCTCCCAGGAGTGTAAGAATGTGTGAGGGAATAGACGCTCACACTCCCAATGGAACTCCCACTTTAAGAGTTGGAGTTCCGATGGACTCCTGAATGTTTAGAGAGAAATTGCAGGGGTCAAAACCCAATGGATTGAGGAGTTCTTTATATCATTGAAAAAATATTGAAACTTATATGTCTAAAATGGGTTTGCATGACCCATTTGGACATCTGAAACACAAGTTATGGCCAAAAGAATTGACCCTATTTCCTTGCGTTTAGGTGGCGTGCAATATATCGTTGGAAAGCTTTCAACAAGGGATACCTTTTTGCTTTAGACCTCATCTCAATCCGAGGTCTACATGCAAAGTTATGGGCCCCCAAAGTTGCGGGAGTCCCAATTTTGGTAATTTTAGGACTCCCATTTGGGAGTCCTGGGACAAAATGCCATTTGGATGTGGGCTTCGTGGAGAGGCACAAAATATATTATAAAGGGGAAGGTGGTGGCTTCCCCCAAGTCCGGGTCGTGGTGAGTCTTGTGAGTCTTGTGAGTCTGAGTTCCCCATGGCTCGTCCTAGCACCAAAAGTGCTCCAATTATGCACTAACCACTTTGTGTTGGTTTTGTGCAGGTCCGTGTGAGTAGTTGATGCTTTTCATTCTTCCTAGTCCCATCCCGAAGCTCTAGCACACCCCTCTACCCCTCCAAAGTGCTGCGAGCCAAGGAGTGTGCTTCGACTCTTTACTCTTCCGTTGTTTTTTATTTGGATTCACATTTGAGTCCCTCAAGGAGTTGGGAGTGCGTCACATATGATCTATTTTGGAAAGCTAGGGGTATAACATGTGTTAAGGCCACTTAATATACTTTGGGTTTGGAAATAAAAAATATTTAAAAGTAAAAAGTAAAATAAATTCTTTACAACATGGACATGACAAAGTTACAATAAAAAAATTCCATGGTAATACAAATAGACTATTGATTTTTTCAAAATGATGTGAAATTTTTAACAAATTTCATAACAACTTGAAAAATCTTGTGTAGGTCTAAATTTTGGATCCTTGCCACTAAATTTTCTCCTCCCCTTCATCGAAGCAAATAAATTTCATAACAAATGTTTTCAAAAACCAATGTTGACCAACTTGCTTGTTTTCCTTGTTTAGCCAATGCTGTTAGAAACATTAACTTTTTACTCACATACATTGTCATGTTGTGTTTCAACCAAATTATTTGAATCAAAGCCAACATGTTGGCTACATATTTTCCCTTGAATTAATTTACTTTCCAATCATCCTTGGGAACATTACATTGATGGGCCCCATTTTTATGTACATTTTAAGGGTGACAAATTATGTGATAGTTGATGTTTTGTTCATATTGGATTATGGATGCACATCATCTTTCCAATCATTTGTTTAATAATGAATATCAAAACACCTTGTAAATTCAATCACCCCTAGGTTGAATCTCATTATTGACTATAGGAAACTCTCTCATTAAAAAATGAATGTGACCTAACTACACATTCAGAAGCCAAGAAACACCAATCTATTTGGTCCATTGTATGTTTTTGCTAATTACCCATCTTTTAAACTTGTCCATTTTGTTGAAAGTGTTACATATGTCAATGTCATGGAGTTCATTCATATGAATGTTTATTCATGATTTGTAATAAATTTGTACCTAATTTCTATTTTAGTTTTAATTCACTTTCAATTACCTTCTAATTATGTTTGAATTCACTTCTAGTTCACTTTTAATTAATTTTAATTCATTCTAAATTAAGTCCTAATTCATTTTTAGTTAACTTTTAATTCATTTTCAATTCACTTATAGTTAACTTAGTTCATTTTTTGTTAATTCATAATGAACTATTAATTCATTATTGGTTGAGTTTTAATTCACACATAGTTCACACATGGGTGGACATGGGCCACACATGGGTGAACATGGGCCACATGTAGGTTGGAAGTTATTTGAGTTAGGTGCCTAATGGGTAATAGAGGAAAATTCACCATTACCTTTAATCTATTCAACATTAGTTTTGGGTTCATTTTTTTGTCACAACTTTGTTTTTTATTAATATATATTTAAAAATAAGGATTTGTTGAAATATTGTTTTGCACATGTCATGTTTTTGTTTCATCATTTGAAATTTGAAATTAAACCTACCTTTGTTCATGTCCTTGGGAAATCATATTGTCTTGATTACTTTTGTGCCCATGATAGAAAGTATGTTGCACATACAAGTAGGTTCATATATTCATCCTACTTATACATGCATCATACATATTTTTGACACATGACATATGTGTGCAAAAAATATGAACCCGTGAAAGAATGATTTTTGCATGATTTCCACTACAAAATTATGGCAAGTTTGTGATGTAAATTTTTTGGCAAATAGGGTTGTGTAAACAATCAAAATATATTTACAAAAACATGGTTGGCAAAGAAGGACATTTGGGGGATTAGGACCTCCAATTGCCATGGTTGGCCAGGGACTATAGGTTTAGTAAGCAAACATCATTTGTTTACTTCTTGCCATATTTCCTTTTAATTGGTTGAAAATCAAACCTACCTCCATCCATTTGTAAAGAGATAATGATAATTTTGGATGTGGATGATCTAGATGTGTGGATGCATGCATGTGATCATAAAACATGACTTTTTAAGCAAGTCATGTAAATGGTTTTTGAAAACTTTGTTATTGTTCAACATCAAGACATATTACAGTGTATCACTATACATGGAGGAAGGTGCTGGTCACATATTTCAAAACATACCTTAGGAGACTATGTATACCTATAATTTTATTTTATTTACAATGTTGGATATAGTAGGATGAATTATCTTAAGAATTAAAAAGGAATATTGATTTTATAAGGTCAAAACAACATGATATGGCAAAATCATGTGTGCATTTGTGTGCCATATCATCTTCCAGACATTGATGAAAAGGTCAACCTAGGTGAAAACACATTATGATGAACAAAAAATGTTGTCACACATATTGATTTTCAAAATTATGTGTGTTTGAACTTCCATTAAACCCATATTTTAAATTTTTTTCATAAATTGTATTAATTATAAGCTAGGTCAAAACCCAAGGAACAAAATTGTCAAAAAAAAGTACAATTTTTATTGCTATTAAATGATTAAAAAATATTTTGGGGATGTGATACTTGTAACAACATTCTACAAAGTGCAAAAATATTTCAAACATTATTTGAATGATTGTCAAACTTGTTTAAATGTTTAGCCGTACATTGCATATGAATTAATTGTATCATTTCAATTCCATGTGAAAAGTTCCACTCATGTGATTTCACAAGAAACATATGGACGAGGTTTTTCATTTAAACGAGCATAAGTGTATGAAAAAAAAATGTATAAAAAAACTTTCTTTTGAAAGATAACAAGATTGTGTTATAAGCCTTATGTCCAAAATTCATTTTAGGTGTTTCTTAAAACATTGGATGAAATGAAAGAAAATTTGCTTCCAAAAGAATACAAAAATACTAAAATTTGAGTACATTTTCTTGCCAAAGTTCCCCCTTGTAGTGTGCTTACACCCACCCAAACCTTGAAGTGGTGCTTGCAAGTTTAAAATGTATGTTAATGTGGATTTACAAATGGTGTTATCAATGTGTTGATATGTGATTAATGTTCCATGGGTTGGCACATGGGGTGCTTAACATCGCCTTTGGAGATGGTCTCCCAAGGAGATTGGATGTGCTTTTGGTGCACACGTAAATAGGTTGGGAATACTTATAGTTGTATTTTGATAATAAGGATGTTGTAAGGGGGCTTTGAATATGATTATACTTGGCTAAGGATTATGGGGATTACAATTAGGTGACTAACCTTGGGGCTCATAATTACACTTAGCCTACTGAATTCATCTCTTGGAACCAAGGTGTCCATTTTTGGTCATTTCATAACACATGTTCCAAACTTACATACGTTCTACTATCTAGACAAGGGGATGATTATGTGTGAGCGCATGTTTTTAAACAAGATTATTGTGACATATTCTATATTGTTGGCAACTATGGATGTAGGCATCTAGATTGAAACGCATTTTAATTGTCGAAAAATTTCCTTGCATTAAAGGATTAATAGGTTTGAATAGTGACGATATGTGAATGGGTTCAAACCTTTTGGTTCTTGAAGATATTACCTTATTGGAAGAGCAAGATGATTCTATTTTTGCGAAGTTGAATGTTCATCTTTAGAGGTGTTTACATGTCCAAATTAAGTTATTATACATGGGTTATTATAAGTTATTACAAATTATTTGAAATTAGTCCACCTTAAGTTATTTTAGGTTATTATGCTTTAAACTTTTATCGATTATTCCACCTTTGGTTATTATAAGCTATTGTACCCCATGTTATTTTAGGCTATTCCACATTAGGTTATTTAAGGCTAATCCAATATAAATTATTATAAGTTATTTCAACTTAAGATTATTTTAAATTAAACCACTATAAGTTTTGTTTTAACTATTTTAAGTTATTCCACCCTTAGATTTTTTTGGTTATTTTAGGCTATTCCACTTTAGGTTATTTTTTGTTACTTGAGATTATTTCACCATAATCTATTTTAGGTGAATCCACTATAGGTTATTTTCAACTATTCTAGGTTATTCAACCCTAGTTTATTTTAAATTATTTTTGGTTATTTAAACTATTAATTCACTTTAGTTATTTAAAGTTATCCTACCCTTGATTATTCTCAAAATTTTCAAAAAATTTCACCTTGTACTATTATAAATTATATTATAAATATTTATTTTATGTTATTCCACCCTAGGTTATTATATGTTATTAAAATTTATTTGTTTCTTAATTATTTTAGGTTATTCCATGAATATTTAAACATATTTTTGGTTATTTTAAGATATTTATTTTAAAAGGATATTATATGTTATTTTGTTAAAATATTTCAAATCACTATACCATAAGCTATACCTTGCTTATGATTATATAACTTATAATAACTTACAATAATTTACAATAATCGAAAATTACCTAAGATGGAATAACTTTAAATAGATGAAAATAATTTAAAATAACCTAAGGTGGAATAATCTAAATAAATAAATAATAACGAATATTTTTAAATAATTAAAAATGGATAAACCTATAATAACTAAAATAACCTAGGGTACGATCTCTTATAATAATTTAAGGTGGAATAATTTAAAATAATAAATAATAATTTAAAATAAAAATGAAAAATAACTTAAAATAAACTATTTGATAATAATCTATGGTGGAATAACTTTCAAAATTCAAGATAAAATAACTTAAGATATAATTTATGATACATTCATGTTAAAACAAAAAAAATTAAAAAAACTAATTATTATAATGAATCATTTCAACTAATAATGAATTATATGAATTAGTAAATAAACATGATGATTACATAATGATCATATAATGACATAACTTTAAACAATGTGTAATGACTAAAGTGGGGTGAAGTTATTTCATTTTCAACGTCCCATGGTGAATTAGGTTAGTGAATTGCACTTCACTTTTGGACCAATAATTTGAATTCAATTATTTTGTTAATACATAATTTAAAATTGAATAATGTGTGAATTATTCCATCATTGAATGCATAGGATTTTGATTATATATGTGTGTGCACATTTATTTAACATGCTATTAGTGACATGTTTTATATTGCTGACGCTTAAATAGGGTACCGCCCAACATACCATACGCACATAAACACAACTAAAAAAATTAAAAACCCCTAAAACACCCAAAATTTTTAAAACATGAAATTATAAATAAAATCAATTTGATTTCTATCTATGATTATAAGATTTACATAAAAATTTTATAAATGTTGAAAAAATAATTCTTACATGTGATTATAAAAAATAAATTAATGAATTTAATTTTGACATGTTACCAAGTAACATTTCTATACAGGACCATACAAATTGAAACAAAAAAATATACTTGTTATGTGTGAACCACATGAAAAAATGACTTAATTTAATTTATTTTGTACATGTGGTTGTAAATAAAATGAATTGAAAAGTTTAATTTCTACATGCGACAGTAACATTTGTATATGTAATCATGAATATTGAAATACAAATGTATATTCACTACGTGTGAATGAATGAAAATGACTCGATGAATTTATTTTTGATGTGGGATCATAAAAAATTACATTTGATATTAAGTATAACTTAAAAATTTATTTATTTCCAACATGTGACCATAAAGAAAATGTATTGAAAAATTGCTTATTATATGTGCACAATCATGTCATTTTTACATAAGATTGTGAATAAAATAACAAATGTTTCATATTATGTTTTTTTTCCCTTAGAAATGTTGTATATTACCCAATATTTGATGCAAATGAAATAATAAAATACTATGATATATTATTTTACTACAGTCAAAGTTAGTCACATGTTTGCTTGGATTGAAAGTCTAATGTGGGAAATATTATGTTGATGTGAATGCAAATATAAAATTGCCACATCACATTTGTTTGATTAACCATGTATTGATGAAAAACTATCATTTGTCTTTTTTAATGCTAGCCTAGTGGTAGTGGTGAACAACACACCTTGCGGGGGTAACCATGTCCACTATCAAGTCTAATGAAGGAGTGGAGGTAGAAAGTTTAACCTTCTTTAATAGAGTATGTACACCATTATTTTGGATTTAAAGCTGGAGATTTGACTTGAAGCAAAAACCAACAATGAATTTAATTTGTCAAGATCGAATTCCATAAGAACCTACTGGTAGATAAGAATTTGTTGTCCATGCAAGGCTTCATGAATCTTGTATTGCACAAATGTTATTTTGAAGAGTTTTTTCCAACTTTTATTTCATTGTTTTTCACCTTTTTCTCATCATATGCCCCATCCTCTAACATATATCAACTATTGCTTCTAGTTAAAACATAAAATGCTTTAGCAATAAGGTATTGTGTAATTACTACTTGTGGTCATTCAAAGATGCTTTGAGAGCTCATCCTTTCCACTTATATACATGGGCCTTAAAATTGGGCATTATTGTCTCTAATGGGTTACCCAACTCACGTAGGAACTACACCACCTCATTCTTGCTTTGGTCCATTCTTTTTAGTAGCAATACTATTCGACTTGTACACCTTAACATCTAGTGTAGTCCTACCATTTGCCATTAAATTTTGTTGGTGGTAACTACTTTGTCACTCAAGGCAAGACCAATGAAAGGAAATTAGGGCAGTAATAACTTCTCATTAGCCTTTTTAATGGAGTATGCACCATAGGAAATGAGACCTAATAGGAGATGGAACTTGCTTGAGACCCATGTGGTAGTAAGATGCAATTTTTTGAAATTTTTGAGGATATTATAGGGTTATTTTTTGGAATTCCAAGGATAGTGTGGGGCAAACCCCTTTATTTGAGTTTTTGTGAGCATAATTGCTATTAACATGTGTGGGTTTATTGATTTATGCATCACATTGCAACATTTACAAATTGGATTGGGGTGGGGGCAAGTAGACCTATTGTTATTAGTGGAAGGTTATGGATTGTTAGTGGAAATGCACTTGATGAAATTTCTCAATTTATTAGAGTTTTTAACAATTTACATTTACTTTCAAAATTGATATTTGATCAAAGAAAAATATTATAAATTGCCCCTTGAAAATCTTTGGGGTTCATCTATATGCATTAAAACATTATAATCTCCATACATAAGGTGGCCTATGATTGATTATTGTTTCATGAACTTTTTTTTTGGGGGCCAATGTAATACAAGAATAATTGGTTGGGCTTGCAAGATCTAGATCATGGGCATCATCAACCCATGTCACGTAAAAAGTTGTCAAAAGAATTAATTGTTTCATGCCTACCCTCGATGCCTATTGTCCCCTTACGCTTTTTAGAGAATTATGATTGATGATCCTTTAGAGGTTTGAAAGTCAAAATTTCCCTTGTTCTTGTAATCCAATTTGAGCCAACTAGGTATTTAGCTACAAAAATTTATACACAACCCTACATAATAGGAGTATAATAAGAAATATGGATTGATAAACTTTTTCACAATAGTTCATTAAAAAAAAAAAAGTCTTTAATTGATTGATTAATGGGAATGGAAATTGATGAACCTTCTCACAATGGTTGTTTAGAAAATTCTATGATTGATTGATTGCACTTTGATGTAGGAATGTTATATTTTTGGTTTCGCACATTTTCTTCAAAGACTATTGTACTTATAAGACACAAGGTTGTTCCATAAGCTCATACACATTTTCATTAGTTACAAGAGTTTTGATTTTATTGTTGTAATGTTCCATACATTAGAAAAATTGGATTCATGTTTACAAATGTGGATAATTGGTCAAAGTTACATCCAACATTGGTGGTCTTATGCCTTAACCCCCAATGAGAGCCATGTTGGCAAGCTTGAAACTTGGGCTCACATGCTTTAGGATGATGAAAACATTGTTTTGACAATAAAACACGATCTTTTATTTTGTATGTAACTGCATTTTAATATTTTCATTCTTGAATGGCATGAAAGACTAGCTTTTTTATGTTCTAACTTACATAATTGTTGTGTACAATAATAGGACATTATTGCAACAAAGATTTTGACCATTATATTTTGAACATGGATTTCTTTGAAGTCCTCCCAACAACCCTTTGCTTCCCATCTATCCATCAACCCTTTGTGAACACTTATGTTGCTTAATCTTCATCCTCTCCTTCCTCTAGTGCTATTCACAAGGTTGAACTAGTGTTCTACCACGTATAGACCACTAGGCCTTGGAATCTACCTCCAATGGTGAGTCTTATGGTTTTGGAAGCTCAAGCATATGCTTATTTAATGCATGATAAGCAAGTTAACCAGCTCTAGCTATTAGTCTCCACATTGTAAACAAATGTTTATAAAAGCTTGTGATTTTGCTTTCCCAAATAGTTTTGTTTCAGATATGAAGTAAACCAACTTGTGCTCGTAAATGCCATATTTTTGGGCTTTCTTCTTGTTTATTTGTTGGAGTTAGAACTGATTTTATTATAAATGCCTAAGAACTTGTTATCAAATAAATTGGAAATACAAGACTAATTTGCATATTCTTTAACTAAATCTCAGCTTTGTCGCAATATTACATGAATTGATACTATGTTGTTTTAGCCTTAGGTTTACTATCATGCATACTTACTACCATGCATACTTTCCGTGTAAATGCTTTCCAAATTTTGACATAAACTGAAATTGTATATTTTTGAAACACTTAAAAATAACACTTTGGTTAATATTTTGATTTGGATGTTCTATGGCAAATTGCAATTGTGTATTTGATTTAATTAGGGCTAGTTTATATGTGATGGAGCTACATCCCATCTACCTTAAAAGCAATCCTTAAACTCCCATGCACATTAGACAAATGGTACTATTCACTAGTCCATACCCAATGTCCCCATAATTTTAATTTACCATCACAACTATGTGACATTATAGCTTGACATACTAACACCTACGTGCTACATTCGTATTGGCATTGACATAAAATGGAGATGCACAGGCAAAAAAATTGTATGAAATTTCACATCTATGTCATACGTTTTCTTTGTTCTATCACATGATTCTTTTTAGATGCCTTATAGGTCACAGTTTGAGCAGAAAAAACATGAAAGTAGTCATATTTACATATTGGGTTCTCGGAGGTTCCTAAAACATAGTGGGATTCTAGAAAATGTCAGCTGCCCTCTTTGCCCTCATTTATTTAACCTGTAGCTAAATTTGGCTCTTGCTTCTTGTGGCTAGATCACAAAATTGAGAAAGAAAATCCCTAGAGATGGGTGTAAATGTATTTGACTAGATTTCCTTCAAATTATGTATGGATTTCATTCATATTTTCATTAATTTTATCCAACTCATTAAATAATATTCATCCATGCAAGTGAATTATATCGATATTATGCTTGAGGCTTTCGCTCTAGGCTCAATTCACAAACCATCCTTGAGTCAAGACAATAAGTTCCAATTCTACCTCTCAATGAGGTAGCCAGGGAGCCTAAACATGCAGTTCTTGCTTTTAAGGGCAATATGAAATGGGCCATGGTTTAGGGTTTAGGGTTTAAGGGCAATATGAAATGGGCCATGGTTTAGGGTTTAGGGTTTAAGGGCACTATGGAATGGCCATGTAAGGCTTGCTCCACCTTGGAACACATTGAGCCCAAGAGGAGAAGACACTAGCTATTCTGTCATGTGGTAATGGATTCTACCAGAACAAAACCACTAAGTACCACCAATTGAATAAGACACCAAACCTGGTTACATTCCCAGCTATGCAAATCTATCTATTCATATCCCAGTATATAGTTGCAGCTTCAACAGATACCTATTGATTAATTAATTAATTAATTTTGAAGATTCTGTGTGCAAAACTAGGTTTTAAAAAATATTTAAAAAAAATTCTTTATTTCCATTCATAATTTTTTTTTTCTTTGTATTTTTTGGTTCAAAATCTCAACATTTTTACAAATAATATAACTAGTCTTGAAGCTGCCAAGGTACTCTGACATTACAAGCCAGGGATGGGTATTTATTTATCCACTCCATTTTTTCACCCAAAGTTGTTTTTGGTCAGGATGGTTTGGAGGAATAGAGTAAGCTTGTAAGGTAGAAGAGTAAGTTAGGTTGTTTGTTTGTTTGTGGCGTTGTAATCTCCCAAACCACAATGCCTCTTGTCAATCTCTTTTTATTGTTGGAAAGTCCTCAATGAGTAAGGGGTGGATTGAGTTGGTTTCATAAAATGTTCAATGAAGGGCGAGTTGGGAAATTTTTAG
>Ga0116230_10004764_pt1 | contig 13299 bp, 10 predicted proteins | sample S1TSphfallax_3_FD_88678 | JGI IMG/M metagenome (GOLD analysis project Ga0116230, IMG submission 88678) | Host-associated microbial communities from peat moss isolated from Minnesota, USA - S1T2_Fd - Sphagnum fallax MG | ecosystem: Host-associated > Plants > Peat moss > Unclassified | place...
ACTAATTAAAAAATAACTAATTTAATTAATTAATTAATAAAATACGAATTAATTAATTAATTATACCTCATACGTAATAATTGAATTAATTAACTAATTAATGAATGGTTAACCCGCTAATTAAAAATTTGAGGTACCCACAAAACCCAAAATCATCCTGCTAACCAATGTTGGGTGCGTACCCGGTTGGACCAGTTACAATCGTCAGTTCTTGTTCGAGTTTGTAAAACAGAAATTGGAACTGGGTCCAAATTTTGGAACCAGGATCAGACCCACAATGGAATCCCAGGGTTTTAATTTTTGTACGCAACTGGAACTGGAACGGTTCTAATGTTTATTGAGAACCTGAACCGGGGGTTCTTCGTGGAAGCAAGAATTGCCCAACATTAGTGTTGTTGACTTTAGTGCCATTTTGCTTGCAAAGCACTCCTAAGCATACAATTCTCTCCTTCTTCTTCTTCTTCTTCTTCGTCTCCTGGACTTTGTGAAAAACATTTGGTGGGTTGTGGATGTTGGAGAGGGTTTCGTGGAGCAATCAATCCAAGTGTTTGGAGTAAGCTTTAGAAATTCATCTCTGTTTTTTGATTTGTTTTCTTGGGTTGTTCTGTTTCCAGCACCTTAGCCAAGTGGGTGGGTTGTGTGCGTGTGTGTGTTTGAATCTTTTGCTGCTGTCTTGTGGAGTGTTGCGCAAGAATTTTCTGGCAATCCTATTAGCTTTGGTAGAGTGGGATTTGGTGGAATTTTATATGAGTTCATATGTTTTTGAGTTTTGCGCTTTTGTTTTGGTCAAGCTTTAGAAGTGAGTATTTATGTGAATCTCACCTTGTGAAGAAAGTGTTTGGGTTGATTTCCAGGATCTGTAGAAGGCCCCTGACTTTGAGCTCCAGTGCAAGGGGGATTTTGTTCTTTATGTTTCTAACATCACTTTTGTATGTGCTTGCTTCCAGGGAGTTCGAGAAAGCTTGAGAGATAAAGAAGGTGAACATTCTTGGAGACAACCACAAGCTTACAGACTTTAGAGCGTTTGTCAGAGAAAGACGACATCCAGAAAGTATGAGGATGGAAGGTAGGACTGTAAATCACTATGGCTGCTGCACACTTGCCAGAAGCTTTGTCCTCAGTCATGCTGATTATACTCATACTGGGAAATATGATGGTTATGCTCTCCAACGGACAGGGAGCACAAGCTGGACAAGCAACAATCGAGACAATGATGACACCGAACAAACTCTCACCTGACTTGTACACAACTCAAGAAGGTCCCCCCATTGCAGCTGCATGACCCCAATTCCAAAGCTTGCAAGATCCAATGGCACAGGGACTTATATTTGGACAACATTAGTCAGTATTGCAATCATTTATATAGCATATTTCTTGACAAGCTTCTGGTGGAAATGCTGAAAAAGGCGGAGGCTTCTCTGCAGGAGCGACTTCACCATCAATCAAATTCAGAATCTGGCAGCCACGGAACCCCCCAGATGATGATGAAGAGTCCAACAGACGTGCAGGTGGAGCCTCTCAGAAAGTTCACACTTAAGGAAATTCTCAGCATGACAAACTCATTTGAAGTAGTTTTGGGGAAGGATGGCTTTCCCACTGTGTATGAAGCCTTTCTCCCAGGTTCAGAACCACGGCAAAAGGCTACAGTGAAAATCCTCATCGGGGACAGAACTTTGGGTGGGTTCCTGAGCAACAGATATTCCTCTGGGCCTGATGAGGGATTATGGAATGAACTCTGGAGGGTTTCTGGGCTCCACCATCGTAATATTGTGGCGTTGCTTGGCTATTGCATTGAAAAGGACAAGCTCTTTCTTCTGTATGAGTTTATGGAGAATGGCTCCCTGCACCAGCACCTGCATGGAACAAAGAGTGAGAACTCGACTGAGTCCACTAGGCATTTCTTGGACTGGCATGAGAGAATGCAGGTGGCAATTGATGTTGCACAGGGGCTGGAGTATCTCCACAACCATGCAAATCCAACTTTTGTCCACCGCAACATCAAGCCAAGCAGCATTCTTTTAGGTGCTGGTATGCATGCTAAAATCACAATCACTCCAGATGTCCCTACCTTTGATGGCACTACCTTTGATGGCATCAGAGGTACTGAGGGGTATATTGCTCCTGAGTATGCCATGGACGGAGAATTAACTGCAAAGTGTGATGTATATAGTTATGGGATGGTGCTCCTTGAGCTTGTGACAGGCAAACGAGTCATTGAGGAAAATATGCACTTGGTGGATTGGTGTAGAGAATTTCTGTGCAGTGATCTAGACTTGTGGCCTTTACTTCTGCCCAAGATGGTGGATGCTAAGATCAACCCAGCCAGTAAGTTGGTGCCCCAGCAACAACTACTGACAGTTGTGCAACTGGCCATGGCCTGTGTTGAGCATGATGGACATCGACGACCCAACATGAGGGAGGTTGTGAGAAGGCTCTATGACATTGCAGTTTGTGAGGAGGATTCAAGCTGTGAAGTTACCAATGAGGTCAGCTGCTTTGTAAGCCTCCCTGTGAATCCTGTATGTTGCTGCAATACAAACTCTCCTCAAATTTGAACTGAATTCTTGCACATTCAATCTATGTACCTTGCACAGTGTTACTTTGAATCAACAGACGTTGGGCGGTGGAAAAAACCATTGCCATCCTGACTACTACATTCCCTACTACCAGTTTAACTGGTCAGAGTTTTGTTATTTATTTTCCAAGAGTTTTTCTCCTTTGGTAGCAGATAGATATCCTTTTGTAGCAGCAGCAGGTCAATTGGGTTTTTATTTGAGCCTGTTGTTTGATTAGGAATGGACCTGGTGTTTAGATTTCCTTTCCATGCATTTGTTGAGTTCACAAGGACAAATGCTTTGGAGATCAAGGATGGGTATTGATGGCTTGCTGTGAGGCCAGAACCTGAACTAATATATATATATCTCAGTGTAGTGAAGCACAACTCCTCTACTAAAAGGCCATTGAATCTGAGCACTAGTATGTCCTCAGTTGGAGGTTGAAGGCTAGCGATGAATGTGATGAAAGTGTAGTCCCTTGTCATTCAACCTGAACCCTTCTAATGCATCATGTAGCTACCATGATTAGGGATTGCAACACAGAACTGGCACCAATCAGGTTGGCATGATGAAAATCTAAAGGGAAAAATGCGTTTTACAGGATTCCTTCAGTAACAATGAGGGAACATCAAATCACGCAAAAGGGAGTTCTGGAGCACAGACATACTCTCAAGCAAACTCTAGCAATCGGTATAATCGAGACACTCAAGCTTTGATTGACCTCAGCTTTTCCCTCATTTTCATCTATTACTGTCACATGTCAACATATAGTCATTGCATACATATGCAGTTCTAGAAACTGTTTTGTTTCGTGTCCAATATCGAGAAGAGCTTGTGAGTGGCTTGTACAGCTTACAATGTTTGATATAGAAAAGCAGAAATTATGAAGAATGTTTCAGAAGTTGTTATGCCCACCTACATTTATTCCCAAGCATTGCATATGCTCTTGGTTTCCTACTAAATGCTTTTCTGGGGGTTGGGGATTTGGCACAGTTTTCTCAGCCATGAAACCACGGATACTTCTATCATCATCAAGTACATGATCAAGAACAAGAATATAATAGTTAGATGCAATATTAGGCCGATAATAAACTTTGGCTTCATCAAAATTGAGACAACTTTGGATAATGCACTTCTGTGGAAAAAGCATATTTGGATTTACAATTCCAGCAGCAGGAAGAAGTTTAGTGTGGATGAGGTCAAGCTTCAAGCTGAATGGAAGGTTCGTCTGAGGTTCCATCGGCATTTACTGAAGGAAGGTGATCCTAGGCAAAATCACGGCCCATTCTGTGTTGAGTATTTGGCCCTGAAGGATGAAATCGGAAGGCCCTTAGTTGAGTACCTTGGTGATAGATCACCACTTCTACTTGCTCATGTAAGTTCTCCCCAGCATCTGAAGGTATTGATATAGTAGAGAATTTGTTGTACGAGATCAAGGTCGTAACAAACTACAGGCTATCTGCTTTGTGAGGCGGTGAGATTTGATCAAGGTAGGACAATTGTGCGTCTGATTGTTTAGTGTTTCATATGCTATGTTCATATGTACAATCTGTTACCAACTCACTAACAATTTCAATTTTACAGAAATTTGAATCCTCACTGATGCAAGATGGGTTCACAATCCAGGAGAAATTTTACTCAAAATCCAGGAGAAATTTTACTGACGTAAGGTGTCTTCCATGTACACTAGAAAAATTCTACTGAATTTTAAGCAAAAGTGACCTACTACTACTATGTTGTTCCAAGGCAAATTTAATCTTGGCAACCCCTTTTTAACCAATGCATAGAAATTTCCACAGTGCAGTAGTACATACATGTTGAAGAGATGTGTCTTCTTGCTACTTTGCAGGTCGAAGTGGATGATGATCAGTCCTGCAGCCCCCTGGGAAAGGGAAATGATCACCATCAACAAATATCAAACTATGAAAATCCATCTGGTTCAAGGTTAGTCTTTTATATACCAAGTATTGTTTGGGTCCAATGAAATCAAATTCTAACAACATACATTGGTCATGACGATCCATTGAGACCTTGAATTTGTGGGACTTATTTATAGATATGATTGAATGGAAAAGACTTGGATGGTTTGTGTATGGAAAAATGTGATGGTTATGTTACATCATGGGACCAACAAAGGTTAAATGGATGAAACCAACATAGTTGCACCCATGATTAAAAAAGTTCAATTACCTAGAATAATCTATGTCCAAAGTGCATAATTAAGATTTTAACACCCAGAGGTTGAAGCTTCAATTTTGAGGTGCAAGTACAGTAATTGGGGTACACAACTTTGTACCGTGAATTGGCTGTGGAAAAATGGCAGCATGTTTATTGAGACCAAATGTGATTGGGAGCTCATAGATCCATTACTTCGTTTTCAAAATTGAGCATTTTAAAACCACCATAATGAGGACTCCAATATTGTTGCAAATTCAATCTGAAATAACTCTGTTCCAACAATTTTGATGACCAATTCTCTTAGTGACCCCATTAGCTATCATGGGTAAATCCAATGTGACATTCAATCAAACCTACAACCACTTGCATGGTTGTCCACAGAATGTCAATGTCCAAACATTTCCCACTTCCAAGTTTGCAAGCAAGTCGATTGAATTTGTGCACTTAGTATTCACAATGATGTTTTCATTGGAATGTGAAAAAATGTGAATTATGATAAACAAATCTCTCTTTGATATTGAGAAGATATGAGCATCGTATTCATTTAAGACAAAAAAATATCATTCAAAACAACTTTAATTGATTGTGTGATGGATAAAACTAATTTTGAGGTGTTTGTTTCCTTTGAAAATTGTAGGTATCAAGAGCCATAGTTAATATTTTTGTAAAAGTGAAACATGGTTCTATTGATAGTATGTCCAATTGTTAAATAAATGTTTACTAAGGGAATGCGACTTGTGTTCTTGGTACAGAAGAGATTCCCTCAGTGAGTCATTTGGGAGTGATGATTATGTCCAACAACAAAAGCAATCGTCAATGGTTGAAGCAAGTGACACCTCAGAAAATTGTTTCCAGAGTGGGCTTCCACAATTGGAAAATGATTCAATCCTTATTGTGGGAAGAAAGGGAACTTTTGAAGGGGCTGATGCGATAGAATTCCTTTTTAAACAAGTTGAAGACATGTCAAAGGTTGTAGGGGTAGGCCTACAAAGGTCCAAGGTTGTGGTCACAGAACAATTTGGGGTGATGGTGATACAGATCAGTGAACACATGTGGTTGGACTTGTGGAAGGAAACAAATTTTGCACCGATGAGCATCAATGTTCCAAAGCTCCCAATCAACTACAAATTGCCAATGTGCAATTTGACACCAGAAGAGTCATAAAAAAGATTTGGAGTTGGATTGGGGGGATTCAGATCTGAAGGCCTTTGCATGTATGTAGAGGATAACATGAGCAAACAAACTGGTGAAATGTTCCCCCTTATTTTTGAGCTTGCTGAAAAGATGGGGCTTAAAAGTGAGAATGCCAAGCCTTCATGGTTGCAACATCTAAAGGATGTTTCAACTGAAACATTGGAAGGCGAAGTTAGGGATCAAGGTGGTAGCTCAAATGAACCTATGGATGGTGGAGACCATGATCAAGGGGCTACCTCACATGAACCTATGGAAGGTGCAGTAAGTAATCAAGGGGGCACTTCAAGTGAACACATGGAATTAGGTGGGCAAGTTGATCAACAGTCATTTGGAGAAAATCCTTTCCAGTTGCTCTCTAAATCTCCTTCAGGAAGAGGACCAATAGTTTCAGAAAAGAATGGGTCTTTGACTGTGATTGTTATACCGGAATGTGGGGGTACTTTCCATAAAGGATTGACAAAGGAACTTGCTGAGCCAGATGGTCGCATAAAAAGTGCAACAATTGCCCCTTGGCTTAAGTTCAAGTTTGAAAAGTTGGGAGACAGTCGCAAGATAACCACCACAATAGTGACTCAATGCAATTTGGGTGGGGGTCAACTTAAATATCATGAAGATTTGGATTTGGGGTATTATCATGATAATATCACAATCTCTCTCACTTGTGAGGAAAATCTAGCTGCAAGACTTTTATCTGGAACAGTGACTTCGATAGACCTTACCACAAGTTTGAGGACAGAAACGTTAACAGGTTCAAGATCTATTGCAAACCAGATGTCAGGTCAAGCTAATGTGCAAGTTCAAATACCACTAGTGGGTGTTGGGATGCAAGCTCAAGGAAATTTGGGTGTGATAGACACGTTTGGAGATAGTCGTGCTATTGCAGCTACTATGGAGTCTTCAAATACTCAATTTGCTGGTTTTCTTGTGAATCCAAATGAATGCCCAGGTTCTTTAAATTTCAATTTTCTTTACCATGTAGAAATTATGGAGGAAATTGCAAAAGGTCGCAGACAGTTCATGCATGCTGGCATCAACAAAACTCTTTGGCCAACCATTGTTGGTGAATGGGTTCCACTGGATTGGGAGGAGGCTCGCCTTTACAAATTCAAAACTGAACGAGACATTACTTCCATTAGAAGTTTGAGGAGGTCAACTGCAAAAGGGGAAATGCCTGTGTTCATGCAACAACGATATGAAGTATCCATGTTCATCAACCATGCGATGAACCACATACATCGCTATGGAACCACAGAGCTTCGAGGGCCTGGTGTGCAATCGTTACCCAAGGTCTTGACAAAATTTCCAGCAATTTGATGTAGGTTGTTTGGGTCTTATTTCCAAATTGATGGGGTGGCAAGTGGATGGTGAATATATACTTGCATGTTGAAGTTGTTTTGTTACTTGTATGATAACACTGTATACATATCATATTCAAAATTGTATGATAACATGACATGTATACTAGTATGATATATTACAAGTGAATCTCTTAAGTGAAAGGTAGGCATTTTGAATTATATTATGTCCTTTGTTCCAAAAATTTGAGCTTCTTCATGGGAAGTTTAAACTATTTGGATAACCGTTTTTCTCTTTTTTCAAACTTTGCTCTCTCAAACTTTTCCCAAGTGATTATTTAATACGTTCTTATAGCATATTGAGCTCTTGAAAGTTAGGAGGAATTCCAAACTTTAGTATGGCAACAATTTGTTGGTTTTTCCTTATTAGATCTCCCTTGGTGGTAGAACATGTTTGAACATCACGTTACTAATCATCTTTTGTGATTGCCCACCATGGAGGTAAATTAATAAGATACAATCCAAACCTGAAAATCTTGTATGAGAATTTTTATAGAGGCTTGCCTTCAACTTTTAAAGTTTGAATGCAATCTAGACCTAGAGTAAATATGTGCAAGGAGCATTATCTTGTTCTAAACATTCCAAGGTAGGAAACTTTTAATAGTCTAGGCCTTTGTCACGTGCAGTATGGAGCTTATATGAATGTTGGTTTAGTGGTTTCTTTTGCTTTAGAAGAACCTTCAACTTTAGTTTCTGCAAAACAAATTAACTAGTTTTAGCTTTTATGCAAAGTTTAAGAAATGTGATTCCCAAGAAAGTTCTTATAGTTTTGTCCTACTATTTTTCAATATGATTGTTCATGAATGGAAGTTTTCCTCCAACTACCAAAAATTGGCTATTTATGGTTAGATGAATGATTTTGATGATTCTCAATGAATTTGGTTAAGGTTCATAAGATGTGAGCAAAGTTACATCAAAGTTATTGGAGCATAATTAAGGTTGATCAAGGGTTGATTAATGTCATTTGAACATGGATTAAGGTTAATTCAAAACTAGATTATTATTTTAAGGTTGATTATGTTATTTTGGTTCTTTAATTGTCTTAAGAAATTTTTTGGTTTGACACTTGACTTTACCAAAAATGTGTAATAATGTGCACAATGTTTAATGTCTAACAAGGAATTTATTAATAGATGTTTAATAATGGTATGAACTGAAGGTCTTGTTATAGGATGCACATATTTGGACATGAATTAAATGACTAAAGTATCAAGATGTAATAATACTAGGGCATTTGAAATTTGGAATTATGCAATTGCACAATTTGTGACATAGATAAATTTGTGATATGGGGAAGAAAACTTGTGACTTGTAAATCTTGTCCATACTTTTTGTCTCACATTATGGAATTAAGGATATACCTATGGTCACCTAATCAGTGATTTCATTTTTAGGGTGAAAATTTGCCAAAATGAGATAAATATTTCTGAAAAAAATATTTTGTTACAAATATTTTGTTTTTTGAGGAATTTTTTTGCCTAAAACCGAAAATAGAAAAGACCAAAAATCACCTCAATTGCTTACAATCTAATAAGGTGCTTAAGATTTTCTACTCTCATGTTTTCAATGTTGCCAAATTTGGCTAAATGTATTTATGGATGATCACCACTTGGGCAAATATCATAAAATTGAGGAAAAAAACATTGGTTGACCTAAGGTGAATTTCATTTTGAGTTTAGAAAAAAACCTAAACACAAGGATGTAGGGTCAAACTTGAGATTTGGGTAATGGAACTTGATTAGTACAAATCTTATATGGATGGTGAAGTAATGACAATTGTGGAATTTATTGTCAATTTAACTTTGGAAATCATGTTCTGATTTAGTGATCCAACTTGTTGCTTGTAATCCAAATTTATGAATCAGAAAGCTAACTACAAATAATTTTGGTCCAAAGTCATTTGGTTAGTTGGGCCTTTCTTTAGCATTCAATTCCTTTCCAAGGTTTCATACTTCATATCTTTTGGTTTGAACTACAATAATGTAAAGGCATCAATTGTTTTTAGACAAACTTGTGTATGACTTCGTATTAATAAGTAATAGCTGGTACATTAACTTGTAACTTGTGCATGACTTCATATTAATAAGTAATAGTTGGTACATTAACTTGTAAGTAATCTATTAAAACCAAAGTTGCATATCCAATGCAAAGGAAAACATAAAACTTTCTTAAGGAAAACATAAAGCCTTTTTGCTTGAGAGCTATCCTAGCTTGCTTAAAAGTTATCTTAGCATGCTTGAAAGTAGTAGTAGGCTAAAGGAAAAAAACATGTATGAATTGTGTAGAGCTGATAATAATTGTATGATAAGGTATGAAAACAAGAACCACTCAAAGCTGCATCCTAAGGTATGAAGACAAGAACCACTTAGAGCTAGCAATAACAACATTTTGGTACATGGGAAATTATTTGTTAAATTAGTCCAAACTATCTTGATTATTTGCATGGCAAGAGTTCACATGATTATTTGCATGGTGGGATGATTTGTATGACGAGCATCGATGTTGACATGTTCACACCAAAATTCCCATTTGTAGAAACATCAACTACTATGTTCATCCCAATCAAATTGAAAAGACACTCAAAATGATCACGAGGTAAAACTTTCCTCAAGATATCAAAAGGTTTGTCATGCTGATGTAGGCCATAGTGATCTCAACATTTTCATATTTCTCCTTAATGATGTGGTATTTGATGTTGATGTGTTTGGTACATCAATGGAATGCTAGGTTTTGGACTAATCGAATCACAACTTGGTTATTGATCCACTATTCAATTGGAGTTATTTTTCTATATCCAAGATCTCCCAACAATTTACCGATTTGAGTGATTTCATTGGTTATTACATGTGCGACAAGATATTTAGCTTTTGTGGTGCTCCCCATAGTGCACTCCTGCTTCCGTGAACCCCATGCCATAGGTCCTTCATTGAGCATAAGTAGAAAGCTAGATTGAAACTTTCGATCATTCAAATCCATGGCAAAATTTACATCACACTATGAATGTAAAACATGGCTTTTGCTACTACCATTGTATGTAATCTTCATCAAAACAATGTCCTCCAAATACTTCATGATGCATTTCAACGCTACAATATGTTGCATTTGTGGGTTTTTGGTGAATTTGGCTTCATGTGCGACTACAAATGAAATGTCACAACTGTGCAAATTGTAGGTTCCCAATAATCTCTTTGTAAGGGAAAAATGATTGATTTTCTATGCTTCCATTTCCCATGTGCAAGCTTAAAGTAAATACATTATTAAGGCCAACATGTACAATCACTGGATTACAATTCTCATACCCATACTTCTTCAACTTGGAAAAAATGTATCAAGTGTGGTCAATGTGAATCACATGTTCCTTTCTCATTCGAATGATATGTAACTTGACATACACTTCTAGATACTTTATTGTGATTTTGAAAACATCACCCATGAAAGACAAAATGTGTTCAATGGAATCCTCCTTGACATTGCATGCCATACCATCATCCACAAAAATGGGTATTATTAAACAAGGGTCTGATGTATTATAGTACAAACATCCATCAGCAATGGTGGTAGCAAGATTGTATTAAGTGAGAAAGAAATTTTGGAAGATAGTTGAAGCCCATATAACACCTTATGCAATTTGCAAACTTTCCCCACTTCTTTAATGTTTTCAAATCTTAATGGTTGTGTCATATAAATCTCTTCCTTTATTTCACCATCTAAGAAAGTGGTATAAACATCAAATTGGGTGATATTCATATCCTTTGCAATTGTTATGGAAGCACCATTCTTATTGAGTTAAATTTCACAATTGGGCTAAATGTTTCCTTGAAGTCCAGCCCAACCTTTTGGGTGAACCCTTTAGCCACCAACCTAGCTTTGTAATGATCCATGCTTTCATCAACTGCAAGTTTCAATTTGTACACCCACTTGTTCTTTACTATTTTCCTTCCTTTTGGCAACTCTTGATACTCCCAAGTTCCATTTTCCATCAAAGAATCAAACTCTTCGTGCATCACGTGTATCCAATGTTCCTTCTTTGGAAATGCCATTGCTTTTTCAAACAATTTCGGCTCATTAGGAATATTAACAAAAACTACTACATAAACATAATTGTTTCGATTAATAAGGTAGATCCACTCTCCATACCTTGGAGGTGGTTTTCTTTATTTAGAACCAAGTTCAGTTGGTGTGCTTACTACCACAAATTTGGAACATCAACCAATTCTATTACAACTAGCGTTGTCTTTGGTTCTAAATCCAGGACTCCCATTTTTCATTTGACCCACTTCTTGGATCACGTCATTGTTGGATTATCAAGTTCATTTTGAGATTGATTAGGTGTAGGTGGTAGCACTACTTCCATTCCTTGTGCATGCCCTTCAAATTTAGTATTTGATCCTATAATTTGTTGACCAAGATTGGTTGTTTGGTGGATAATTCCTTTTACTATTTGACCTTCTCCATTTGATGTTGGATTCAATATAAAGGTTTCATCAAACAACACATGTTGACTCTCACAATCTTCTTATCATCAACATCTTGCAACCTGTATGCTTTGCTTGTGTTAAAATAACCCATTAATATCCCCCTTTTACTCTTGGGCAATAACTTGTTTTAATTATTTAGCAACATGAAAGTAGGGTGAAAGCACAATTAAATGGACTGTTTGGACTATCATAGTTGTGATTTTTTTAGATTATAGATGAACTTGAAATGTAAAATCATATCAAACATTAAAATTTTTAATTTTTTCATTATCCATGTTGCAATAGACTTTAGTGAAAATCTTATTAAAAACTATGGATGAAGTGTAAGAAAAGAATGGACTCATTGTGGACTTTTGAAATGATGACACTATGTTTGTCACACATAGAAAATGAAAATTGTGGACTTAGAAAGATGTCATAGTAATATCAAAATTATAATAAAAAAATAGGCCATCATAAAATGAATAATTTAATTGTAAGATGCATTGAAATTTTTCCAATACAATTTTTTTCATATTTAAAAATTTAATTTGTTGTGATTTTCATCATTTTTTACAATTGGTATTCCATTTCACATTGAAATCTTAACATTTTTCTTTAAATTTTTTGACCAACCACATGTTTAGGGATATTCATAAGGTGGTCTATTAATATTTGTGAACCATAGGGGATACTTATAGGATTTATATTTTGATAATTATTTTAAATGCAAGAATTGTAGTGGATGTAAGATGTGGATTTTTCAAAATGTCAAATGTGAGCCACCTAACCATGCTTTTATCTAGTAAGCATTTGATCCAAAGACCTTTATGTGGGCCATTGAAGGCTTGGTTTGGAACCATGCTTCAAAAGGTATCATTCTATCCAATGTTCTTATCCTAGTTCTATTGAGTACATACACTACTGTATTCATAGTTGTGCCCCCAAAATCACATGTTGATATTGTTTGCATGTAGCATACTTCTTGCAACTTCCACTATTGTCGCTTGTTTTTCTTAGAAACATCATTTTTTTATAGTGTATAATTGGTTGTGAATTCTTGTTTTACTTCTAGTTGTTCAAGATAGTTCTTCAATTCAACACTAATGAATTCACTCCCCCTATCATTGCGGAGAATTTTCAGCATGTTCCTCATTTTATGCTTCAATCGTGCCATAAACCGCTTTAGACATGCCAATACCACATCTCTTGTGTTGGATTTAATGCACTCAATCACTTTGAATCTAATAGCATCATTCTTGAACCAAACAAAATAGTGAGCTCCACCTTCGTTGGTTTGTTGCATTGGACCACACAAGTTAGTGTGCACAAGGTCCCCAGATAGTTGTGATCTTTTTCTAGGCTCATTCCATGGAAATTGCTTCCTATGATTATTCCCATATGCATAACCAACACAAAACTCTTTTTCTTTACCTTCCAAAATCAAGCCATCAACCATTTCAATTGCTACCATTTTTTTTTATCATGGTGTGATTTAGATTTGTTAATCATATATGCCACATAGACAATGTCTACATGTTCTCCTTCTTTGTTTCAACA